>Ga0209415_10004980_pt1 | contig 24104 bp, 18 predicted proteins | sample PeaSoiSIISIP2007_FD_187696 | JGI IMG/M metagenome (GOLD analysis project Ga0209415, IMG submission 187696) | Peat soil microbial communities from Weissenstadt, Germany - SII-SIP-2007 (SPAdes) (version 2) | ecosystem: Environmental > Terrestrial > Soil > Wetlands > Peat | place: Germany... | reverse complement strand
GGTCACGGCGTGCACCATGAGCAGCTCGTGCACGTCGCCGCTCTTCCACAGCGTGGGGTCGGGCCTGCCCAGGAAGTTGGCGCGTCCGTCGAGCAGGATCTCGATCCGCTCACGCCATTGTTCCGCCGCGTCTGCCGGGGCGGGCATCAGGTTCTGTTCGTCGGCCCACCGCTTGAAGTCGGCCATAGTCAGTTGTCTGATCCGGTACGACACGCCCTCGAAGTTAGCGATAACGACATGTGCCGGTCTGGCCGACACGCCGTCCCCGGGTCCAGTTCATCATCTGAGCCGTTCTACGGTGCGACGAGCTGCGCGCTTCGCCGCCGGAGGTCAGGATGCAGTAGCTGCCTCCCAGGCCAGCCGCAATGGCGGCTACGGTGGCGCCGAGCCTTTAGTCCTGTCGCTCACTGCAGATCAGCAGCTCGGCCAGCGTCCTGACGCCGAACCCGGTGGCGCCGGCGACCCACTCGCCGTCGTCGGAGTCGCACAGCGCGGTGCCCTGGATATCCAGGTGCGCCCACGGAATGCCGGCCGGAACGAACTCGCGCAGGAAGAGCCCGGCGAGCAGGGCGGTGCCGTGCCGCGCGCCGGTCGTGTAGTTGACCAGGTCGGCAACGCCGGACTCCAGCTGATGCCGGTAGGCGCCGGGCAGCGGCAGCGGCCAGATCGGCTCGCCGGCTCTTTCCGCCGCGTCGCGCAGCCGGTCCGCCAGCGCTTCGTCGGTGCTCATCACCGCCGCGATCTTCCGGCCGAGCGCGACGGCCGCCGCGTCGGTCAGCGTGGCGATGTCGATGATGGCGTCCGGCCGCGTCTCCCCGGCCAGCACCAGCGCGTCGGCCAGGATCAGCCGTCCCTCGGCGTCGGCGTTGCGCACCTCGACCGTCCTGCCGTCGCGCATCGTCAGGACGTCGCCAACCCGGACCGGATCCGCGCTGATCATGTTCTCGGTCAGCGGCAGCCAGCCGTCCGCGGCCACCGGGCAGTTCAGCGAGTCAAGGACCGACATCGCGGCGAGCACCGCGGCCGCCCCGGCCATGTCCGCCTTCATGTCCACAAGCTGCGCCGTGGACTTGAGCGACATGCCGCCGGCGTCGAAGGTGACACCCTTGCCGACCAGCGCGATCCGCCCGGAGTGCTGCGTCGGCCGGTACCGCGTGGGCCGGTAGTGGGCCGGCCGGTACCCGAGCCGGACCAGCCTGGGTGGCTCAGCCGAGCCGCGGCCGACGCCGAGCAGTCCGCCGAGCCGCTCGGCGGCGATCCGGTCCGTGTCCCACACCTCGCAGGCCAGACCGGTCGCGGCGGCGACCGACGTCGCCCGCTCGGCGAAGCCCCGCGGCGTCAGTTCACCGCCTGGCTCGTTGACCAGGTCTCTGGCCAGCGTTACAGCTTCGCCGATCCGTGTCCCCTCAAAGAGAGCTTTCCTGGTCTGCATCCGGTCCGGTGCGACCACGTCAACGTGCTGGTCGATCTGCGCGCCCGGAGCGCTCCGGTGCCCGGCGAACCGGTAGCCCCCGAGCAGGTAGCCCTCCACAAGCGGCCGCAGGTCGACCGCTGGCGCCTCGATGGCCAGGCGCCGGTAGCGTGACGCCGCGCGGGCGAGCCCGGCGGCGGCTCGCCGGATCGCGGCGCCGTCGGCGGCTTCCGGCGGACCGAGGCCGAGCAGCACGCAGACCGGCTCGCCGGGCGCGCCTGGCAGCTGCGCGATATCTCCGACCGCGCCGGTGAACCCGGTGCCGGCCGCGAACCCGGCCGGGACGGCGTCAGGAAGCTGCCCGGCATAGACGCCGGTCACGACCGCGTCCAGATCGGGATCCGGCTTCGGCCGCAGCCGCCAGGAGACCGTCATCCGGCGCGCGCGGCGAGCCTGGCCGCGCCCCAGGCCTCCAGGCCGGCCAGGTACTCACCGGCCAGAGCGCCCATGCTGGCCTGCGGCCCGACGGCCGCCCACCCCCTGGCCGCCGAGATCGCGTGCGGATCGAGCCGCAGCGCCTGGAGGTAGCAGTCCTCGGCGAGCACCGGCTGGCCGGCCCTGGCGAAGCAGTCGGCGGCGGAGGCGTAGCCGAGCGCTGTCGACACCGGGCCGAGCCGCGCCGTGCGCAGGAAGCTGTCCGCGGCCTGCCTGGGCTCGTCTCGCATGAGCAGGCTCTGCGCCATCTCGATATGACTTTTTGGCTCATACGGATCGATCGACAGCACCTCGTCCACCAGGCGATGACCTTCGCTGGCCGCTCCGAAGGCGTAGCAGGACTTGGACCGGGTCTCCAGGCAGGCCCGCAGGTTCTCCCGCTTGAGAAACTCCTCGTACTCGCTGGTCGCGGGGACCGCCCTGGCCAGTTCCTCGGTCCTGGCCATCTCCCTGGCCAGCTGCCCGGCGTCGCGGCGCAGGAAGGGCAGGTAGCTGACGCTGCGGTAGAACCGGCTTTCCAGCATCGTCTTCTCGAACGCTGACCTGCCCGGGCTGTCCAGCAGCTCCGCCATCGCGCTCGCGCCGATCTCGCGCCATGCCATCGCGTCCTCGATCGAGCGGGTCTCGCGCGCGATGAAGATGACCGAGAACGTCGCGATGAAGAACCGCAGCTGGGTCGGGCACGACTCCAGCCTGCCGATGGCGAAGGAGTTGTCCGGGCTCGCGATGGCGGACCCCACCGAGTTGACGTACCTGACCACGTCCCGCCAGTGCTGAAGGCGCATCTGCGCCGGGGTCGTCAGCTGCTCCGCCGGGACGGCCGGCACCAGGTCGAGCACCAGCGGGCCGAACCCCAGCCGGAACACCACGGCCGCGACCAGGTGCTGGCGCTCGGTATCGAGCTGGTCGAACCCGGCTATCCAGCCGCACAGCTTCTCCCAGGCCGGCGTGCGCAGCGACGGCGGCAGGTCGGCCGGGTGGGACCCGGCGAACCCGGCCAGGCCGGACTCGCGGACCAGGTTGCGCCGGAACGCGGGCGGCATCAGCCGCTGCCAGTTCACCTCGGGACGCTCTCCGCGCTCGGCGGCCTGGAACGCCAGGGTCGGCAGCCTGGCATACAGGCAGGGCGACCGCGACTCGCCGAGATTGAAGTACGAGGCGTACATCTGGTAGTGCCAGTTGTTCGCGTAAGGCCTGGCCGGATCGCGCGCGGCCGCCAGCCTGACGACCTCGGCGAGCGGCCGGTCACCGGCCTGCTCGCAGGCCGCCACCAGCGCGTCGCGGGTGGCCGCGGCCCGCGGCGCGGCACGGAAGGCACGCTCGTCAAGCACCCGGGCGAACTCGGCGTGCCCGATCGCCCGCGCGCACTCACCGGCCCGCAGCAGCGCGAACGCGGTGCCGTGCGGCCCGAGCCTGGCGGCGTGCAGGTACTGCGCCAGGGCACGCTCGTGGTCGCCGGCCCGCTCCCGTTCCTGCGCGGCCTGCATGTGGATCTTGACGCACGACGGGTCGAGTGCCAGTCCCTCGCCGATCGCCTCGCGCTCGGCGTCGGCGTCGCCCAGCCGGACCGCGATCTCCACCCGCCGGTCGATCAGCCGCCGCCTGGCCTCGAGCAGCAGCAGCTCGTCGTCGGCGTCGGCCGGCGCCAGCGCGGCGACGGTCTCCCGCGCCGAGGTCAGCTGGGCCGTCGCGTCGGCGAACTCCCGCTGCCGCTCGAGGTACATGACGCTGCGCAGGGTCAGCCGGGCGGTGAGGATCCCGTGCTCGAAATCGGATATCTCGGCTGCGACGTCCTTGAGCAGCTTCCAGGCCCGGTCGAGGAACTCAGGCGCGGCGGCGGCGTCCCCGGCGTGCCTGGCCAGGATGTAACCCCAGCCGGCCAGTGCCTGCACATGGGTCATCGTGGGGGCCGGCTGGTCGACCACGCGGCGGTAGGCGGCCTTGGTCCGGTCGGACAGGCCCTCGATCCCGAACAGCGCGATCGCGCGGGCGGCCTGGAGCCCGGCCGCCACCGGGTCCTGGCAGTCCGCGACGTCCAGGTCCGCCGGCACCACGTCGAGCACGGATCGCAGCAGGCAGGCGGCGACGAGCCAGTGCGCGAGGCCGGCCCGGCCGGCCAGGTCGAGGTCCGCGCAGCCCAGATAGGCCTGCGACATCCGCCGCCAGGCCGGCGAGGCGAGCTCGTCGGGCAGATCGGCCGGGGTGGCGACGCGGTAGGCCTCGAGCCTGGACTCGTCGGCCAGCAGCTGCCGGTAGCTCGCCGGCATGGTCATGCCGAATCGGAGCCTGGCCGGCGCATGCTGGGAGAATCGCCTGGCGGCCAGCACCGATGCCCTGGCGTGGATGACCGTTAACGGCGACTGCGCACCGTCGAAGTACGGCCGGTGCACCTCGAAGGTCATCCAGCTCGGTGCGTTGACACCGACCTTTCCGTGGCTGAGCTCCCACCGGTTCACTGTGCGCTTCCCGTCATCCGCTCGTCATCCGCGTGAACGGAAAACGTGCCCTGCGGCGCATCGCGGGCCGCAGAGCACGTTCATGATCGACTGGATCAGACTCCGTCGTCCATCAGGCAGGTCCAGCAGTCAGCCGCGCCCGTGCTGATCTCGACCTCGTCAGTCAGCGATTCCCAGGTCTCGTACGTCATGCCGCAGTTTCCTTTCGGTGCGTTGAGCGGTCCAGACAATCCGGTCTGGCACGCTACAAGTAGTCATAGGTCAGCCATTCGGACGTGTCAAGAGCGTTGTTTCCTGGCGCCTCAGCACTCGTGTGCCAGGAGTCATGGGCCGGGAACAATGGGGCAGGAACCCGGAATTACGAACGCGCAATGGCGAGCTCTTTGAGGAGCAGCTCGATCTCCTCGTCGCCGGTCCAGTAGTGCGGCGAGATGCGGACCAGCCCGTCGGCGCAGGAGACCTGGACTCCGGCCCGGTCCATTCTGCCGAGGATTCGCCTGGCTTCAGGCGCCGGGCAGGCGATGCTGATCACGCCGGACCACGACTCTGGCCCGGCGGCGCTGGCAAGCGGGTACCCGAGGTCCGTCAGCCCGTCCCTGACGCTTCGCGCCAGGCGCCGCGCCCGGCCGGCGATGGCGTCGATCCCGATCGCGCTGAGTTCTGCCAGTGCCGCCGCCAGCCCGACCATGCCGAGTATGTCGTACATGCCGCCCTCGACCCGGGCCGCGCTGGACCGCTCGGGCAGGTCGTAGCGCAGGTGCCCGGGACCCTTCATCAGCTCCGCCGCGCCGTCGAAGCCGAACCAGCCGGTGGGTGCCGAGCGCAGCAGCTCCAGGCGGTCGCGGCGGCAGTAGAACACGCCGGTTCCGGGTGGTCCGCCCAGCCATTTGTGGGCGCCGGCCGCCAGGAAGTCGACCGGGGTGGCGGCGACGGACAGCGGCAGCACGCCGAGACTCTGCACCGCGTCGACGCAGACCAGCGCGCCGGCCTGGGCGGCCAGGTCGCAGATCCGGTCCAGATCGGAGCGGAACCCGGTGGCGAAGTTCACATGGCTGACCGCGACCAGCCGGGTAGCCGGGCCGATCGCGGCCGCCACGTCATCGAGGTCGTATCCGCCCTGGTGCATCGGCACCCAGGACAGCGTGACGCCGCGCCGCGCCAGCCGCTGCCAGGGCCGGACGTTGGCGGGGAAGTCCCGGTCGAACACCACCACGCCATCGCCTGGCCGCCAGTCGAGGCCGTCGGCGACCAGGTGAATTCCGGTGGAGGTATTCGGAACGAAGGCGATCTCGTCGGTGGTGCAGGAGAGCAGCTCGGCCGCCGAGCGCCTGGCCGCGGCCCGCGCGCCGAACAGGCGGCCGATCTCCGCGCTGCCATAGGGCAGCACCTCGTCCAGCGCCTCGCGCATCGCCGCGGCGGCCGCCGGGCGCAGCCGTCCGAGACCGGCATAGTCCAGGTAGGCGCTGAGCGTCACGCGGTCGGCTCCGCGACAGCAGCCGTCCTGCCTGGCACGACTGCCATCCAGAGCGCCAGCAGCAGCGGCACGCCATGCAGCAGCAGCACCCACTGCGCCAGCCAGGCCGGCCGGAGCACGGCGCTGGTGATCAGCAAGCCGCCCATGAATCCGCTGTTCACCGCGATCTGCGACAACCCGAACGCCCGGCCGCGCCGATGGTCGGGCAGCGACTGGAGCGACTGCTTGAAGGTGATCTCGCTCAGGGCGTCGCCGATTCCCGCGATGGCCGCCGACGCCAGCCGCGGCCACCAGCCGGAGAGCCAGAACACGCCGATGAACCCGGCCGACATCACCATGGTCGCCACGCAGAACACCCGCTTGGGCGAGTGGCTGATGATCCGCTTGGACAGCGGCCGCAGCACGAAGCTGGCGATCAGCAGGCCGGCTGCCCAGCTGCCCCAGACCCCGCCGGACACCCTGGCCGGGTCGGCGGGGAACAGCTGGCTGCCCAGGACCGGAAGGCCGACCTGCTGCGATGAGCTGGCGAAGGCGTCCAGGCCGCGCAGCACCATCAGGGCCGCCAGGCCGGCGCCGACCAGCTGCGGCCAGAGGGCCGGCTCGTCGCGATCAGCATCCGCCCCGGCGGGGCGCGCTTCCCGGGTGCGCAGCCGCAGCGCGAGCAGCACCGTCGCGGACAGCGCGTAGGTCGCCGCGTCGCAGGCGAAGACGCCCCGGTAGCCGATCACCGGCACCGCCACGGTGGCCAGCCCCATGCCGATCACGAAGGCGACGCCCTTGAGGCCGGCCAGGATGCCGTTCATCGACTGGGTGCGCGCACCGGCCAGCACCGGGGTGGCGGCTGAGAGCGAGGCCTCGAACACCGACCGGCCGGTGCCGACTCCCGCCACCGCCGGATACAGCCACCAGGTCTGCGCGCGGCCCGGCAGCACCGCGAGCGTGGCGAGCATCGCCATCCGGACCAGGTCGGCACTGATCATGACCTTGCGCCGGTCCCAGTGGTCGCCGTACCGATGGCCGAGCCGGCCGCCCACGATCGAGCCGGTGTAGAGCACGACGCTGACCAGGCCGGTGTCGAGCGTCGAGCCGGTGCGGACCCAGATAAAGACGGACAGGCAGATGAAGTCCAGCGCGTAGCCAATGTCCGAAATGGACTTCGCTGTCAGGAGAACGGCCAGGTCGCGATTTGGCGCTGACCCAGTCCGGCTCGGGTTCTCCGTCTCGACCATCGCACCACCAACATCATCTGATACATGACGCAACGAAACGGCGGGCGCCGCAGCCGGAATCTGCCCCTAATATAAGACGGCAAATCGTGGTCCAGCCCCGGGCGCCGTTTCAGCAGCCGCCGATGCCGCGCCACGCGGCCACGGTGTCATTGGCCGGATAACTGGCGTCGGGGGTGTTGAAGCCGAAGTCACGATTGGCGACGTAGCCGCATGAGCTGGTCTCCTCCACGCTGTTCCAGCTGCCCAGGGTGAATTTGTACGCGAAGGCGGCCACCGGGACGCCGGTGATCGTCAGAGTCCAGGTGTCCGGGCCGGTCCTGATCATCGGGTAGCTGGCGGCCAGCCAGTCGTCGGAGGCCGGGATGCCGGTGCCGAGCACGCCGTAGCTGCCTGACAGGTAGACCGTGTCGCCGCTCGGGGTGCCTGACGGCACCGTCACGTTGATCACCGCCGCCGAGTCCCCGCAGGCGCCCGGCCCGGTCCAGTTGGCGACGGTGTCGCTGACCGTGCCGCCGTTCACGCTCATGCCGCGGTTGCTCACGTACCCGCAGTCCGCGTTCTCCTCCACGTTGTTCCAGCTGCCGCCGAGGTCGTACTTGTAGGACAGGGGAGTGCCGGAGGCCGCGTAGATGGTCGCGGTCCACTTGTCGGCGCTGACCCGGGTCATCGGGATGCCGTTCGAGGCCCAGTCGGACTGGCCGAAGCCGAGCGCGGACAGGTTGCCCGCCAGGTAGACGGTGTCGCCGGAGGCGTCGGTGTTCACCGGCACGGTCACGTTCACCGTCTCCCGCACCGGACCGCTGACCGGGCAGCTGCCCTGCTGGACGCACTGGGTCACCACCGCCGGCGTGTCCACGTCCTGGCCGGCCGAGATGTCGATCGCGAGCCGCGCGTACTGCGCGAGCGCCCACATCAGCGGCGTCGATGAGTTGTCGGGCTGGCCGAAGGTGAACCCTCCGGTGCCGGTGGACCCGCCCCAGACCTGCTCGGGGATCTGGTAGCCGGCGTTGGCCGCGCCCGCCATGGTCGCCAGCATCGACTGCGCTCCGGTCAGGTTGCCGCTGGCGACGTCGTACTCGCCCCGCTCGCCGCTCAGCACCGGCCAGGGGTTGCCGACGCCCGAGCCCGTGTAGTCGCCTCCCGAGGACGTCTCACCGTAGCCGTCGAAATCGTACCTGTGCCAGATCGGTCCCTCCGGAGTGCTCACTTCGAGTTCGGAGTCGACGGCGGAGATCGTGCTTGTGATGTCGGCCGCGCTCGGCGCCCTGACGCCGAGCCTGACCAGCTCGAGGAAGCTGGGGTCGACCACCGTGCGGTCGTCGTGGCTGCCGCCGCCGTTGGCGATCGAGATCGACGCCCCGGAGTTCGGGTTGCCGTCCTGGGTGATCCGCAGGAAGTAGCTGCCGCTGCCGTACGGGCCGGTGCTGGTGTAGCTGAGGTTGTCCAGCTCCGACGCCCATGCCTGGGCGGTTGACTGATACGTGATGGCCTGGCTGGTGGCGCCGTTGGCCACGGCGATCGACGCGGCGCAGACCAGGCCGGCGATCTCGGCGGCCATCGTGGCAGGCGAGTAGCCGCCGATCTCCTCCCACCGCTCTTCCGGGGTCGTCGGACCGTTCGCCACCAGGTAGCTGGCCAGCGCCTGGACATGCCCCCAGTCGGCCGAGTTCGTGGCGCCTAGCTGGTAGGCCAGGATGATCGGGTCGGCCACCTCGTCCATCTGGAGCGATCCGAAGACGGCCGTGCCGTTCAGGAACGTGTTCTGCTTGACCGCGCCGCTTGGCTCTTCCTCGTAGCTGAAGATGTACTGCAACGCGGCGTTCGCGTCCGTGGCATCGCCGGCCGCCAGCAGCGCGGTCGCCATCTCGTACTCGTCCCGGGTCCACACCACGTGGTAGCCGTGATCGCCGGGGCTGTTCGCGCTGACGCTGCCGCCCCACGGGTCGGTCGGCGCGGCGATGAACGCGCCGGTGTAGGTCTTGTCCTCGTCGGCCTTGATCTCCATCAGGCTGACGTAGTACTCCTGCTTGAGCTGGCCGCTCCCGGTCACCGAAGCGGGCGGGGCGGCCAGGCCGCCCACCCAGGAGTGCCAGCCGGACTCGAACGAGCTCTCCAGGGAGGAGAACCCCGCGCTCAGCGACGCGGCCGCGTCGGAGATCGCGGCGGACTGGCTGGAGTCGAATGCCAGGGCGACGGTGAAGCTGGTCGAGCCGCTGGCGGCCACCGGGATCTGCGCCACCTGGACGATGTGCCCGGCGGTCGATGCCGACGGGTAGGTCGAGGTCAGCGCGTGGCTGCTGGCGAGCTGCCCGCTGCCGTCGCTTGAGCTGCCGACATAGCCGCTGGTGGTCTGGCTGAAGCCGGTCGAGGCGGCGAGCGCGCTGGAGACCGAGCCGTTGGAGGCCACCAGGTCGCCGCTTGATGCGTCGGTGCCGCCGGTGTTGCCCATGCCGTCGTTGTTCAGCTGCGGCAGATAGTCGGCGTACAGCTGGAGCGGGCCGGAGCTCAGGTTGTCGAAGGTCGTCTGGATCAGCAGCACCGAGCGAGACGGATCGGCGACGTAGGTCTTGGTGATCGTGAAGTCGCCGTTGGCCGCGGTGTTCACCTGCCGCCAGACCAGCGAGGTGGGATCGGCCAGCGAGATCGCGTGGCTGGTGTTCGCGGTCTCGGTGGCGGTGAACGTGGCGCCGTCGGTGACGATGTACTGGAGGCCGAACGTGTCCGGGGTGTCGGTCTGCGGGTAGAAGACGTTCTCGAGCTCGCCGTTGCCGAGGGTGTACCAGATCTTCGATCCCGTGCCGAGGGAGTCAGCGAGGCCCTGCGCGCCGGAGGAGTTCCAGGTGGCGTTCGCGCCCGGCGCGCCTGGCGCGGTCCCCTGGGCCAGCGCCGGTAACGCCGGGATCAGCGTCGTCAGTGCCGCTACGGCCGCCGCCGTGACGACCAAGGCCGCGCCGCGCAGTCGCCTGCGCCTGGTGACCGCCGCCTGCAGAACCAGATCAGATAACCGCGGGCGGCTCGTCATGGCTTCCCTTTCCCGGCCGCGGCCCCGGTCGCTAGCCCGATCGGAGATCGCGGGCCTCGTCGCCTCGATGCGGCGGCCTTCCGGCCCTCATTGCCAACCTAAGTTGACCGGCATGCGGCTGGCCAGGGCCTGGCGCCAGATACCTGCCCGGCCGGGACCGCGGAGCCGTGTGCTTGAGTCAGGTGGTGCACCTGGCCGAGATCTTCACGCTGCTCGGGGCCGGAGTTCTGGCCGGCGTGGCCAGCACGGTGGCGAGCCTGGCGTCGGTGGTCTCCTATCCGGTGCTGCTGGCGTTCGGGCTGTCGCCGGTCAGCGCGAACATGACGAACACGGTGGCGCTGGTGTTCGCGGGCGCGGGCGCGGCGGCCGGGTCCCGGCCCGAGCTGACCGGCCAGGGCGCCCGGGTGCGCCGCCTCGGCCCGGTGACCGCGCTCGGCGGCGCGGCGGGCGCGGCACTGCTGCTGCTGGCTCCTGCCCGGGCGTTCCAGATCGTCGCGCCGTTCCTGATCGGCGCCGCTTCGTTGCTGCTGATCATCCAGCCGATGATCACCGGGCTGACCGCCCGGCTGCGCGGCGAGCACAGCGGGCTGCTGCTGGTGGCGCTGTTCGGCGTGGCCGCCTATATCGGGTACTTCGGGGCGGCCGGCGGAATCCTCATGCTCGCGGTCCTGACCGCGATGCTTGACCAGCCCCTGGCCAGGAACATCGCCGTGAAGAACGTGGTGTCGGGCCTGGCCAACGCGACGGCGGCGGTGGGATTCGCCCTGTTCGGCCAGGTGCTGTGGGCCGCCGCGGCGCCGCTCGCGGCCGGCTTCCTGATCGGCGGCTGGATCGGGCCCGCGCTGGTGCGCCGCCTGCCCGCGCAGGCGGTGCGGATCGCCATCGGCGCCTTCGGCCTGATCCTCGCGGTCACCCTGGGGATCAGAACCTATTGACAAGCGTCGCGCGCTCGGCGTTGCTCAGGGGACGTCGACCGTGAGGGCGATTCTGGTGGTGTGCCCGGCGGTGACCCTGACGGACTGCGATGCCGAGCATGGTCCCTTGAGACCGTTCGTGCTGTTGTCGGCGGCGAGGCCGGGTGAGCGGGCACAGACGGCATAAGTTCCGGGCGCCAGCCGAGCCGAGAAGGTGCCTGAGGCGCCCGTCCGGACGGTGACCGCAGGGCCGTGCCCGGCCGTGAACTGTATCGTTCCGCTGATCGGACGCTTCCCTGGCTGCTTTCCGCCCGGGCCGATCGGCCCGCCCTGGATCTGAAATCTCCCGGTGACGGTGCCAGGGGCGGAGGCGTGCACCGGGGTCACCGCGCACGCGCTCAGCAGCAGGGCGGCAACGCCGGCGCTCACGATCAGGCTTCTCATGATGTCCTCCTCGCTGGTGGAACAGCAGTTGGACGGGCCTGCCGGGGCTGGCGTTCCCTGAACCCGGCAGCAGCTTGATCGCGTCAGCCAGGCTCGGGCATGGCTTGCCGCCCGCGAGGCGCGAGTGCCTCTGACGCCTCTTACGCCGGCCGCGAAACGGATTCACGGGCCGGCGAGGTGACAGATACCGTGGTGGGCAGTTTCAGGTCCGGCTGACGGGTCATCGTTGCGGCCAGGAAGGAAACGGCGATGCACGAACCGCCCGTGATCGGCCCGCGGGACCGCGAGCAGCAGTCCAGGCCCCTGCTGCGGACGATCATCGGCCAGGTGCTCCGGCGGACCCGGCTGGAGCAGGGCCGGACCATTTCCGACGTGGCGCGGACGGCGCGGGTCTCGATGCCGTACCTGTCTGAGCTTGAGCGCGGGCGCAAGGAGGCCTCCTCAGAGGTCCTGGCCGCTATCTGCGACGCGCTGCGGATCGAGCTGTCCGACCTCCTCGCCAGGGTCGAGAACGTCCTGGTTGACGATCGCCTCAGCCGCGCCCGGATCATCCGGCTGGACAGCATCCAGACCCGCATCTCGCCTCAGGGGCGCGGTTCCGGTGAAGCCCGGTGCATGCTGGCCGCGTGATCATCGAGCGTGAGCTAGCACGGCCGGCGCAGCCTTCCGGCTGACGATGACCTCGTCGGCCAGGCCGTAGTCCACGGCCTCACGGGCGCTGAAGGTCTTGTTCCTGTCGGTATCGCTCCTGATCTTGGCCACCGGGTGGCCGGTGTGCCGGCTGAGGATCTCCTCGACGTCGGCCCGGACCCTGGCCACCTCCTTCGCCTGGACGGCCAGGTCAGGAAGGGCTCCACGGGCCTCGCTCGAAGGCTGGTGCAGCAGCACCTTGGCATGCGGCAGGACAGCCCGCCTGCCCGGCGCGCCCGCGGCGAGCAGCACGGCCGCGGCGGACGACGCCTGGCCCATGCAGATGGTCGCCACGTCGCAGCGGATGAACTGCATCGTGTCGTAGATGGCGGTCAGCGCGCTGTACGAGCCGCCAGGGGAGTTGATGTAGAGGCTGATCTCGAGGTCCGGACTGGCCGATTCGAGATGCAGCAGCTGCGCCATCACCACGTTGGCGACGCCGTCGTCGATCTCGGTGCCGACGAAGACAATCCGCTCCGACAGCAGCCGCGAGTAGATGTCAAACGCCCGCTCGCCGGCCGGGGTCTTCTCGATCACGGTGGGGATCGTGTACTGGCCCATGATCACAGCCCCATCCGGAGGCCGGCCGCGGGGCGGACGTCATCGAGCCGTTCCACGATGTGATCGATGATCCCGTAGTCGCGAGCTTCCTCGGCACTGAACCACCGATCCCGCAGGCTGTCGCGCTCGACCGTCTCCACGGGCTGCCCGGTGTGCTGCGCGATCAGCCTGATCATCGTGGCGCCGGTCCGTTCGAGCTGCTCGGCGTAGATCTCGACATCGGCCGCGGTGCCGCCGAAGCCGGCCGACCCCTGGTGCATCAGCACCTGAGCGTGCGGCAGGCTGAACCGCTTGCCCGCGGTGCCGGCGCACAGCAGGAACTGAGCCATGCTCCCGGCCAGGCCCATCGCCATCGTGATGACGTCGTTCGGGACCAGCCGCATCGTGTCGTAGATCGCCAGGCCGGCGCTGACCGAGCCGCCCGGCGAGTTGATGTAGAGGCTGATATCGCCGCGCGGGTCTTCGGCAGAGAGCAGCAGCAGCTGGGCACAGAGCCGATTGGCGACCTGGTCGTCGACCTCGCTGCCCAGGACGATGATCCGGTGGTAGAGCAGCCGGGTGATCAGCTGCTCGTCGAGCGTCCCGACGGTCATGGTGGGTTCGGCAACGGCAGTCTGCATGGTCTCCCCGCTCTCGGCTCCGACGGAATCCCGGCATCACGATCCACAATGGCTGGCCCGGCCGGCGCGAGCCAACACAATCTGCTGACAGCAGCGGAACTGACCAGGCCCACGAGCCCTGATCGGCCAGGCCGGCCTCGGCGGGCGCGGGGATGGCGGTCAGGACACCGGTCTATGACGCCAGCAGGACGCTCGTGATCTGCTCGGCGATCGCCAGCGAGGCCGTCGCGGCAGGTGAGGGAGCATTGCGCACCGAGAACACCCGGCCATGACCGGACAGCACGAAATCATCGACAAGCGATCCATCGCGACATACCGCCTGTGCGCGCACGCCGGACGGCGCCGGCTCCAGATCGGCGTCGCGCAGCGCCGGCACGAATGACCGCGCCCTGCGCACGAAGGCGCGCTTGCTGGCCGAGCCGACGATCTCATCGACCCCGGCCCGCCAGTTGGCGCGGGCCAGCCGCCACGAGCCGGGCCAGAGCGCCATCTCGCGGATATCCCGCACGCTGATGTCGCGCCGCCGGTACCCCTCCCGGCTCAGTGCCAGCACTGCGTTCGGCCCGACGTCGACCTTTCCGCTCACGCGTCTGGTGAAGTGCACGCCCAGAAACGGGTAACGAGGATCCGGGACGGGATAGATCAGGCCCCGGACCAGTCCCGCCCGATCCGGCCGGAGCGTGAAGTACTCACCGCGGAACGGCAGGATTCTCGGTTCGTCGTCTCCGCCGGAGGCACGCGAGAGCCGGTCCGCATACAGGCCAGCGGCGATCACCGCGTTGCGAGCCAGTACCTGCCCTAGCTTCGTCGTGATGACCACGCTGCTGACGCCCTCGCGGATCCCGGTGACCTCATTGCCGAGGACGATCGAGCCCCCAGACGACCTGATGTCTGATCCGAGCGCGGCCGCGACCGCGCCGTAGTCAACCACGGCCGTCGTGGGCGAGATCAGGGCCGCCCTGCCGACCACCTCGGGTTCAAGATCATTGATCTCGGCGGGGCCGATGATGCGCACGCCGGGGACGCCGGCCGCGAGCGAGCGGTCCAGTATCGCGGCGAGCTTCGCCGCCTCGTCCGGGCTGCGCGCCACGACGAGCTTCCCGCGGGTGGTCATCGGCAGCTCGTGGTCAGCGCAGAACTCTTTCAGCATGCCCACGCCGCGGCGGCAGAGCAGCGCCTTCGTCGAGCCGGCCTTGTAGTAGATGCCGGCGTGGACGACACCGCTGTTGTGCCCGGTCTGATGCGCGGCGACGGCGTCCTCTTTATCCAGCACGGTGACCGAGGCGTCAGGGCGTCGCGTCAGCAGCTCCCTGGCAACGGCGAGCCCGATGATTCCGGCACCGACGATGCAGTAGTCGACTGGTTCCAAGTCCGCGCTCAAGGGATGGAGGTGGCCTGCCAGATCTCAGCGCTGGCGACGTCATCGACCATACCCCGGGTCCGGGCGGCGGTGCCCGTGGCGCGGGCACCGCCGCTGGACGTCAGGCCTCGCCGCGGCACCCTGGCTACCCTTCGAGGCAGAATTCGTTGCCTTCCGGGTCAGCGAGTATCACCCAGGGCGCGCCGTCTGGCTGGGTGCCAAGCACGGTCGCGCCCAGGTCCTTCAGCCGGACCAGCTCGCGCGCCTGATCCTCCCCTGGCGGGATCAGGTCCAGGTGGATCCTGTTCTTGGCCGGCTTCGGCTCGGGGACGGCGACGAAATACAGCCGGGGACCGCCTTCGGGCGGCGGTCCGACGGCGAACTGGACCTGACCGAATATGACCTCATCGTGCACGGTCCAGCCGGTTAGGGCGGCCCAGAACCGAGCCTGTGCCCTCGGGTCAGCGCAGTCGAACGTGATGTTGAGAATACTCGCGTACATGGCGTGCTCCGCTTCGTTCGCGGGCGCCTTCCGCCTGGGAAGTCAGAGCCGGGCGAGAGGCGCGGGACAGGTACCTGACATCGTCCGCACCTCCCTTCGCCATCGACGTGAAACATGACTCCACGTCGGACTGTGCCATGGCCCGCACCCGGCCGCAAGCCGCAGCGCTGGCGATGACCGGGGACTCGGCGCGAGCCGGGGATGTGCCGCCGAAGGTCAGGGCGTTCGCGTTCCCGGGCGCGTCACTGATTATGCTGCTCTCGGTAAGTTACGTAGAGTCACGGTTCGATTTCTGTGAGTATGGTTGCGCGGAGGCTGCCGCGCTATGCAGGCACAACGGGACGGATGCCACCGCGATGGTGAAATGGTTGGGGAGCCGGCGAGCGCGCCGCATCGCCGTCGCGGCAATCGCGGTCATCGCCGCGGTCTCGGCCGCGGGATGGGTGACTATCTGGCGGTATCAGATCGCGATCGGAGCCGCGGAGTCCGCGGCCAGGCTATGCGCCGGCGCCCGGGTGCAGGATGCTGTCGCCTCGGCCAGGGACACGGCACTGGCGGCCGGGATCATCACGGTCATTCTCGCGGCGGCCGCGGTCGGGTCCTTGTTCCTCTACCTGCTTGTGGCGCTGGCCCGCGGCACCAGGCGGGAGGACGACCTGATGGAGACCGTCGGACGCCTGTCCGACCGCAGCGCGCTCTTCGGCCGTCTGCGCTCGACCTCGGAAGTCCTCGGCGAGGTGGCCGGCGAATTGAGCGATGCGGCGAGAAACGCGACCGCCGCCACCAACGAGCAGTCCGCGGCGATCGCGCAGACCTCCGCGCGGATCGAGGAGATGGCAACGGCCGCGGGCTCCATCGCCGACACGGTGCACGCCGTGGCCGCGGCCGCCGAGCAAACCGGCGTCACCATGCGCGAAATGCAGGAGAAGGTGGAGGCAATTGCCGCTCGTGCTCTGTCACTGGGCGAGCACGCGCAGAAGATCGGGGAGATTCTGGAAGTAATCAACTCCTTCGCTGAGCAGACGAAGATGCTGGCCCTGAACGCGGCGATCGAGGCCGCCCGTGCGGGCGAGGTCGGGAAGGGATTCGCGGTCGTGGCCGCCGAAGTCCGCAAGCTCGCGGAACGGTCCGTGCACTCCAGCGAGTCGATCAGCGGAATCATCGTCGGGGTGCGAGACGAGACGAACGCGACCATCATCGCGACCGAGCAGGGCACCCGCCAGGCCCGCGAGGTCGGCGAACTGATGGAATCGACCTTGGCCATGCTGGAAGGATCGCTGCTCGCGACCCAGCAGCAGAAGTCGGCCGCCGATCAGCTGGACAGCGTGATCCACCGGATCCGCGAGGCCGCGGAGCAGCTCGCGGGCGAGCAGGCGCAGCAGTCCGCCACCGCCGAACGGCTGGAGGCGCTGGTCGACGAGATCAGCGGCGGGCTGGAGGCAGGCGCCGTCCCGGATGGGCGGACGGCCATGCCTCCAGGCGCGCTGCCGTGACCGCTGCACGGCTGTCGGCCGCGCCGATCCGGGTCGCCGGCCTCATGCCAGCAGCGTCTTGACGCGGCTAGTGAGCTCGCGAGGGCTGAACGGCTTGACGATGTAGTCGTTGGCTCCCGCAGCGAATCCGGCCGTGATGTCGGCCTGCTGCGCCCGGGCGGTCAGGATGATGACGAGGACGCCCGCGGTGGCCGGGTCCTTGCGGAGTTCCCGGCACACCTCCAGGCCGGTCATCTCGGGCATCAGGACGTCGAGAATAGCTACGTCGGGCGGATGCGCGCGCGCATCGGCAAGGGCAGACGCGCCGTCCCCGAAACCCCTGACCTCGTAACCGGCCTGCTGAAGCTTCAAGGTCACCAGAAGCCGGATGTCGGCGTCATCTTCGGCCAGAAGAACCGTGGCCATCTTTCCCCCCGCTGATGTTCCGGTCAGGCCGGTGGCGAAGCGTGCGTCGGCCTGTATCAGCCGCGATCCGACGTTCGCCGCAGTTCGGCACTATGTGTAATCTGAACCTTACTTTTAGTGATAGGTGTTGTTCGGATCCCCGCAGGGCCCGGCCGGCCGGCTGGCGCCGGTCAGGCGCGTTCCGCGGTCAGGCTGGATCACCGTCCGGTTCCGGCGGCCCGTGCGCGCCTTGCAGCGGGATCCGGACGGTGACCTTGGTGCCCCGGTCTTGCACGGACTCGACGCTGAGGTCCCCGTAATGATTGGCCACGATCGTGCGGACGATCGACAGGCCGAGGCCCGATCCCGGGATGGCCGCCTCGACCGCGTTGGATGCCCGGAAGAAACGGGTGGACAGGGAGCCCTGATCCTTCTCCGGGATGCCGATCCCGGTATCGGCAACCGTCAGCAGGGCTGAGGAGCCCGCGCTATCCACTGTCAGGGTGACCCGGCCGCCCCTGGGCGTGTACTTCACGGCGTTGGACAGGAGGTTGAGCAGCAGCCGGTCCAGCTGCTCCGGGTCCCCGTCAACCATGACCTCGTGCTCCGGGCAGCTCACCTCGAACTCCAGGCCGCCCTTTGCCGCCGATGGCCTGATCACGTCCGCGGCGGTCGGCACCAGGCTGACCAGGTCCAGCGGACGCAGCCGGGTCGTGAAGGCGCCGAGCTCGATCTTGGAGGTCGTCAGCATGTCCTCGATCATCGTCTGGAGCCTCCGCGCGTTACGCTCCACCCCGGCCAGCATCCTGACCTGATCGGGGGGTACCGGACCGGCCTCATCATCGGAGAGCAGCTCGACGTAGCCGATGATGCTGGTCAGCGGTGTTCGCAGGTCGTGCGAGGCCGAGGCGAGGAAGCTTGCCTTGGCCCGGTCCAGCGACTTCAGCTCAGCCACCAGGCGCTGCTCGCCCTCATACAGCCTCGCATGCTCAAGTCCCCGGCCGATGTCGCCCGCCAGCGACTCGACGGCCTCGATCTCCGGCTGGGTCCAACCGCGCCCGATTCCGGTCCGTAGCAAAGTGACGCAGCCGAGCAGCTCCTGGCCGGCTCCGAACGGCGTGAGCAGCAGCGAGGTGGCGCCCTGGCTGTCCAGGATCTTCTTGATCCCGGCCGGGATCTCCTCAGCCTGCGCCGCGCGCAGGTCCTGGACGCGGTAACTCGAATGGTGGCGGTAGACGTCCCTGATCCAGCCGACCGAATCGGGCGGGAAGTAGCCGACGATGTCGGCGACCTCGCCCCAGGCGTCGGGATCACCTTCGGCCAGGGTCAGCCGCTCCCCGGTGACGATGCCGACCCAGACGAAGTCCACGGTCAGGTGCTCGTGGATCGCGGTCACTGCCTCGGAGATGATCGCGTCCGCGCGCAGATGCCCGTGGATCCGGACCGAGGCCTGGCGGACGTCCGCCAGCAGGCGGGCGCGTTCCAGCTCGCCAGCCCTGACCCGATCGCTCTCGTCCGCGAGGCGATTGAGTGATGTGGCCAGATCCCGGATGTCGGCCGGTCCGCCAGGGACCGCGCGCGCCTCGTTGTCGCCGAGCGTGCGGCTGCGCACGGCCGTGGTGATGGCGTGCAGAGGAGTGCTCACCCAGCGCAAGCCTGCTGCTACGGCGATCACCGGGACCATGAAGCCGAACGCCAGCACGGCGCTGGTCCAGCCCAGGCCGACGCCCAGGAAGGGCCTGGCGGCCTGGACCGCCTCAGCCCGGCCGTGCACGTCCGCGATGGCCGAGTGCTGACTGGCTGCCCCGGAAAGCACGAAGGCGATCACTCCCGCGGTCAGCACCGACTGGACGGCGAGCCCGGCCCACGCGTAGAACATGATGGAACGCGGCCTCCGCGCGGCGTCCCGCTCCCCGGCACTAATGCGAGCCCTCCTTCGCCCACGGGCGCCTCAGCGGCCAGAACCTCCCCAGCGCGACGGGCCCGGGTCCCGTGCATACCGCCGCAGAGGTATCAGTTTGAATTATCAGTTCCTTACCCGTTCGAACGAAGACATCCGCATAATTACGTCACATTGGAGCCTTGCGGGCCAGCTGATTTTCAATCACATTCCAGGTAAATAGATCTCACCTGGAGCCCCGGAAGTAGCTACTATAATCTCTCGGGACACCGGTCTGCGAGTCTCGCCAGGCGAAGCGTTGCGGCAGCCATGCATTTAAGCGTCCATACCGACCGAGGCCCGCTTTCGGCTGCCCGTATGAATACTTGAAGGGCGCATCCCGGCATTAGAGGAGATTAGGTGACGGATCAATCTGCGGCTTTCGCTGCAGGCGACGCGCCGGTCCTGGCGACGCGGCTCGAGCCGGACGCGATCGGGGTAACGCAGGACACTGTCATCGGCATGGCATCATCCGCGCCGGCCGCGACAATCGGGCTGTCGCTGGCCGCGCTCGCGATGGCGACGGCCTACGGCAGCGGACCGGTTCTCGTCGTCACCGCCATTCCCATGCTCGTCATCGCGAACGCGTACCGTCGGTGCAATATGTGGAATGCGAACTGCGGCGCCTCTTTCGAATGGGTTGGCCGCGCGATTAATCCTTACCTTGGCTTCCTGACCGGGTGGCTGATGGTGGTCGCCTATATCATCGGAACGGTCGCTGAGGTTCTTTTGCTCGGGCCATCGGTACTCGCGGTCTTCGGCTCCACTTCCGACGATCCCTGGGCGTGGATCGGCATCGGCAGCGTGGTCGGCCTGCTCATGCTCGTGATCGCGGTCGTCGGCATCCGGATCAGCGCGCGCACCCAGGTCGGCCTAGCTCTGGTCGAGTACCTGATCCTGGTCGGGATGGCGATCGCCGGCCTGGTGGCGGTGCTCGGGCATCATCCCGGCAGCTACCCGATCACGAAGGGATGGCTGAGCCTCAGCGGTGTCGGCGGAAAGGGCAGCGCCGTGGCGGGCTTCCTGATCGCCGTGTTCATCTACGGCGGCTGGGACGGCACTCTGTACGTCAACGAGGAGGTCAAGCGCCGCCATGCCAACCCGGGCAGGGCGGCCATGATGGCGGTCGGCCTGCTGGCCGTTATCTACACGCTCGCCCAGGTCGGCCTGCAGGGCGTGGTGTCGCCGGCCAGGCTCCAGGCTCACTCGGCCTCCGCGCTGGTCTACGTCGCTCAGGTGCTTGGCGGCAGTTTCTGGGCCAAGATGATGGCCCTCTCCATCGCGCTGTCGGTGATCGCCACCACAGGCACCGGCATCCTGCTGAGCTCGCGGATCGTCTACGGGATGGCGAGCTACCGTGCGCTGCCGGGCTTCCTCAGCAACGTGTCCCGCCGGTATCACACCCCGGTGGCGGCTAGCGTCACCGTCAGCGTGCTGCTCATCGGGCTAACCTGGGCATACCTGCTGGCTACCTCGGTGCAGCAGGCATTCAGTGACGTGATCGATGTGACTGGCCTGCTATTCGCCAGCTTCTACATCCTCACCGCGCTCGCCACCATCGTCTACTACCGCGGCCGTGTCTTCAGCGGCGCGCGGGATTTCCTGAACCTCGGCGTGCTCCCGCTCGGCGCCGCCGGATTCCTCGGCTGGATGTTCGCGGAGTCGATCCAGGCGGCGTCGGTGCAGGAGGTCTGGTCACTGGTCGGCATCGTCAGCGCGGGGCTTCTCCTGATGCTTGTCGCGCGCTTCATCCTGAAATCCCAGTTCTTCGGGATCCAGCGGGAAAGCGACACCCGGTCGCGGTAGCGGAGGGTCAACCAGGCGTCCGCGGGCAGCCAGGCGTCCGCGGGCAGCCAGGCGTCCCGATGGCGGAGCGTCATTCTCCTGCCATCCTGTTCAGGCTCTGGCGTACGGCCGCCGTTCTCGGATCACCGGGCGGCAGGGTCTGCTCACAGCGCGCGAGGGTGTCGCGGAGCAATGCTGTCGCGTCGGTGACGCGGCCCACATCGGAGTAGATGCGCGCCAAGGTCGCGCTGCTGGCCAGGGTGGCCGGGTGGTCGGCGCCCAGAGCCCGCTCGTAACCAGCGCGGGTCTGCTCATAGAGCTGGAGCGCAGTGGCCATCCGGCCGGCCGAGTGGTTGGCGAAGCCGAGGCTGGCGCGGGCCGCGATGGTGTCCGGATGGTCGTGGCCGAGAACACGCTCGGAGTCGGCCAGGACGCGCTTGTACTGGGCAAGTGCGTCCTTGAGCAGGTCGCCGGCCAGGTAGGCCCTGGCCAGTTGCTGGCGGGTGGTCGTCGTGTCGGGATGATCGGCGCCCTGAAGGCGCTCGCGACTGGCGAGCGTCCGGCGGTAGAGCCGGATCGCGTCGCCGAACTGCCCCGCGGCATGGTAGGCCGCGGCGAGGTCCTCGCGCGCGCCGAGGGTGTCGAGATGATCGGTCCCGCGGACCCGCTCGTAGTCGGCGATCGCCCGGTCCAGGACGTCTACCGCGTCACCGAACTGCTCCGCCGCCACCAGGGCGCGGCCGAGCTCACACCGGGCCGCGATCGCGCTGGGATGATCTGGCCCGAGCACGCGGACCCGCTCGGCCAGGACCCACCGGAGCCACGAGACGGCATCCGCCGCCCGCCCCGCCGCCAGGTACGCGTCTGCCAGCCGCTCGCCGACTGCCAGGGTGTCCGGGTGGCCACGCCCCAGGATCCGGTCGTTCACGGCGGCAAGGGAGTTCCAGTAGGCGACGGCAGGGCCGGTCAGGCGCATCTGGTCCAGGCTCTGCCCGGCCCGCAGCAGCAGCGGGTGACAGCCGCTCGCCCATAGCAGATCGCCGGTAACCCGCTGAAGGCTGGCAGCAGACGCCCGCAGCGCCGCGGCGAGCCAGATTGGCTGCTCATCGGCTGGCCATATCTGGAGCAGCGCCTCGGCCGCCGCCGCCGCTGCCCGCTCTGCCATTCCGGCGGGCATCGCCGCCCGGATCGCCGCCTGAACCACCGCGCTCATCCGGACCAGAGTCCCGGTGCCCGCCGGGTCGACAGACAGCAAGCCCGCCCGCTCCGCCGCGATCAGTGCCTTCGCGGCAGGTGTCCCGTCCGCCAGGCCCTCGCCGTCTGCCGCCGCGAGGAACTCCCGCGCGGCGGGCGCCGTGAAGACCGCACCGGGAATCCCGTGGCCGTCGAGGACCGCGGCAAGAGCCAGCAGGGTCTGGGCAGTGCCGCCTGACGAGAGCCGGTCGGCGTGCTCGGCAGACATCTCCCAGGTAACGGTGCCGGCGGGCAGCCTGCCGCCGGCCGCCCCGGTCACCTGATCCCGCCTGGAGACGAAGCTGTCCCGGTAATCACGGCAAGACAGCGCTGAACTTGAGATCACCGCACTGGCCTGGGCGAGCGCCAGCGGCTCGTAACCGAGCTCGGCGATCAGGTCTGTCGCTCCCAGGCACTTGTCCGGGTCCGCGGAGAGGCGGCCAGTCAGATAGCTCAGTGCCTCGTCGGGGCTGAGAACACCGACCGGGTGAATCAGCGTTCGCTGCTCGCCGGAGAAAGCCGCCGGGTTGGCAGCCGTGATCACGACCCGGCCCGCGGGCCCGGCCGGGCATAGCCCTTCCAGATCCGCGACATCGCACAGATCGTCGAGCACTACCAGCCACGGCCGGCTGGTCTCGCGGAGCCAGCCGACAAAACGCGCGGCGATCGACTCGCTGTCACCGAGCGGATCGGCCCCCATCGCATCGACCGCTGCTTCCAGATAGCCCGACAGCACCGACGCCCGGCTCGTCGCGACGACCCACACCAGCAGCTCGACTCTGCGCAACCGCCACAGCAGCTCCGCGACAGCCACCGCGAGCTGGGTCTTGCCGCATGACTCCAGCCAGCCTCCGGGTCTCTCCCCGGCCACCCGGACCGGCACAAGCACCACCACGGCACCCGCGATCAGCGCCGCCCCAAGGTCGGCCGCCGTCTCGGCCCTGGCGCTGAAACCGTCGGCAAGCGAGGGTGCCGCGCCCGACCGGACCGGCCACACAACCTGCCTACCTCGTGACTCCACTGGCCCCCCGGCTACCCGCAGCCCGCTATCTGCCACTAGCGGCGATCGTTCCATCCGTCACTTGTTGCAATCATAGTGTCACGGAAAGTTCCTGGTCGGCGGTGAGCCTGGGGCGCGGGCGCGTGTCAGCTCACCGCCGGGGATGCTCGGTCCGGGTCCGGGCGCGGGCGCCGGTGTGGGTCCGGGGTGCGGGTGTGGGTCCCGGGGTGCGGGTGCGGGTCCGGGGTGCGGGTCCGGACAAGTACGCCAGGCTCGGCCGGGTCAAGGAGCGGTACGACTCGGGGAATCTGTCCAGATGAACTACAACATCACGCCGGTCCCGGGCGATCCGGTCGGCGCCTGACTGGCCGGCCAGACCAGCCCGGACCGTCCCGGCTGTCGTTGACCGGAAGCTGGCCGAGCACGACGACGGTCGTCCGCGGCGGCCGCTCCCGGGCGATCTAGGTGGTCACTACCTGCGGGAAGGCGACCGGACTGCGATTCCCCGCCTGGTCCACGGCGCGCAGGCCGAACTGCACGTTGTCCTTGGATATGTGGAGCGTGACGGTGGTGGCGTTGCCGACGTCGATCGTGTCGGTCCAGTCCGGTGAGGTGGTCTCCCGGGTCACGACCTGATAGCCGGCCAGGTTGGGCTCGGGGTTCGCGTTCCAGGTAAGCGTGGTGGTGTTGACGCCGGCGAAGTTGAGCGGCGCTGTCGCGTGGATCTGCACGTTCTTGGGGGTGCCCGGCGCGGTGGCCAGGTTCCACAGCGCCGCGCCGTTCACCCTGGCGACCCGGGCGATGTAGTCGAAGTCGACGAACTGGATCAGGTCACCGAACTGCACCACGCTGACCACCTGCGTATTCTGGTGCTCGTGGTCGAAGTTCTCCCGCGGCTCGGTGAACCTGGCCGCGGGGTAGTCCTGCCCCTGGAAGGACACGTGGTCGCTGGCGCGCAGGTAACGGTCGCGCCGCCAGATCACCCTGATGTTCATGTCGGTCAGCTCCGGCGGCGCCACTTCCGCGACGAACCGGCCCAGCTGGCGGGAGACCCCGTCGTTCTCTCCGCCGACCGCCTGCATGATCGCGACC
>Ga0209415_10004978_pt1 | contig 24105 bp, 17 predicted proteins | sample PeaSoiSIISIP2007_FD_187696 | JGI IMG/M metagenome (GOLD analysis project Ga0209415, IMG submission 187696) | Peat soil microbial communities from Weissenstadt, Germany - SII-SIP-2007 (SPAdes) (version 2) | ecosystem: Environmental > Terrestrial > Soil > Wetlands > Peat | place: Germany... | reverse complement strand
CGCTCGTCGGGGTCGAAGAGCTTGCGATACTCGTCGAGGGCGAACCGATCCGTCATCCCGGCGATGTAATCGGCCACCACCCGCGCGGTCGCCTCGCCATCGGACTCGATGCGCGCCAGGACGTGCGGCGGCATCTGACCCGGCTCGCCCATGTAAGTGTCGAACAGGGCGGCGAGCACCCTGCCCGCCTTCTCGGTCATGCGCCGGACGCGATAATGCGAATACAGGCGCTCGGTCATGATCCGCTTGAGCTCGCGGACCTGTTCGGCCCTGGGCGGGCTGAACTCAGCCAGAGCGCGGCCCGCCTGGCGGACGTCGTCGACCGAGCGGATGCGCGAATCTTCAAGCGTTGCATTAAGATTCTGCGCCAGGTCGGTGACCATCGTGTCGATCATGCGGATCACGGTCTGGTAACGCTCGAGCCTCGAATCGAGCTTTTGGCCGGCGCTTTTGACCGCGCCAGCCGCTTCCCGGAAGAGGCTCGATCGATTGAGGTCGTCCAGGGTCAACATCTGCGCCCTGACACCGTCGTCGGTATCATGCGCGAGATAGGCAATTTCGTCGGCGAGGTCGACGATCTGGGCCTCAAGGCAGGGGAAGAGCTTGGGGTCGAATTCCTGCGCGGCGGGACGAGCCGCAAAGCTGGAATGCTTGATGATCCCCTCGCGCACCTCGAAGGTGAGGTTGAGGCCGCGGAAATTGGGATAGCGGACCTCGATCCAATCGACCGTCCGCAGGCTTTGCGCGTTGTGATCGAAGCCGCCGTGCGCCCGCATCCGATCGTTCAACACATGCTCGCCGGCGTGGCCGAAGGGCGGATGGCCCAAGTCATGAGACAGCGCCACCGCTTCGGCCAGCTCTTCGTTGAGGCCCAGCGCGCGCGCGACGGTGCGCGTGATCTGGGCCGCCTCCATCGTATGAGTCAGGCGGGTGCGATAGTAGTCGCCCTCGTGGTTTACGAAAACCTGGGTCTTGTATTCGAGGCGGCGAAAGGCGGCCGAATGAATTACGCGGTCGCGGTCGCGCTGGAAGGCGGTGCGCAGCGGATGCTCGGGTTCGTCGACCCGGCGTCCGCGGCTGTCGCGCGAGCGCATCGCATACGGCGCCAGCGTCCGCGCTTCGATTTCCTCCAGCTCTAGCCTTGTGCGCAACATCGCCCGGCGTGTCGATTGCCGCTGGCCGCCGATGTTATCACGCCAGGCCGCATCCACGAAGCTTTGACCAGCCCGTAGTCTCGGCGATTCTTTCTAAACCATCGCGGCGGGTTTATAATGCAGCGCTGTGGACAGGGGCGGCGGCGGGTGCAGGATCCTCGAACGGATCGCGACCTGGCTGGCGGCGGGCGCGTTGCTCAGCGCGTGCTCGACGGCTCGACCGCCGACGCCTGCGCCGCTGTCCCCGCGAATCGGCGTCGCGTCGTGGTACGGGCCGGGCTTCGACGGCCGGCCCACGGCTAGCGGTGAGATCTATAATCAGGAGGACCTCACGGCCGCTTCCGCGACGCTGCCGCTCGGCACGCAAGTGGTGGTGACGAATCTGGATAACGGACGTTCGGTCGAGCTGCGAATCAACGATCGCGGACCATTCGTGAAGGGCAGAGAGATCGACCTCTCGCATCGGGCTGCGGGTATCCTCGGGATCGTCCGTCCCGGCACGGCGCGGGTGAGAGTCGACGTGGTCGGGGTCCCATCGGTTCGAATGGCAGAGGCGGCGACACGCGGCTATTTCGTTCAGGTGGGCGCGTTTTCGCAGGCCGCCAACGCCGAGCGGCTACGCCAGCGTCTGGCCATGAATTATCCGGATGTCATCGTCGAAGAGCTGGGCGCCGGAGATCAGCGATTTTACCGCGTGCGAATGGGCAGCTTCGAGACTCGCGACCAGGCCCGGCAACGCGCGATCCAATCGGCCGGCCTGGGCCTGCCAATCGTGGTCGTCAGGGAGTGACCTTCTCTTCCGCCGCAAAAACGGCCCGTCTGCTATGGCTCCCGTTGGTTTGCGTGCTCGCGCTCGCGGGATGCGCCTACGAACTGGTCCGCAGCGGCGCAATCAACCAGTCGCGCGCCGACGAGATCCAAGCGGGCATCCAAGGTATCCGCGGCCTGTCTTTCAAGCACCCGGTTCCATTGGCTCTCGAGACTCGCGAACAAGCCGAGACGACGCTGATCAACGATATCAATCACGACTATACCGACCAGCAGTTGCAGGTCGACGGCCAGGCGGGCGCGCTGATCGGCCTGTTCCCCGCCGGCATCGATTTGAAAGCCGAGATGGTCCGCCTGCTCAAGAGCCAGGTCGCCGGCTTCTACGATCCCCACGGCAAACGGATGATCATGGTCGAAGGAGCGGCCAACCTCGGCATCTGGACCAACGCCGCCGAGTTCCTGCTGCAACGCGACTTGGTCGGCGAGATGCTGCTCGCACACGAGTACACACACGCGCTGCAAGACCAGCATTTCGGCCTGGAAGCGGCGCTCGACGAAATCAAGAACAATGACGATCGCTCCCTGGCGCTCAAATCGGTGGCCGAGGGTGACGCCACCCTGGCCGGGTTCGGCTATGTCGCCGGCGCGATGGACGCCGCGACCGCCGATCAGGTGACGTCGCGATTAGAGGATCTACCTAGCGCGTTTGCGGCCGAGACCAAGGACACGCCGGATGGATTGAGCGCGCCGCTCATCTTCCAATACTCGGCTGGAGCCAAGTTCGTGACCTACGCGTTTCACCGCGGCGGATGGCGGGCGGTAAACGCGCTCTATCGGCGGCCGCCTCAATCCAGCCAGCAGATCATGCATCCGGAGCTGTATTTCGATCGCCCTACCCCACCCGACGAGATTAGACTGGCCGGCTATGCGGGGACGCTCGCGGGATGGACCGAGGTCGACGACAACTGTATCGGCGAGCTGCTGCTGCAGGTGATCGTACAACGCAACTTGGGCAAGCAGGCGCCGGCGCTCGCGCTGTTGGATCGATGGAGCGGCGACCGGATGCTGACGATGCGCAAGGGTGCAGCGCTCACCGTGCTATGGATGCTGTCGTTCAGCGACAACCGCAGCGCCGAGCAATTCGCGGCGCTCTATATAAACTTGCTCGATCGGCTGCTCGGCCAGAGCACCGCGCATCGCGTCGATTACCGCAACAACGCGGTGCTGGTGCTGATCGGGGAAAGCGCGCATCGCTTCTTCGAGCTGGCGCCGGCGGTTTGGGCCGCCAGCACGATCCGCCGCGCGCCGCCAATGAAGCCGCCGTTGATAACCATCCTCAACACCGCCGACGCCGCCCTGCTCGCGAACCGCTAGAGCAGGAGCGTGCGGGCTTTGGTGATCAACGCGCGCTCGCTCTTGTAGCTCGCGCGACGCTCAGCCTCGCTCAGACCGACCCAGGCGACATCATCGATTTCACGATCGTGAGCCGCCGAATCGCCGCCTTCGAACTTCATCAGAAAGAAATAGACCTTCTTGAAAACACGAATTAAAGGCCCCGCTGCTTCGGTGCGCCGGGAATAAACGTAGGATATCTCCCCGAGCGGCTCGACTGGCGATACCGTGAAACCGGTCTCTTCGCGGCATTCTCTGACGGCGGCGTCCTCGGCGCTTTCACCCTTCTCAAGCAAACCTTTGGGTAAGCACCAGGCATCTTTGCCTGCCGGCCTTACCAGGACGACTTCGAAATCGTCCGAGGCGCCACGCCGCCATATCAGGCCGCCCGCTGAAGTTTCGTGAATGTTCCGGACGTGGGCGGCGGCTTTCGCGGGTTTAGCCATCAAAAGACCTTCGCACAACCCGCATCGCGAACGGTAGTGGCTTTTTGAGATTCCTCGCGGAGGCTGCCGGAGCGAGGAATCAACGCGGAGCGATTGTGTTTGAAAGCCCTTGGCAGACAGCCAGACAATCGCTTCGCCTAGATTCCTCACTCCGTTCGGAATGACAAACAAAGAAGCCGCCTGTTGTCATTCCGCTCAGAATGACAAGCAAGCTGACAATTTATCAAGCGAACTTTCAACTCAGGACACTAGCCGACATCTCCGAGGCTGAAGCCGGCTTCAAGCATCCGGCGAATCGCCAGCCGCGCGCCACGAGCCGGCGCCGCTTCGAGACTTGGATCGCGCGCGAGATAGTCGTTGGCGAGAACGCGGGCATCCTCGATCATCGAGAGGTCATGGATAAATCCGGCGAAGCGCAGCGGCAGCGGGCCGGTCTGACGCGCGCCGAGCAGATCGCCGGGCCCGCGCAATTCGAGGTCGGCATGCGCGATTTCCGCCCCGCTGGGAGTCCTTGCCAGGACCTCCAGGCGCGAACGCGCGTCGCGGCCGGCCTCTCGCGACGCCACTAGACAGCACCAGGAAGGCGCCGCGCCCCGGCCGACGCGTCCGCGAAGCTGATGCAACTGCGCGAGTCCGTAGCGCTCGGCCGCCAGCACCACCATCGCCGTTGCTTCGGGTACGTCGATTCCGACCTCGACCACCGTGGTCGATACCAGCACCTCGAGCGCGCCGTCGCGAAACTGGCGCATGATTCGCTCCTTGTCGTCGGGCCGCATCCGGCCGTGCATGGTTCCCAATCTGAGGCCATTGAGCGAGCCCTCGCGCAATCGCTCCGCGGTCGCCGCCACCGCCGGTGCCTCGTCCTCTTCCTCGGCCTCGATCAGCGGAACGACATAATAGGCCCGATTGCCCCGCTCGACCTCGCGGCGCACCAGGCGATGGACCTCCTCCAGTTCATCCTCGACGAAGATCCGCGTCGTGATCGGCGCCCGGCCCGCCGGAAGCTCGTCGAGCAACGAGAGGTCGAGATTGGCGAACAGCGTGTGCGTCAGGCTGCGCGGAATTGGCGTCGCCGTCATCAACAGCAGGTCGGCGCGCGGGCCGAGCCCCTTGAGACGCGCCCGCTCGAAGACTCCGAAGCGGTGCTGCTCGTCGATTATCGCCAGACTGAGATCGCGAAAGCGGACTTCGCGCTGAATCAACGCATGAGTGCCGAAAACCAGGCGAATCGCTCCGCTGGCGAGACCCTTGAGCAGGGCCGAGCGCCTGGCCCCGGTTACTTTGCCGCTCAAGAAGCCGGCGGCGACGCCGAGCGAAGCACCGAGCTTCTCGAAAGTGCGGTAGTGTTGCTCGGCGAGCAGCTCGGTCGGCGCCATGAATGCCGCCTGATGGCCGCACTCGACCGCGCGCAGCGCCGCCCACAGCGCGACCACGGTCTTGCCGCTGCCGACGTCGCCCATCAGCATGCGGTTCATATGGCGGGCGCCGGCCATGTCATTTTCTATCTCCGCGATCGCGCGCGATTGCGAGTTCGTCGGCCGAAACGGAATCATCGCCAGGAATTTGCTGGTCAGCGCGCCTTCGCCGCGATGTGCGATTCCGGCGCGCTCCCCCGCTCGATATCGCTCGATAGCGAGCGCCAGTTGGAAGGCGAACATCTCGTCGAACGCCAGCGCGCGATGCGCCGCCGTGCGGCCGGCATTGAGATCGTCGATGGCGGCGTCGTTGGGCGGATTGTGAAGCGAACGCAGCGCTTGGCCGAGCGGCGGAAGCCGGAGCCGTTCGCGCTCGTCGGCCGGGACCGCGCCCTCGAAACGATCCGCCACTTCGTCGAGCGTGCGGTTTACGAGCTTCGCGAACAGGCGCTGGCCGATCCGCGGCGCGGGACTGCCATAGATCGCGCGAAGCGCGGGTGGCGCGGCGCCGTCAACGACCAGATGAAGTTCGGGATGCACCATCTCGAGTGCTCCCGCCTGCCCCACCGAGACCTTTCCGTGTGCTACCACCGGCCGTCCGCTCGGAAGCTTTTCGCGCATATAGGCCGGCAGGTTGAACCAAACCAGCCGGATACTATCGCCGGCGGAATCCGTGAGCGTGGCAGTGACCAGGCGGCGTCGAAAAGCGCGCGGCATCGATCGCTCTTTCAGCGCGCTTAGCTCGCCGGCGACGGTGACCGTCGCGCCTGGATGGAGTTCGTGTATCGGTTTAAGCTCGCGCCAATCCTCATAACGCGACGGTAAGTGGTAGAGCAGATCGCTCACCGTGCGCAGGCCCGCCGCTTCGAGCACGGCGGCGCGCTTGGGTCCGACGCCCTCGATCAGCGCGATCGCGCTGTCGGGCCGCAACAACCGCCTGGATGTGGTTCCGGCCTCACTCATGATGGCTCGGCGTTGCGTCTTGGCGAGCGGCGAAGCCGGCGGGTCCGCGCCTAAGCGGCGCGACCTCATCGATCACCGGCGATGGTAATCCTGCAAGGCGTGGACGTCAGGGGCTCGGTCCTTCAACGCGGCGATTGCTTCAACCGCGGCCTCGGCGCCGGCGAGAGTGGTGAAGAACGGTAGCCGCATCTCCAGCGCGGTGCGGCGGATCGAGAACGAGTCCTCGGTGCCGACCACGTCCGGCGTATTGATCACCATCGCGATCTTTCCTTCGCGCATCAGATCGACCACGTGCGGACTGCCCTCGGCCACCTTGTTGACCCTGGCGCATTCGATATTCAAGCGGCGGATGACCTCCGCCGTGCCCGAGGTCGCCACCAGCGCGAATCCCATCGCGCTCAGACCCCGTGCGATGGACGCGAGGCCGCTCTTGTCGGCGTCGCGCACGCTGACGAAGGCCGTGCCCGCAAGCGGAAGATCGGTGGCCGCGGCCAGCTCGGCCTTGGCGAACGCCATCGGGAAGCTCCAGTCGATCCCCATCACCTCGCCGGTCGACTTCATCTCGGGGCCCAGGATGGTATCGACGCCCGGAAAGCGAACGAAGGGAAACACCGATTCCTTGACCGAGACGTGGCGCGGAATGATCTCGCGCACGAAACCCATCTCGGCCAGCTTCTTGCCAGCCATCACGCGCGCGGCGAGCTTGGCCAGCGGCACGCCGATCGCCTTGCTGACGAAGGGGATGGTGCGCGACGCGCGCGGATTGACCTCGAGGATGTAGACCTCGTTGTCGAAGATTGCGTACTGAACGTTAATCAGCCCCACGACCCCGAGCTCGCGCGCGAGCATCCGGGTCTGGCGCTCGAGTTCACGCTGGATAGCGGGGCTCAAGGTCCTGGGCGGCAGCACGCAGGCGCTGTCCCCGGAATGGATTCCGGCCCGCTCGATATGCTCCATGATGCCGCCGATCACGACCGTCTCGCCGTCGGAGATCGCGTCGACATCGACTTCGATCGCTCCGTCCAGATAGCGATCGATCAGCAGCGGATGACGGTCGGAAGCCCGCAGCGCGAACTCGACGTAGCTCCTTAGCCGCGCTTCGCTGGTGACTACTTCCATCGCGCGGCCGCCGAGCACATAAGAAGGACGAATCAGGACCGGGTAACCGATCGACGCGGCGCCGGCCACCGCCTCGTCCAGGCTGCGCACCAGGATTCCTTTGGGCTGCCTGAGCCCGAGCTTCTCGACCATCGCGTTGAAGCGTTCACGATCTTCGGCGCGGTCGATCGCGTCCGGCGAAGTGCCGAGAATCGGGACGCCCGCTTGCGCCAGCGGCACCGCCAGCTTGAGCGGCGTCTGGCCGCCGAACTGCACGATCACGCCGAACGGTTTCTCGCGCTCGACGATCGCCATCACGTCCTCGAACGTGAGCGGCTCGAAGTACAGCCGATCCGAGGTGTCGTAGTCGGTGGAGACGGTTTCGGGATTGCAGTTGACCATGATGGTTTCAAAACCATCGGCCTTGAGCGCGATGCTGGCATGCACGCAGCAGTAGTCGAACTCGATCCCTTGTCCGATACGGTTGGGCCCGCCGCCCAAAATTACGACCTTGCGCCGATCGGTCGGCGCGGCTTCGTCCTCGCCTTCGTAGGTCGAATAGAGATAGGGCGTAAAGGCTTCGAACTCGGCGCCGCAGGTATCGACGGTTTTGAACACCGGACGAATTCCATACGACTGCCGGCGCTTGGCGATCGCGGCTTCGGACTCGCCGGTCAACTCGGCCAGTCTGCGGTCGGCAAAACCCATCGCCTTGGCCTCGGCCATCAGCTCGGCGTCGAGCGGCTCCCGGCCGATCCGATCTTCGGTCGCGACCAGCTCGGCGATAGCGTCGATAAACCAGGGGTCGATCTTGCTGAGCGCGTAGATCTCGGGCGTCGTCATGCCGAGCCGAATCGCCTCCGCCAAATAATACAGCCGCTGGCTGTTGGGCACGCTTAGGCGGCCGCGGATTTCCGCCAGCGCGCCTTCGTGATTCACGCCGTCCACTTTTTTGTCGAGGCCGTAAGAATCGATTTCGAGCGAACGAATCGCCTTGTGCAGCGACTCTTTGAAGGTGCGCCCGATTGCCATCACCTCGCCCACCGATTTCATTTGCGGACCAAGTTCGTCGACGGCGCCGCGGAACTTCTCGAAGGTGAAGCGCGGAATCTTGGTCACCACGTAGTCGATCGTCGGCTCGAAGCAGGCCGGCGTCTTGCGCGTGATGTCGTTGGCGATCTCGTCCAGCCGATAGCCCACCGCCAGCCGCGCGGCGATCTTGGCGATCGGAAAGCCGGTGGCCTTCGAAGCCAGCGCCGAGCTGCGCGAGACTCGCGGATTCATCTCGATGATCACCATCCGGCCGGTGTCGGGATGGACCGCGAACTGGATATTCGAGCCTCCGGTGTCGACGCCGATCTCGCGGATGATCCGCAGCGCGGCGTCGCGCATTAGCTGATACTCCTTGTCGGTCAGGGTCTGCGCCGGCGCCACCGTGATCGAATCCCCGGTGTGGACGCCCATCGGATCGAAGTTCTCGATCGAGCAGATGATGACGACATTATCGGCGCCGTCACGCATCACCTCGAGTTCGAACTCCTTCCAGCCCTCGATCGATTGCTCGATCAAAACCTCATGGCTCGGCGAGGCGCTCAGCCCCCACGCCAGCTTGGCCCGATAGTCCTCAGGGTCGCGCGCGATCGAGCCGCCGGTGCCGCCCAGCGTGCGCGAGGGCCGGATGATCAGCGGCAATCCGAGTTCGCGCTCGATACGATCGGCGTCTGCCTGCGAATGCGCGATCGCCGAGGCCGGCACTTCGAGGCCGATCTTTATCATCGCTTGCCTGAACAGATCGCGATCCTCAGCTTTCTTGATCGCGTGCAGCTTGGCGCCGATCAATTCGACTCCGAACCGGTCGAGCGTTCCGCTTTCGGCCAATTCGATCGCCAGGTTGAGCGCGGTCTGGCCGCCCAGCGTCGGCAGCAGCGCGTCGGGCCGCTCGCGCTCGATGATCTTGGCGACGGTGGCGGCGGTCAGCGGCTCGACATAGGTTCGGTCCGCGAACTCGGGGTCGGTCATGATCGTCGCCGGGTTGGAGTTGATCAGGATCAGGCGCAGGCCCTCTTCCTTGAGCGCCTTGAGCGCCTGGGTGCCCGAGTAATCGAACTCGCAGGCCTGCCCGATCACGATCGGCCCCGAGCCAATCAGCAAAATCGATTTGAGGTCTTTACGTAGCGGCACCGGATCCGTCCCAGATGATAATCACTGCGCCTCAACGCGCCGTTGGTCTTTAGCGTCCGTCCGGTCGAGCGCTTCCGCGGCGCCATAACACGCGAACATCTCAACCAACCGACGAAAGCGCCCAAACAGGTAGCTTGCGTCATGCGGTCCGGGCGAGGCCTCGGGATGGTACTGGACCGAGAAGAACGGCACCCCAAGTCCGCGCAACCCCTCGACGGTGTGGTCGTTCAAGCTGCGATGAGAAAGCTCGGCGCGTCCGGCCACCGATTCCGCATCGACGGCGAATCCGTGGTTCTGCGAGGTTATCTCGACCCGGCCGCTGCGCAGCTCCATCACCGGATGGTTCGCGCCATGATGGCCGAAGTCGAGCTTGTAGGTGCGCCCGCCCAGCGCCAGAGCGAGGATCTGATGACCGAGACAGATGCCGAAGATCGGCTTCTTGCCCAGCACGCCGCGCACCGCTTCGTGCGCATACGGTAGCGCCGCGGGATCGGCCGGTCCGTTCGCCAGGAACACACCGTCGGGATTGTGGGCAAGAATCTGGCCGGCGGTAGCTTGCGCCGGCACGACCCTGACCCGGAAGCCGGTCGCCACTAGGCGGCGCAGAATGTTGCGCTTGATTCCGTAGTCAACCGCGACCACCAGCGGCGCCTCGCGCAGCGCCTGCGCGCTCGGCCGGCCATACCCGGATCCCAACTGCCAGTCCGCGGTTTCCCACTCGTAAGGCTCCTTGCAGGTAACCTCGCGCACCAGGTCGCGGCCGATCAGTCCGGGCGACGCCTTGGCCTTGCGCACCAGGCTTTGCGGGTCGAGATCGACGCCGGAAATCACCGCCTCTTGCGCGCCGTGAGTGCGGATGTGGCGAACCAGCGCGCGCGTGTCGATACCCTCGATTCCAACCACGTTGGCCCGCGCGAGGTATTCGCCGAGCGGCATCGTCGACCGCCAGTTCGACGGCCGCGGCCAATACTCCTTGACGATAAAGCCCTCGACATAGACGCGTCCGGACTCGACGTCTTCTTCATTGACGCCGACGTTACCGATTTCCGGATAGGTCATGCAGACCATCTGCCCTTTGTACGAGGGGTCGGTCAGGACTTCCTGGTAACCGGTCATCGCGGTGTTGAACACGACCTCGCCCACCGCTTCGCCGATAGCGCCGAACGCCCATCCCTCGAAGACGCGGCCGTCGGCGAGCGCGAGCATCGCTGGCTGTGATCGCAATGCTTTCATCACGCGGCCTTGTCGCCCCTGCCGTCGTAAACGATCTCGCCCGCGACAATTGTCAGCATCGCTTTGCCCTTTAGCTCGCGGCCCGCGAATGGCGTGTTGCGGCTGAGCGACAAAAAGCGCTCCGGTTCAACCGTCCAGCGGAGAGCGGGATCGACGACGGTGATATCGGCAACCTGACCCAAGCTCAGCGTGCCGGACTCGAGCCTGAGCAGACGCGCGGGCTTGAGCGCCATCATCTCGACCATCCTGGCCGGGCCGATCACTCCGCGATGCACCAGTTCCAGGGCCAGGCCAAGCGCCGTCTCGAGTCCGACGACGCCGTTGGCGGCGCGCGTCATCGCGCGGACCTGGTCTTCGCTAAGGCGCCGATCGCCGCCGGCGCCGCCGAAGCAGTCCATCAATGAATTCATTTCTTTGGAAACGAAATCGTGCGGCGCATGGTCGGTGGCGATCATGTCGATAGTGCCGTCGGTCATCGCCTCCTGGAGTGCCGCGACGTCGTGCTTGCTACGCAGCGGCGGATTCATCTTGGCGTTAGGTCCCGATTGGAGTACCGCGCGCTCGTCGAGCGTAAAATGATGCGGGGTAACTTCGCAGGTCACATTCGCACCGCTGCGGCGCGCCGCACGTATCAGATTGACCGATTCGGCAGTGGACATATGCGCCAAATGAAGCGGCTTGCCCGAGCCGATCGCCAGAGCCAAATCGCGGCCCACGCGCTTGCTCTCGGCCTTGATCGGCACTCCCGTCAATCCCAGCCGCTTGGAAATTTCACCCGCGTTGACCGCGCCCTCCCCCGACAACGCTCTATCCTCTTCGTGAAGCGACATCACGAACCCAAGACTGGTGATCTCGTCCAGCGCTCGTGCCATCAGGAACTGGTCGTCGATCGGTATTCCATCATCTGAGAACAGTCTAGCGCCCGCTTCGACCATCGATCGATAATCGACCGGCTCGACTCCGTGAAGACCTATGCTCACCGCCGAGACCGGTACCAGCCTTGCCGCGTGCGCCGCCTTCGCCTGAGCCAGCATGTAGCGCGTAACCTCGGGCGAGTCGTTGACCGGCGACGTATTAGCCATCGCCGCTACCGCCGTAAAGCCGCCCGCCGCAGCCGCGCGCAAGCCACTGACGATAGTCTCCTTTCGCGGGAAGCCGGGATCGCGCAGATGAACGTGAACGTCGATCAGGCCCGGCGTCACCCACCAACCGCCGATTTCGAGCTCCGTAACGCCCGCTGCTTTCGGCAGTACGCCGGGACGCTCGATCGCGTCGATCAGGCCGTCAATCACTCTCAGATCGAACACGCCCTCGCGCTCGCCAGCCGGGTCGATTACGCGACCGCCTCTCAGCACCGTCGAACTCAAGGCGCGTCCTCAGGCTGCTTGAGCGATTCGACCATCGAGTAGATCACCACCCGGTCGGCCGGCTTTTGCCCGGCTGCCGCGTCATGCTCGGCGAGGCGGACCAGCACCCGCTCGCCGCGCGTAGTGGGGATGTTCTTGCCGACGTAACTCGGCCGTATCGGCAGCGCGCGATGGCCGCGGTCGATCAGGACGGCGAGCTTCACCGCGGCCGGCCGGCCCCGCTTCCACAGCGTCGCCATCGCGCGCTGCACCGTCCAGCCGCTGTTGATCACGTCGTCAACCAAGACCACAGTGCGGCCTTCCACGTCGAAGCTTTCCGAGCCGTCGAGCGGATAGAGGCCGTCGTGACTGCGGTGCACTTCGACCGCCGCGCAAGGCGGTGCGACCTTGGTCTGACGCTGGATCAGATGACGCAGCCGCGCCGCCAGCACCGCGCCGCGGCTTACCACGCCTACCAGGCTGACGGCGGTGAGATCCGGAAGATCGGCGATCATCTGCGCCGCCAGTTCCTCGCTCGCCCGCGCGATTTCATCCGCGTTCATGATCTCGCGCTGCGGCCCGCGGCGATACGGTCCGTAGCCGCTCTCCTCGGCCTGTTTGACGTCGTCGAAAATCACCAGCGATTGTTCGTCGATCCACTGGCGCACATAGCCGTACAGGCTTTCGTCGAAACGATAGTAGCGGCGCGAGCGGGCGTGGCCGACGTACTCGACTTTGAGCTCGCGCTCACAGAATTCGCATCGCAGCATTAACACCGCCCGGCTCACCGCCGGCGCCAGCCGGAAGCGCGAGCGCAAGTACCGGCCTTCGTGCCGCGTGATACAGTTCGGATTGGCGCATCGCGGCGCGTTGTCAGCCTTGAACACCAGCAGCGGTTGCTCCGGATTGGGCCGGACGCGGGTCTTGCCCGCGCTTTCGAGCAGCCAGCCGATCAGCGCCATCCGTACCGGCACGCCGGCCGCAGCCTGTTCGAAATACACCGCGCGCGGGTCGCTATCGAGCTCGTAAGCCAATTCGTCGGTCCGCGGCAGCGGATGCATCACCACCGCTTCCTGGGCCCTGCTGGTCTTGAGCGCGCCCGCGTCGAAGCGCAGGTAATCCGGACGCTCGCGCTCTCCGGCGGCGCGCCGCTCGTGCTGGAAGCGCGTGACATAGAAGGCATCCAGCGAGGCCGGCGCCTGGCCCGCCGGAGGCGACGCATCCAGTGGCATTTCGCTGGTGAACAGGGCCATCTGATGGGGCGCGCTGGGCGTCAGGTACATCGCGTCGAGACCGCCGGCCTGCGACTTGAGTTCGTCGATCGTGACCGTGGAAAACTTGTAGCCGCGCTCGGCGGCCAGACGCGCCAGCACGTGGTCGGGGACGCCCATGCCCTGATTGGGCGCGGCCACGATGTTGGCGCCGAAGCGCGCCAGCGCGTAGATCAAGGAATGTACGGTGCGTCCGAACTTGAGATCGCCGCAGATCGCGACCGTCAAATCCTTGAGCCGGCCTTTTTTCTTTTGCAGTACGTAGAGATCGCACAGCGTCTGGGTCGGATGCTGGCGGCTGCCGTCGCCGGCGTTGAATACCGGGCACGGCGCGTAGTCCGCCGCGACCCGTGCCGCGCCGTCATACGGATGGCGCACGACGATCAGGTCCGCGTAGGCGCTGACCACCCGCACGGTGTCGGCCAGGCTCTCGCCTTTGACCGCGGAGCTGGCGCTCATCTCCGCCGAGCTGATCACCGCGCCGCCGAGGCGATGCATGGCCGATTCGAAGCTCAGGCGGGTGCGCGTCGAGGGCTCGTAGAACAGCGTCGCCATGATCAACCCGCTGGCCAGGTCGAGCGGCTTGCGCTGCTCGAGCGCGGCGGCGAACTGGTCGGCCAGCTCGAAGATGCGTTCGATTTCGTCGAGCGACAGGTCTTCGATCGAGACCACGTCGTATTTCGGCAACCGTGTCATCGCTATTGGCCGCGCCCGGGCGCCTTCACTTGCTCTCTCCGATCACCACCGCGTCGACGCCGTCAACTTCGCTGAGCCGCACGTAAACCCGGCTCCCGGCCGGCGCCGGGATATTCTTGCCGATGTAATCCGCCCGAATCGGCAGCTCGCACTCGCCGCGATCGACCAGCACCGCCAACTGAACCGATTGCGGCCGTCCCAGGTCCACCAGCGCGTCGAGCGCGGCCCGCACCGTCCGGCCGCTGTAGAGCACGTCGTCGACCAGCACCACCCGCTTGCCGCTCAGCGAGAACGGGATGTTGCGTCCGAGCAGGCGCGGATCGCCGGGCCCGCCCTTGCCGTCGTCGCGATAGAGCGAAATGTCAAGCGTGCCGACCGGGACCTCGGACCGCCCCATCTCCTTGAGCGCGGCCGCCAGGCGTTCGGCCAGATTGGCGCCCCGCCGCACGATCCCCACCAAGACCAGATCCGCGCTGCCGCTGTTGTGTTCGTCGATCTCGTGCGCGATCCGCTTGACGGCGCGCGCGATCGCTGCCGCGTCGAGCGCGACCACCGGTTTGGCGATCATTCGACGCCCCCTTGCGACGCTCCCTTGTCACCGTGCCCGGATGGTACGAATGCCGCTCCTGGCAGGCGGGTGCGAAGACCCGGGTCCGCGTAATCGGAGCTATGCGGCGCGCGGCCGTGACGGCAAAAAAATACCCGCCTGCGGCTGCAGTCGGGTCTCGCTTGACGAAGATTCATCGTATGCCCTTGTCGTCCTCACAGGAACGAATTAAAGGTTAAGTCCTTTTTACCGCTGCAATCTCCTTAGGTCAAGCAGGGCACGGCGTGCGCCTACTGATCATCCAGTCAGCGAAGCTCTAGTGTCCCGAGTTGGAAGTTCGCTTATAAATTATCAGTTTGTTTGTCATTCCGACCGCAGCGAGGAATCTACGCGGAGCGATTTTATGTTTGCGGTCAGGTCCAGGAAAAGACTCATCGCTGCGCGTAGATCCTTCGCTTCGCTCAGGATGACGTACCCCAAGGAGGTGAAAGAACCGCTGACAATCGGCCTCCCTTCCACCCATGCTAATTGTGAATCGTTCTTCCAACTCTGAACACTAGCGGGCGCGGCGCTCGAGTTTGCGCAGGCGCTGGCCCTGATCTTTGACCTGGACCGAGACGCGATCGTCGAAGCGATCGAATTTCTTGCTGAGGTTCGCCAGGGTCTTGTTGGTCTGCTTGAGCTCGGCGCGCAATTGCTTGGCGAGCGATTCGGCCGAGGACGAAATTTCGGCCCGCAATCCGTCCAGTCCCGCCGCCGCGCGCGAGTTCGCAGCCGTTCGCTCGTCAGCCAAGGTACCGCGAAGCTCGCCGAGCAGTTGCTCCCTGACTACCGAGAGCTCCTGTTTAAGCCCGCTCTGAACGCTAGCGATCTCCTCGTGAAGCTTGCCGTTGGTGCCGGCCAGGCTTTCGCGAAACTCGACGCGGGCGTCCTCCAGGTTTTGGCGCAACTCGAGCCGGGTGGCGTCCAGGTTTTCGCGAAACTCGATGCGGGCGCCCTCCAGGTCTTGGCGCAACTCGAGCCGGGTGGCGTCCAGGTTTTCGCGAAACTCGATGCGGGCGCCCTCCAGGCTTTGGCGAAACTCGACCCGGGTGGCGCCCAGCGCCTCACCCAGACGCACCATCTCGGCGGTCAATTCGCCGCGCAGAGACTCGAGCCCGCCGCGGTTCTCGGCGATTTGATCCGAGAGGAAGCGAATCTGTTTTCCGACCTCGGCAAACTGGCCGCGCATCTCTTCCCTGAGAGTATCGAGCTGCCCGCGCCAGCCCGAAACCGCCTCCACCACCAGCTCGAACTGCGAGCCGAGATGCTCGAGCATCACACCGAGTCGAGCCACCCCCTCGTCAGCCATCGCACCCTCCTTCCGCTACCTCACCAGCCGGCCAAAGCGGCGCCAACGCACCGGCAGCGGCCAGGCCTCCTCCCCATCCCATGACCAGTAAACGATCAGCGCCCGCCCTTCAACGTCGCTGCGATCGACGAATCCCCAGAAGCGGCTATCGTAGCTGCGGTCGCGGTTATCCCCCATCACGAACAGTTTGCCCTCGGGCACGGTGACCGGACCGAAGTCGTCGCGGGGCGTGGCGGACATGCCTGATTCCCCTTCCTCGTAATGAGCGTACGGCTCGTCGAGCTTCTGGCCGTTGACATAGACGGCTTTGCCCTTGACTTCAACCGTATCGCCGCCAACTCCGATTACGCGTTTGATGAAGTCCTTGGTGCGGTCGGGCGGGAAGACGAAGACCACGATGTCGCGGCGGTGAACTGGCTCGAGCTGGAATAGGTACTGACCGTATGGAATTCCGAGTGGCTTAAGCCCGAAGATCGATTCCGGCATCCTCAGGCCGTAAATGATCTTGTTAACCAGGATGTGGTCGCCGATCAGCAGCGTCCGTTCCATCGAACCCGAGGGGATTTTGTAGGCCTGAAGAAAGAAGGTCCGAATGAACAGTGCCAGGCCGAGGGCGATTAGCATCGCCTCGGCGTACTCGCGGATTACCGATTTTCGCCGCGGCTCGGGGGCCCTGACCGGTTCGGCGGTCGGCGGCGGAGTCGGCGGCAGCTCGAACGAAGGCTCGGCCATCGGGCTACTCACTTACCTTGAGCAGGGCCAAGAAAGCCTCTTGCGGGATTTCCACTCGCCCAACCTGCTTCATACGACGCTTTCCTTCCTTCTGCTTTTCCAGCAGCTTGCGTTTGCGCGTGATATCGCCGCCGTAGCACTTGGCGGTGACGTTCTTGCGCAGCGCCTTGACGGTTTCGCGCGCGATTATCTTGCTGCCGATCCCCGCCTGGATCGCTACGTCGAACATCTGGCGCGGGATCAACTGGCGCATTTTCTCGCACAAGGCTCGGCCCCGCTCATAGGCCTTGTCCCGGTGCACGATCACGGAAAGCGCGTCGACCACTTCCTCATTGATCCTGATGTCAAGTTTAACCAGAGGTCCCGCCCGAAAGTCTAGAAAGTCATAGTCCAGCGAGGCGTAGCCGCGGCTGAGCGATTTCAATCGATCGTAAAAGTCGAAGACGATCTCCGCCAGCGGCAGCTCGTAGTGCAGGATAACCCGCTTCTGGCCCATGTAGCGCAGGTCGCGCTGCGTCCCGCGTTTGTCCTCGCAGAGCTTCATCATGGCGCCGAGAAACTCGTCGGGAGTATGAATTGCCGCCAGGATGAAGGGTTCCTCGATCGCCTCGATTCGGTTTTCGTCGGGCAGGCGCGAAGGATTATCAACGCTGAGCTGCTCTCCGTCAACGGTGCGCACGCGATACGCGACGGTAGGAGCGGTAATGATCAGATTCAGACCGAACTCGCGTTCCAGGCGTTCCTGCGCGATATCCATGTGGAGCAGGCCGAGAAATCCGGCGCGAAATCCAAAGCCCAGCGCTTGCGAAGTCTCCGGCTCGAACACCAGGCTGGCGTCGTTCAGCCTGAGCTTCTCAATCGCGTCGCGCACCACGCCGTACTGGTTCGCATCGATGGGGTAGAGCCCGGCGAATACCATCGGCTTGAGTTCCTTGAATCCGGAGAGCGGCTGGTCAGCCGGGCGCTCGGCGTCGGTCAGCGTATCGCCCACCCGCATGTCGGCTACCGTCCTGATCCCGGCCACCACGAAACCGACCTCGCCCGGGCCGAGGCTGTCGACGTTGCGCTCGTGCGGGGTGAAGTGCCCCAGGCGCATGATCTCGCCAACCTTCTGCGTCCCCATCAAGCGAACCTTCATCCCGGGGCGAAACTCGCCCTCGAAGACCCTGACCAGGCCGATCACTCCTTCGTAGCTGTCGTACCAGCTATCGAAGATCAGCGCCCGAGCGGCACTGCCGGCCTCGTGCTGGGGCGGCGGCATTCGCTCGACGATCGCCGCCAGCACTTCGTCGATCCCAATACCTTCCTTGGCGCTGGTCAGGATCGCATCGGCCGCGCTCAGCCCGATAACCTCTTCGATCTGCCGCTTGGTGCGCTCGACGTCCGCTCCCGGCAAATCGATCTTGTTGATAACCGGCACTATTTCGAGCCCGTTATCGAGCGCCAGATAAACGTTGGCCACCGTCTGCGCTTCAACCCCCTGGCTGGCGTCGACCACCAGCAGGGCGCCTTCGCACGCGGCCAGGCTGCGCGAGACCTCGTAAGCGAAATCGACGTGGCCGGGCGTATCGATGAGATTGAGTACGTAGGTACGGCCGTCGGCCGCCGTGTAGTTGAGCCTGACCGAGCGCGCTTTAATCGTTATTCCTCGCTCGCGCTCCAAGTCCATCGAATCCAGGAACTGCTCTTTGAACTCGCGCCGCTGAAGCGCACCGGTGCGCTCCAGCAGCCGGTCGGCGAGCGTCGACTTGCCGTGGTCGATATGGGCGATGATCGAAAAGTTGCGAATCAGTTCCGGATTGGTCATGCGCACCAGGCGCGAATCGCGATGAGGCTACGGGGCATTATAGCAGCTCGCCGCCATCCGATCTGGATCACGTGGCGCGACTCGCCGTCTGCCGAAAAAACCGCAAGGTCTGGGTCAGTCCGTCTCGCAACGAGACCTGTGGCTGCCAATCAAGCTCGCGCATCGCACGCTCCGGCGAGATTACAGAACGCTGTTGCTCACCCGGGCGCGCGGGAGCATAAGTTGGCCGTTGGCTGACGCCGGCTACCTCGGCGAGCTGGGTGTAAAGCTGATTGACGCTGGTCTCGACCCCGGTGCCGACATTTAGCGCGCCGGCGCGGCCTCGCTCCAGCGCGGCGAGATTGGCGCGAACCACATCGCCGACAAATATGTAATCGCGAGTCTGTTCCCCGTCGCCGAAGATGGTTGACGGCTGGCCCGCCAGCAATCGGCCGCAGAAGATCGCGACCACTCCGGCCTCGCCATGAGGATCCTGACGCGGCCCGTAAACGTTAGCGTATCGCAGCGCCAGGTACGGGATTCCGTACTGGACCTGGTAGAAGAAAAGGTAACGCTCGGTGGCGAGCTTGGCGACGCCGTACGGACTGACCGGCCGGCAGGGATGGTCTTCGTCGCAAGGGAAGCGCTCTTGCTCCCCGTAGATCGCGCCACCGGTTGAAGAGAAGATGACCCGCGCCAGCCCGTTGCGCCGCCCCGCTTCCATCAGATTTAGAAAGCCCACCAGATTGACCTCGGCGTCGAAGGCCGGCGACGCCACCGAGCGGCGCACGTCCATCTGAGCGGCCAGATGGAAAATCACCTCGGGCTTCTCCCGCTCGATAACCTCCGTGACGCGCGCGGCGTCGCGAAGATCGGCGTGGTAAAAGCGCGCCGCCGGATTGACCTGCTCGCGCTTGCCCGCGGAAAGATCATCGAGCACCGCGACTTGATGCTTGCCGGTAGCAACCAGCGCATCGACCGTGTTCGAGCCGATGAAACCAGCGCCGCCCGTCACCAGAATTCGCATAGGTCGAGAACCGCCTCAGACCGGCCGCCGGCCGATCGAATAATATTTAAAGTTGAGCGCTCGCATCAGCGCCGGATCGTAGAGATTGCGGCCGTCAAAGATGACCGGATGCTTGAGCAGGTTCTTGATGCGCTGAAAGTTGGGATGGCGGAACTCGTTCCATTCGGTGAGGATCAGCAGAGCGTCGGCGCCTTGGAGGGCGTCGTAGTTGAGCGGGCAATAGCTGACACGCTGGCCGAAAATGCGCCGGGCGTTTTCGAGCGCCTCGGGATCATGAAGCTGAACCTTGGCGCCCGCGGCCAGCAGTTCTTCGATCACCACCAGCGACGGCGCCTCCCGCATGTCGTCGGTGCGAGGCTTGAACGCGAGTCCCCAGACGGCGAAATTGAGGCCGCTCAGGTCGGAGCCGAAATGGCTTTTGACCCGTGATACCAAGAGGCTCTTCTGCCGCTTGTTGACCTCCTCGGCGGCCTTGAGCAGGGCAAAATCCAGATGCTGCTCCTCGGCGGTGTGAATCAACGCCTGCACATCCTTGGGGAAGCACGAACCTCCGTAACCGATTCCCGGGAAGATAAAATGCGAGCCGATCCGGCGATCGGAGCTAAGGCCGCGCCGCACGTGGGTGATCTCAGCGCCGACCGCTTCGCACAGATTCGCGACCTCGTTGATAAACGAGATTCGCAGCGCCAGCATCGCGTTGCAGGCGTACTTGGTCAGCTCCGCCGAGCGCGGGTCCATCACCAGGATCGGGTTGTCGGTCCGCACCAGGGGCGCGTGCAGCTCCTGCAGGATGGCGGTTGCGTGCTCGCTGTCGCTGCCGATTATCACCCGGTCGGGCCGCATGAAATCCTCGATCGCCGAGCCCTCCTTGAGGAACTCGGGGCAGGAGCAGACGTCGAAACGATGGGGGCTCAGCCGCGCGGTGAGCTCGCGCACGCGGTCATTGGTGCCAACCGGGACCGTGCTCTTGATCGCGATAACGTGATAGCCCGTAATCGCGCGTGCAACGTCCTCGGCAACCCGGAAAACGCTGGTCAAGTCGGCGGCGCCCGACGCGCTCATCGGCGTACCCACCGCGATAAAGGTGATCATCGACTGCGCCACCGCCGCCTGAAGGTCGGTGGTGAAGCTCAGCCGGTGCTCCTTGAGGTTGCGCCGAACCAGTTCTTCCAGTCCGGGCTCGTAGATCGGGACGCTTCCGCCGCTCAACTGTTCGATCCGCTCGCGGTCGATATCGGCGCAAATGACCTCGTTGCCGCTTTCGGCGAAGCAGGTGCCGCTGACCAGGCCGACATATCCGCAGCCCACAACTGTGATGTTCATCTTGCCCGGTTAGAGCTCCTCTTTGATCACATAGATCGGTTTGTTCTGAGACTCGTGATAAGTCCGCGCGATCATTTCCCCCAGCAGACCGAGGCTCACGAACTGCACTCCCACCACCACCAGCAGCACCGCCAGCAGCAACGCGGGACGATTACCCAGGTTACGGCCAAGTGCTATTTTTTCGAACACCAGGACGAGAGTCCAGAGGCTCCCCAGACCGCCCAGCACCACTCCGATCGCGCCGAAAACCTGGATCGGGCGGGTCGCGTAACTCGACAAGAACAGCACCGTGATAAGGTCGAGCAAGGTGCGCAGGATGCGCCCCATGCCATATTTGGAATGGCCGGCGCGGCGCGGCCGGAAGCTGACCGGAACCTCAGTGACCCGGGCACCGAGCTCGGCCGCCATGGCCGGAATGAAGCGATGCATCTCGCCGTACAGCAGCAGGCGCTGCGGCAGCCATCGGCGGTAGGCCTTGAAGGTGCATCCGTAGTCGTGCAGCTTGACGCCCGTCAGCTTCGAGATCAGCGCATTGGCCGCAAGCGACGGCAGGCGCCGGCTGCCGGGCGCGTCGCGCCAGCGTTCGGTGCGCCATCCGCTCACCAGATCGTAGCCGCGGTCGAGCTCGCTCAGCAGGCGCGGGATGTCAGCCGGGTCGTTCTCGCCGTCGCCGTCGAGCGCTATCACCACCTCGCCCAAGGCTTTCTTGAGCCCGCACGCCAAGGCCGCGGTCTGGCCCGAGTTTCTCGCCAGACTCAAGACTCGAACGTGGGCGTTCTCGGCCTTGAGCCGGCGCAGGACCTCGAGGCTGCCGTCGCTACTGCCATCATCAACAAAAATGATTTCATAGGAGCGGCCAAGCGCCCCAAGGGTGCGGACCAGCTCATCGTGAAGCGGCCGGAGGTTGTCCCGCTCGTTGAAGAGCGGGATTACAACTGAGAGGTCCATCGTGGATGGTGGCAGTTGGTGAGTTCGATAAAGGCGCGATAGCGGGCGTCCACTTCCTCCCAGCTCAGGCTCGTGATCCGTTCGACCGAGAAGCGCTCGACCACGAAGGAAGCCAGCACCGAGCCGTAGACCACCGCGGTGCGGCAAACCGATTCGTTGACGCGGCCGCTGCGCGCGACGTAACCCATGAAGCCGCCGGCGAAGGTATCGCCGGCGCCGGTGGGATCGACCACCTCTTCGAGCGGATAGGCGGGCACCGCGAACATCGTATCCGGGCTGAACTGGAGCACGCCATACTCGCCGCGCTTGATCAGCACGATCTTGGGCCCCATCTTGAGCACCGCGCGCCCAGCCTTGACCAGGTTGTGCTCGCCGGAGAGCATCCGCACCTCTTCGTCGTTGAGGGTCAGGATATCGATCCGTTTTAGCAGCCGCAGCAGCGCGTCGCGCTCCGATTCGATCCAATGATTCATGGTGTCGGCGGCGACCACCTTGGGACTGGAAACCTGCGCCAGCACCCGCTCTTGGAGCTGGGGCGCGATGTTAGCCAGGAACAGGTAGTCGGAGCGCCGCTGGTCGGGCAACAGCTCCGGGACGAAGTCCGCGAACACGTTGAGCGACAATTCGAGCGTGTCGCGCTTGTTCATGTCTTCGTGGTAGCGGCCGCGCCAACGAAAGGTTCGGCCCTCGGAGGTCTTCAGCGCGCGCAAGTCGATATTGCGTTCGCCGAACAGCCGCCGATCCTCGGGCGCGAAGTCCGAACCGACCGCCGCAACCAGGCTCACCGGCGCGAAAAAACACGCCGCCAGCGCGAAGTAGGCCGCTGATCCACCCAGCACATCGGAGACGCTGCCGAACTGAGTTTCGACACTGTCGTAGCCGATCGTGCCAACTACAATGATGCTCATCTACGCCATCCCCCGTCAGCGGTCATGGCGACACCGTCGCCGGAACCGTTGGGTATATCTCAAAGATATTTTCCAATCAGCGGACTCAAATCGTGGGCCACCGTTTGCGGAATCACCGAGCGATCGGTGAGGATCGCGTCTTTTAACGCGCTCGCGCATTGGCACTGGCGAACGTGACGCGGGATTTGCCGCGCCAGGTTGACGATCGCGCTTTGCGCGGTCGCCACGTTTTGCTGCAAGACCCGCAGGATATCGAGCACATCGACGTCCTTCTGACTCTGATGCCAGCAGTCGTAGTCGGTGACCAGCGCCAGCGCCGCATAACAAAATTCGGCCTCGCGTGCCAGACGAGCCTCCTGTACCGCGGTCATGCTGATAACGTCGGTGCCCCAGCTCCGATAGAGGGCCGATTCCGCGCGAGTCGAGAACTGCGGACCCTCGACGCACAGATAGGTTCCGCCCTGGTGAATCCGCGCGCCCGCCGCACGCCCCGCTTCTGCCAATAGCTTGCTCAGGCTGTGGCATACCGGATCGGCAAGCGAGACGTGAACCACGATCCCGTTATCGAAGAAGGTCGACGGCCTGCGGTAAGTTCGATCGATGAACTGGTCGGCGACCACCAGGTCGCCGGGCGCCAATTCCTCTTTCATGCTGCCCGCGGCGCTCACCGAGACCAGATATTCGACGCCGAGGATTTTCATTCCGTAGATGTTGGCGCGGGAGTTGATATTGCTCGGTGAAAGCCGATGGCCGCGGCCGTGACGCGCCAGAAAGACCATCTCGGCCTCGCCGATTCGGCCGCGATAATACACGTCCGAGGGCGGGCCGAAGGGCGTGTTGAGCTCGATCTGTTCCGCGCCTTCGAGCGCCTCCATCTTGTAGAAGCCGCTGCCGCCGATAACACCCAATACCGCTTTAGCCATCTATGACGCCCACCTTGCTAAGACGCAGGGGAACCTGACCCGTTTCAATCTTGCCACGGCATTCCATGCAAACGGCTTGAACGCTCGCGTTGCTCGGCGATGTGGCAAGACTCGAGTGCTGCCGTAGTTGACCGCAGGCCGCGGCGATATCGCGTCCCCGGCTCTCGCGGATCGTAGCGGTCAAGTTACCCTGATGCAGGATCGCTTGAAAGGCTTCGATCGCGCGCCGGGCGCTGCCCTCGAAAGCCGCCCCTTCGAACGGATTGAAGCAGATGAGATTCACCTTCGCGCGCAACGGCGCCAGCAGCTTGATCAACCGAGCCGCGTCGGCGGGCGAGTCGTTGACGCCCTTGAGCATCACGTATTCGAAGGTAATCCTGCGCCGCCCCGCCAGAGGCAGGCGGCCGCAGGTCTCGACCAGGACTTCGAGCGGGTAGCGTCGATTAATCGGCGCTATCCGGTCGCGCTGCTGGTTGGTGGTGGCGCTCAACGAGACCGCCAGGTTCACCGCGGTATCGTTGAGCAACTTCTCCATCATCGGGACCAGCCCGACGGTCGAGACCGTGATCCGGCGCGGCGAAATCCCCATCCCCCACT
>Ga0209415_10004977_pt1 | contig 24108 bp, 19 predicted proteins | sample PeaSoiSIISIP2007_FD_187696 | JGI IMG/M metagenome (GOLD analysis project Ga0209415, IMG submission 187696) | Peat soil microbial communities from Weissenstadt, Germany - SII-SIP-2007 (SPAdes) (version 2) | ecosystem: Environmental > Terrestrial > Soil > Wetlands > Peat | place: Germany... | reverse complement strand
CATCATCGACGTCCAGGGCGGCCACCAGCCGATGGCCAACGAGACCGGCTTGCTCTGGATCACCTTCAACGGCGAGATCTATAATCACGCCGCGCTCCGGCCGGCGCTCGAGCAGTCCGGACACCGTTATCAGACACGCTCCGACACGGAAACCATCCTGCACGCCTTCGAAGAGCACGGCCCGGAGTGCCTGCATCTGTTGCGCGGCATGTTCGCGTTCGCGATTTGGGACACACGGCGCCAGCGGCTGTTCTGCGCGCGCGACCGGATGGGCATCAAGCCCTTCTACTATTACTGGGACGGGCGTCTGTTCGCGTTCGCCTCCGAGATCAAGGCGCTGCTGGAGCATCCGGCCATTTCCCCGGCGCTGGCTGACGATCTGCTGCCCGAAGTGCTGGCGTTCGGCTACACCAGCGGCGATCGCACTCTGTTTCGAAACATCTATAAGCTGATGCCTGGCCACCGGCTGGCGTTAGAGATCGCCGTGGACGGTGAGGCGGAACTCACCATCGAGCGCTACTGGGATGTCCCCCATCCCAGCGTCACTCGTGATCTCGACCCGCGCGCCTGGATCGCAAACACTCGCCGGCTCCTGGAACAATCCGTCGAAACGCATCTGATGAGCGACGTGCCGCTGGGCGTATTTCTGAGCGGAGGCGTGGATTCGAGCGCCATCGCCGCGCTCGCGCAACGCGCCACTTCACGCCCCGCGCAAACTTTTGCGGTCGGGTATTCCGAGGCTCAATTCAGCGAGCTGAGCCACGCCCGCCGCGCAGCCGCCGCCATTGGAACCGAGCATCGCGCAGTCACCATCAGCATCGACGATTTTTTCGGCGCGCTGCCCAGGCTGATCTGGCACGAGGATGAGCCCATCGCCTGGCCGTCCAGCGTCTCGCTGTATTTTGTCTCCAAACTGGCGGCGCAACACGTGAAGGTAGTGCTGACGGGTGAAGGCAGCGACGAGTTGTTCGCCGGCTACGAGCGGTATCGCTGGCAAAAGCTCAACGGCCGTTGGGCGTGCGCGTACGGTATTGTGCCTGAGCCGGTCCGCCGCTGGGTTCGGGGTCAAGTGGAGACATGGCCACTGCTAGGCGCTCAACTGCGTCGCAAGCTGCGGCACACACCGCTCGGCCGCGATCTGGGATTTGAGTCCTTGTTCCTCGAGAATTTTTATTGCGCATTCGACCCGGGGGCCCGCTGCGAGGACTACATGCGCTATTGGAACTCCCGCGCAGCTTCGCCCTTGGCCTGTACGCTCTACGCCGACCAGAAAACGTATCTCGTCGAACTGCTCATGAAGCAGGATCAGATGAGCATGGCCGCCTCCATCGAAAGCCGCGTGCCCTTCCTGGATCACACGCTGGTGGAGTTTGCCGCGTCCATCCCCGACGGCCTGAAAATCCGCGGGCGCACGCAGAAGTACATCCTGAAAGCTGCCGTTCGCGACTTGCTTCCGCGCGATATCGTCTACCGTAAGAAGATGGGTTTCCCCACGCCGCTGCGGCAGTGGCTTCTCGATGCGCGCGCCGAGCCACTGTACGCCGCTCTGCGTTCGCGCCATGGGTTGATTGCGGAATATCTTGATCTGCGGGAAGTGGAGGCGCTGATCGAGCGGCATCGTTCCGGACGCGAGGACGCCACCGATCGCATCTGGCGGCTCCTGAATCTGCAATTATGGGGCGATCTCTTCCTCACCGGCCGGCGCGAGCCGTTGCTGAGTGGCGCCGCGGCACCCGCGTGAAAATCCCGGCATGAAGATTCTGTGGGTGAACTCGGATTTTCTGCATCCCACCACGCGTGGCGGTCAAATCCGGACGCTCGAAACCCTGAAGCGTCTGCACCAACGGCACGAGATTCATTATGCGGCGCTGCTGTTGCCTTCAGCACAGGGAGCAATCGAGCGCAGCGTGGAGTATTGCACGAAGGCGTATCCCGTTGCGCACACTGTGCCTGCGGATTTTAGCCTGGGATTCTGCCGCCAGATCTGCCAAAGCCAGTTCTCGAGGCTCCCCATGGCTGCGCTGCGCTACCGCTCGAGCGCGCTCCAGTGGCTGGTGGATGGCCTGACGCGGAACGAAAAATTCGACGCGATCGTGTGCGATTTTCTGGCGTCGGCTGTAAACATTCCTGACCCTGGCGCCGCCATGCTGTTTCAGCACAACGTGGAGTCGCTCATCTGGAAACGGCATGTCGAATACGCCCGCACTTTCCCGCTGAAGATCTACTTTCAGGGCCAGCATGAACGCATGCTGCGGTACGAAGAGCGCGTTTGCCGAACAGTGAAACGCATTGTGGCTGTCTCGGAGGCCGATGCCCGAACTATGCAATCGCTCTATGGCGTCGCTGGCATCGCCGCGGTCCCCACGGGTGTTGATCTCGACTATTTTGCCCCACCCGAAGCTCGCCAGCCGACAACGGATCTCGTATTTCTAGGCTCCATGGACTGGCGCCCCAACATCGATGGCATTCGTTGGTTTACGGACGAAATCCTGCCGCTGATTCGCCGCCACCGTCCGGAGTGCTCCCTGGCTGTGGTGGGCCGGCTCCCGTCGCCGGAAATCCTGCGTCTGGCCGAAGCGGACGCCCGCATCCATGTCACCGGCACCGTGCCGGACGTTCGGCCGTACCTGTGGGAATCCGCCCTGTCCATTGTTCCGCTGCGCGTGGGAGGAGGCACGCGCCTGAAAATCTATGAGGCCATGGCCGCCATGGTCCCGGTGGTTTCGACCATCATCGGGGCCGAGGGACTGGATGTTCGCGATGGCGAGAATATCGCTCTGGCGGATTCGCCCCAGGCTTTCGCCGAGCGTTGCGTGGCTCTGCTCGGTGACGCGGAAGCGCGGCGCAAACAAGCCCAGACGGCCTGGGAAATGGTCTCTGCGTGTTACTCTTGGGAGGTAGTTGCCCGCAAGTTTGAACAGCTTCTAGTTTGATCCGTCTTGCATGATCCGCTTCCTTGATCTTGCCGCCCAATATCACGAACTCAAGACCGAAATTGACTTGGCCGTAGCCCGCGTACTCGAAAGCGGGCAGTTCATCGGCGGCCACGAGGTCACCGCTCTGGAAGAGGAGTTTGCGGCCTATAGCGGAGCCAGGCATGGCGTAGCGTGCAATTCCGGAACCAGCGCGCTGCATCTGGCGCTGCTTGCAGCCGGGATCCAGCCGGGCGACGAAGTGATCACCGTCCCGTTCACGTTTTATGCCACCGTGGCGGCAATTGGTTATGTGGGCGCCACGCCCGTATTTGTCGATATCGACCCGGCCACATTCAACATCGACCCCAGCAAGATCGAAGCCGCCATCACCTCCCGCACCCGCGCCATTCTGCTGGTGCATCTCTACGGCCAGTGCGCGGATATGGATCCGATTTTGGACATTGCCCGGCGTCACAAGCTGGTGGTGATCGAAGACGCGGCGCAGGCCCATGGCGCGGAGTATCGCGGACGGCGCGCCGGCAGCATCGGGGATATCGCGTGTTTCAGTTTCTATCCCACCAAGAACCTCGGCGCGGCCGGTGAAGGTGGCATGCTCACCACCAACAATCTGGAATACGCGCGCACCGCCGCGCTGCTGCGTAGCTGGGGCGAGGAGCAACGACAACGCTATCGTCCGCGTCTCAAGGGTTTCAACTACCGGCTGCCCGCCCTGCAAGCGGCCATCTTGCGAGTGAAGCTGCCGCGTCTGGAGCATTGGATCGACGCGCGCCGCGCCTTCGCTGCTGAGTATGATCGCTTGCTGCAGCATGCGAGCATCACGCGGCCGCACGCCCTGGCCGGCGGACGTCATGTGTATTGCCTGTACACCATTCGAGTGGCGGACCGGGACGCGCTGCAGCAAGGTCTCGAGGCAGCGGGAATCCAGAGCGCGGTCCACTATCCCCTTCCGATTCACCTTATGCCTGCTTACACCGACGCGCGGTATAAAGCGGGCGATTTTCCAGCCGCTGAAGAATGCGCCCGCACGGTTTTGAGTCTTCCCATGCACTCGCACCTGACGCTGTCGCAAGTTGAGCAAGTAGCTTCTGAAATCTGCGCGCTTTCTTCCAAAAAGAATCACGAACCCGTAGTTTCTCGCCGATAGGTAGAACAGATGGGCACCACAAGCAACACGGGCACTCTGTATTTCACCGGCGTCAGCACCTATTCGGCCGACTTCCAGCAGATCATCCAGCGTGCCGTGGCCATCGCGCAGCAACCAGTCACGGCTCTGCAGAACCAGGTGACCACCAATTCGAGCAAAAACGCATCGCTCCAGGCGCTGGATCCGGATGTGGCGGCATTGAGAGCGGATGTAACAGCGTTGGGCGCGCTGGCCAGCAGCCAGGGGCTCGCGGCGTCCAGCTCGGATCCAAGCATCGTCTCGGTGATCAATACGGGCGCCACTGCCCCGGCTACGTACACGGTTTCCAACATTACCTCGCTGGCCTCGGCTGCATCCGAAACTTCGCTCGCGGGCTATACGGCAACGCAGGCGGTTTCAGCCGACGGAACTGTCAACCTGGTGGTCGGCGCCAAAACTTATGCGCTCGATCTGACCGGAACTGGCGACAATAACCTGACCGGGTTAGAAAATGCGATTAACAATGCCGGAGCGGGCGTCAACGCCACCATCCTCACCACCGGCGCGAACAACTATCTCGTGGTTTCGGCCAATAATTCCGGCGCGACCACGCTGCAGCTGAATGATGTTCTGCCTTCGGTGGATCTGGTTTCCAACACCGGTACCGGGACGGAGACCTCGCTCCAGACCTATGTGGACGCTACCAGCGCTCAGGTTTCCGCAACCGGCGCGGTGAACTTGGTGGTCGGCGCCACCACGTACAACTTGAACATCAGCGCCACCAACAATCTGAACGGGCTGGCCCTGGCCATCAACAATGCCAGCGCCGGGGTGACGGCCACGGTGACCGGCAGCCCAGGAAGCTACTCTCTCTCTGTTGCGGCCGGCGGACCCACCACCATCCAGCTCAACGATGCCCGGAGCACGGCCCTTATCTCCGATACCAACCAGGGCAGCAACGCCAGCTTCAAACTCAACGGCATCCCGATCACCCAATCCAACAACAACGTCACCGGCGTCATTCCCGGCGTCAGCTTCACGCTGCAAAATACCCTTTCGTCGGGATCCGTCACGCTGTCGCTCGCAAGCGATGGCGCGCAGTTGAGCAGCGCATTGCAAAGCCTGGTCACCGACTACAACACGCTGGTCAAGCAAGTACAGGCCCAGCAGGGGCCATCGGCGGGACCCCTGGGAGGAGACCTGCTCATCAACCAGATCGCCGGCGATATGCAGCAGTTGGTCACCTACTGGAATCCGAACACCACCAGCAGCGTCCGAAGCCTTTCCGATCTTGGAGTCACATTCAACGACACCGGACAGATGAGCTTCGATCAAAACACCTTCAACTCGCTGTCGGACACCCAGCTCGCCGACGCCTTCAACTTCCTCGGCTCATCCACCACCGGTCTTGGCGCCCTCGCCAGCAACTTCACTCAGTTGACCGATCCCATCACTGGTTTGATCCAAACCGAGGAAACCGGCTTGAATCAAACGAATACGGATTTGAACAGTCAGATCGCGACCCTGAATGCCCAGGTGGCTCAGGTTCAGGCCGATGCGACCGCGCAGGCCCAACAAGCCGATGCCCTGGTTGCGGAGCTCCAATCCCAGCAAAACGTTGTCGACGCTTCCATCCAGGGCCTCAATTACGTCTTGTACGGAAGACAGACCAACGTCAACGGGCTGTAGTTACCCCAAGCCGTACTTACTCCAAGCGATAATTCGGCGCTTCCTTGGTGATGATCACGTCATGCACGTGGCTCTCGCGAAGCCCTGCCGCCGATACCCTTAGGAAGCTCGCGCGTTCCTGCAGCTCTTTAATGTTCTTGCAGCCGCAGTAGCCCATGCCGGCCCTTAATCCACCCACCAGTTGATACACCAGCTCCGAGAGCGGCCCTTTGTACGGCACGCGGCCCTCAATGCCCTCGGGTACGAGTTTCCCGCTGGCATCCTGCGAATAGCGGTCGGAAGACCCTTGCGTCATGGCGCCCATGGAACCCATGCCCCGATAGCTCTTGAACGTTCGTCCTTGATAAAGAATGGTCTCGCCCGGGCTTTCCTCGGTTCCCGCCAGCAGACTGCCGATCATTACTGCATCGGCGCCGGCCGCGATGGCCTTGCTGATGTCGCCGGAGAACTTGATGCCGCCATCGGAAATGAGCGGGACGCCGGAACCACGCGTGGCGCGCGAGCATTCGGCAATCGCCGTGATTTGCGGCACCCCCGCGCCGCTGACCACCCGTGTGGTGCAAATTGACCCCGGCCCGATCCCGACCTTGATTCCATCCGCGCCCAGTTCGATCAGATCGCGCGCGCCTTCAAACGTCGCCACGTTGCCGGCGATCAAGTCCACATCCGGCAGCTCGTGCTTGATCACGCGCACCGCCTCCATCACGCGGTCGCTATGGCCGTGCGCGGAGTCCACCACAATCACGTCCACTTTCTTGGCGACCAGCTCCTGGGCCCGTTCCAGGTAATCGCCCACCGCGCCCACAGCCGCCCCGACACGCAATCGCCCTTGCGGATCTTTCGCCGCGTTCGGATACTTCAGCTTCTTCTGGATGTCTTTGACCGTGATCAGGCCCTTCAACGCGAAGTGCTCGTCCACCACCAGCAGTTTCTCCACGCGATGCTTGTGCAGAATCTTTTCGGCTTCTTCGAGCGTGGTCCCCACCGGCACGGTAATCAGGTTCTCCTTGGTCATCACTTGCGAGATGGGAAGATCGTGGCGAGTCTCGAAGCGCAAGTCGCGATTCGTCAGGATGCCAACCAGCTTGCCGCGGGTGGTAACGGGCACGCCGGAGATGCGGTAGTGCTTCATCAGCTCCAAAGCGTCGGAGATCTTGCGATCCGGTTCAATGGTGACCGGATCCACGATCATGCCGCTCTCACTGCGCTTCACGCGATCCACTTCCTCGGCCTGGCGGTCCGCGGGCATGTTGCGATGAATGATGCCGATGCCGCCCTGTTGGGCGAGGGCAATGGCGAGATGCGATTCGGTGACGGTGTCCATGGCCGAGCTGACGATCGGGATGTTCATCGCGATGCGCCGCGTCAGGCAAGTGCGGGTGTCGGTGTGCGCCGGCAGCACTCCGCTGCGCGCCGGCTGGAGAAGAACGTCGTCGAAAGTGAGACCTTCCAAAATGGTTTCTTGCATGAAGGAGTAATTCTATTATGCCGCGAACCGACAGGATCAGTGGTGATGAGTGATGATGAGTGATATGGCGACCTTAGGATTGATCGAATATCCCGACGCAAGGCCGGAAGTGCGCGCCGTCTACGACGACATCATGGCCACGCGCAAAACCGATTGGATCAACAATTTCTGGAAGGCATTGGCGCACCATCCCGCTACGCTCCGGCGCACCTGGCTCAGCGTAAAGGAGATCATGGCACCCGGCGCGCTGGACGCGCTGACCAAGGAGATGATTTATCTCGCCGTCAGCGCCACCAATCAGTGCGGATATTGCATCGCTTCCCATACCGCGGCCGCCCGAAAAGCGGGCATGTCCGATGCGATGCTGGCCGAGCTGATGGCGGTGGTCGGCATGGCGAACGAAACCAACCGGCTCGCAAGCGGCTATCAGGTCGAAATCGACGAGCGATTCTTGACTAAACAGCCCTAACTTTCAGCTTTCCGCGACCACCGGGCTGTGCAACTCGCCGATACCTTCAATGCTCACCACCACTTCGTCGCCCGGTTGCAGGTAGCGCGGCGGAATGCGGGCAAATCCCACGCCCCCGGGGGTTCCCGTCGCCACCACGTCCCCTGGCCCCAGCGTCACCACGCTCGATAGAAACGCCACCAGGTCGGGAATTTTGAAGATGAGTTCGCGTGTATTGGAATCTTGCAAGGTTTCGCCGCCGATACGCAGGCTGATATCCAGCGCGTGGGGATCTGCGATCTCATCCGCGCTCACCAGGCACGGGCCCATGGGCGCGAAGGTGTCGAAGCTCTTGCCCATCATCCATTGCGAAGTGGCCCTTTGAACATCGCGCGCGCTCACGTCGTTAAACGCGGTGTATCCAAAAACGTGCTCTCGCCATGCATAGCTCGGAATGTGCCGCCCGCCAATCCCGATCACAAACGCTAATTCTGCCTCGTAGTCGGGTTTGTGCGAATTCTTCGGAAGCACGATCGCCTGGCCCGGGCCGATCACCACGTTTGAAAACTTCGCGAAGATGGTCGGAACCTTGGGGATCTCCTGGCGGGCTTCGGCGGCGTGACCTCGGTAATTGAGGCCGACGCAGATCAGCTTGGGCGGCCGCGGAACCGGCGCGCGAAGTTGGACCGAGGCGAGCGGAAAGGCGGAATCTTGGGGTGGATCGTGAACGAAGCTCTCGATCTTGGCTCGCCCCGCAGGCCCGCTAGCCAGCACCGAAAACATGGAGGGGTATCCGGCGCCCGCCAAACCGACCACCCGGTCGCCCAGCAGGACGCCCGCCTCGGAGCGCCCCGCTTTAGCGCTGGTACCCGGATGTTGAAATGTGACGAACTTCATCGGCAATCCGTCAGGGGGCCGAAGAGAGGGAAAGAGATTTTACGCGGCCTTCGCGACTTTGCCGGCCTTTTGAATCTTGCCGTTGCGAATGCAGGAGGTGCAAACTCGCATGCGCTTGGCGGCGCCGTTCACAACCGCGCGCACACTCTGCAGATTCAGATTCCAGCGGCGCTTGGAGACGTTGTGCGCGTGGCTGATCCGATTGCCGAACTGCGGCCCTCGTCCGCACACTTCACATACTTTCGCCATTGTCGTATCGCTCCTTGGGGTTCAAATTAAGTCTATCAAGTTCTGGATTGTCCCCGCAACCGATCTGATATTCTGACAAAGTATCCATCCCGAGGGGTTTCCTTGACCGATTTCAACCATATTCACTCCCGCGACGGCGAGGACTGGGTTTGCGGGCGCAGCATGGCCGTGCGCGACGACCAATTATTGCACTGTGAAGGGCGCGACCCGGACGAATACGAGGCCTGCCGGCTGTGCGCCGAGCGGATCATCGGCTATTTTGGCGACCCCATGCACGTGCACTAAACTGGAACCGCGGCCATCACCCGCTCACGGATAGCCGCCACTTCCTCGGACGATAACGTGCGGTCCGTGGCGCCAACCGTCAGACGAAACGTCACACTCTTGCGATCCGATGGAAGCGGTGCGCCGGTATACTCGCGGAGAAATTCGATCTCGACCAGATCACTCCCGGCCGCCGACACCAGCCGCCGCTGGATATTCACCGACGGCTCCCGCAAGCCAACCACGATCGTGAGGTCGAAGGCGCTCACTGGAAAACGGCGCAGGGGCTGGTAGCGGCTCTCGCGAACGTCCAGCTTTTCCATCGTCGTCAAATCGAGATCGAGAATCGCGGCTCGGCCTTTTATCCCCAGCGATGGATGCAGCTCAAACAAGCGCCCGATGTCTTCGCCCCTCCACGCAATGATCGCCGCGCGCTCGGGATGCTCAAAAGGCCGAGCTGTCGCAAGACGCACTTCAGCTCCTTCCATCAAGCACTCGGCCAAGCGCTTCAACTCGAATAGCGACTCGCGGCCATCGCCCTCGCGCGCGTACATCGCGGCTGCGAAATGCGGGATCTCTCGCGGAAGCTCACGGCCTCGGGCATGAATCTCCCGCCCGATCTCGAACAGCCGGAACGCGCTCAGATGCCGGCTGTTGTCGTGGATGTTCTTGAGAATGGCCGGCAACAGGCTCGCGCGCAACAGCGTTTGACCGGAGGCGATTGGGTTGGTCACGCCGACGTGCTCCTCGGGATTGATGTGGAACGCCTGCGCCATTTCTTCCGTGACGAACGAATAATTGTAGACCTCGGTGAATCCCTGCGCGGTCGCCATATCGCGCGCGCGCCGCAAATACTTGCGCGAGGCGTTCTCCGGCGGCACCACGGATTCGATCAGCGGCGCTTGCGGCGTGATCGACTCATAGCCTACCATCCGGCCCACTTCTTCCAGCAAATCGTCCTTGATCGAGACGTCTTTCGTCGCCCGCCAGCTCGGCACCGTGACCAGGAAATAGCCCGCCGCGGTTTCCCGCACGTGAAATTCGAGCGACTCGAGAATGGATCGCACCTCGCGCGCATCGAGGTCGCGCCCGAGCTTTGCTTTCAGCCATTCGACGGTCAACTCGATGGGAACCGGCGTCTTCAGCTCGCCATGCGAATCCGCAACTCCACCAACCAGACGAATCCCCGGCGACACCTCGTTGAGCAATTCCACCGCTCGGGCCAAGCCACGCACCGTATTCAACGGATCCTGCGATTTCTCGAATCGCATCGACGCATCCGTCCGCAGTTTCAAAACAACGGAGGTCTTCCGCACTTTGGTCGCTTGGAAATTGGCACTCTCCAGCACAATCCGTTTGGTGTCCGGTCCAATCGCGCTATGCAATCCGCCGATCACCCCCGCCAGTGCGATGGGCCCTTGCGCGTCGGCAATCACTACATTCGACGGGCTGAGATTGTAGCTTTCCTCGTTCAACGCGGCAATCTGCTCCCCTGCGCGCGCGTTACGAACGAAAATCGTGGGACCATGCAGCTTCTCTGAGTCGAACGCATGCATCGGCTGCGCCAACTCGGCCATCACGTAGTTGGTCACGTCGACGATGTTGTTGATCGCATTTAGCCCAATGGCTCCTAGACGATCTTGAAGCCAGAGTGGCGACGGTTTCACTGTGACGTTCTCAAAAACCAGAGCGCTATAGCGCGGGCAGAGCGCAAAATCTTCGATCTCGATGCCGATGGACCCTTTACCGGCAGGCAACAGATCGGCCCGCACAGGATCGCGGAGCTTCCCATGCGTGATCGCGGCCACCTCGCGCGCCATCCCATGATGCCCCCACAAGTCCGGACGATGCGTGAGCGATTTGTTGTCCACCTCGATCACGGTGTCGGCGCCCACCTGCTCCAGCCCCTCGCACTCGGCCGTTCTCATCGTGATCAGGCGCATCAACTCCGCGGGCTCGGTGTCCAAGCCCGGGACCATCTCACGAATCCATTGATAAGAGAATTTCATGGTCTTTCTTGATCGCGCGTCGCCGCGCTCAGAACTGCCGCAAGAATCTCAAGTCGCCGCTCGCAAACAGCCGGATATCGTCGATTCCGTAGCGCATCATCGCCAGCCGCGTCAGCCCCAACCCAAACGCAAAGCCGCCCCACTGATCCGGATCGATGCCGCTCATCCGCAGCACGTTCGGATGCACCAGACCGCACGGCATCAGCTCCACCCAGCCGCTCTGCTTGCACACCGAACAGCCCGGACCGCCGCAAATCAGGCAGCGGATGTCCAACTCGAAGCCCGGCTCGACGAACGGAAAATAGCCCGGCCGCAGCCGCACCACCGCGTCGCGATGAAAGATCGCGCTCAGCAGCGTCTTCATGAAGTAAATCAGGTGGCCCACCGACACATTGCGATCCACCATCATGCCTTCCAACTGATAGAAGGTATGCTCGTGCGAGGCGTCCACTTCCTCGTTGCGAAACACGCGGCCGGGCGCGATCATGCGCAGCGGCGGCCCCAGTTTCTCCATGCCGCGCACTTGTACCGGCGACGTGTGGGTGCGCAGCAGATGGCCATTGCTCAGCCAGAACGTGTCCTGCATATCGCGCGCCGGATGCTCGGCCGGAATGTTGAGCGCGTCGAAGTTGTGATATTCGGTCTCCACTTCCGGCCCGTCCAGCACCGCGAATCCGAGCGAAGTGAACAGATCCTCGATCTCGTTCTGGATGATCGTCACCGGGTGCAGACTTCCCGGACGCGGACCCGGAGCGGGCAGCGTCAGATCCAGCCACTCGTGCTTCAGCCGGGTGTTCAGCGCGTCCGCCGCAAACGCCTGCTGTCTTATTTCAAACGCGTTCTCGAGCGCTTGTTTCGCGGCATTGAGCGCCTTACCCGCGACCTTCCGCTCCTCGGCGGGCAGCTTGCCCAAACTGAATTGCGCGAGCGCACCCTTGCGCCCCAGCACGTCCACGCGCACCTGCTCCAGCGCGTCCAGATCCCCGGCTCCTTCGATCCGCGCCAGCGCCGCCGACTGCAATTGTTGGATTTGATCTTCGACCACTACGCGTATGCTTCCAACACTTCCACCACGGCTTGACGCGCCTTGGTCAACGCTAGATCAAGCGCGCACTGCTGGTTCTCGGCCCGAGCCTGCACGTCCGCCCCAGCAGCGATCAGCAGCCGCACTATGTCCACGTCTCCATTTTGCGACGCCGCGTGCAGCGCCGTCCATCCGCCCTCTTGCCGCGCGTTCACCTCGGCGCCGTGTTCCAGCAACACCCGCACCGCATCTTGATTGCGTCCGGCCGCCGCGGCGTGCAGCGGCGTGTTCTGCATCCCGTTGTGCGATCGCGCGTTTACTTCGGCTCCTTGCGCGATCAGCGTCTCCGCGACCGAGGGCTGCCCAAAAAAGCACGCCAAATGCAGTGGCGTCCATCCATCAAGGCTGTAGGATTTGATGAGCTCGGGCTCGCGGCCAATCAACTCGACGACCCGCTCCCGCGCACCCGCCATACAGGCGGCGAACACGTCCAGCTCCACGCCTTTTTCGAGCAACAGCGCCGCAACCTCGTGACGTCCGGAATACTTCGCGGCCGTGTACGCGCACAGACCCTTTTCGTCCTTCGCTCCAAGCAGCGTCGCGTCGGCATTGAGAAGCGCTTCCACTTGTCCGCGATCCCCCGCGCGGATCGCGTCGAAAAATTCCTGACTCATGCCGGAACCTGAAACACTTCTTCGCTCTTCGCGAGCTCCCATGCCAGATGGTTGATATAAAACAGCAATACTTGCGGCGGGTAAGCGCCCTTGAACTTCTCGTAGGTCCGCGTCTGCCAGCCGTCCGTGAAATATTTCGAGCCGTCGATGTCCTTGTCGAAGAATCCGTCTTGATTGGGAATGCCGAGGTCGTCGATCACGGCTTTGATCATGTCCAGATGCGACACCAGGATGGCCTGCGCCAGCTCGCTGGCAAATTCCTCGTCCTTCTCCCCGAGCCTGGCCCAAAACTTCGGCGCCGCCTTGCGAAGATTCTCTGAATTCAGCTTAGCTAGGTGCAGCCGGACCTTCATGCGGTCATATAGCTGATACGTCTTCAGCTTGCCGATGGAGATGCCGCGCATCAGATCCGTGAACTGCGCCTCGCCCTGGCCGAGGAAGATTTCCGACAACTGCATAAACAGCCAGCGTAGCACTTACAACGCGCCGGGAGCTTGCCGAGGTTATATACTAAATAGGCAAAGATTCAGCTCCAAGGAGGCCCCCGATGGCAGTCACTTTCACTTTGAATGGAAAGTCTCAAACCGTTGACGTCTCGCCGCAAATGCCCTTGCTCTGGGTATTGCGCGACGCCCTCGGAATGACCGGTACCAAGTTCGGCTGCGGCATGGCCCTGTGCGGCGCCTGTACCGTGCATGTCAATGGACAGCCCATCCGCTCTTGCGTCACACCGGTTTCGACCTTGGCCGGCAAGAGCGTCACCACCATCGAAGGCCTGTCGCCCGACAGCAGCCATCCCGTGCAGCGCGCCTGGATCGAAGCCGACGTGCCGCAGTGCGGCTACTGCCAGTCCGGCCAGATCATGACCGCCGCGGGTTTGCTCAAGAAAACCGCGCATCCCACCGACGCCGATATCGACGAGGCCATGCATGGCAACATCTGCCGCTGCGGGACCTACCAGGCCATCCGCCGCGCGGTTCACCTGGCCGCGCAATATCAGGCCGCGGGCAACGGCAATCACGCCACGGTCGCAGAGAACGTAGCGGAAGGAGACGTAGCATGAGCGCCACACTTTCCCATCTAAATCGCCGAGGTTTCCTGAAAGCCGGCGTGGCCACCGCGGGCGGCCTGTTCATCGGATTCCATCTGCCCGAGAGCGACAAGCTGGAAGCCGCCACCACATCAACGAAACTCAACGCGTTTATCCACATCGGCAGCGACGACATTGTCACCTTCTCCATCCACAAATCGGAAATGGGCCAGGGCCCGGTGACTTCGCTCTCGCAGTTGCTGGCTGAAGAGCTGGATTGCGATTGGAAGCAGATCCGTACTGAATTCGCACCCGTCGATCCGGCCTACGGCCCGCTGCAAGGCACCTTCGGCAGCATGAGCATCCGCACTTCTTGGGATCCGCTGCGTAAAGCCGGCGCATCCGCTCGCGACATGCTGCTCGACGCCGCGGCACAAAAATGGGGCGTCGCGAAATCGCAGCTGCGCACGGAAAAAGGACAGGTGATCAACACCGCCACCAACGCGCGCTTAAGCTTTGGCAGTCTCGCGGACGCCGCGGGCAAGCTGCCGGCGCCCGCCAAAGTCGCGCTCAAGGACCCCAAGGATTTCCGTCTCATTGGCACCTCGCCCAGGCGCCTGGATACTCCCAGCAAAGTGAACGGAACCGCTGCCTTTGGCCTGGATGCACGCCGTCCCGGTATGGTCTATGCCGTGGTCGCGCGCTGCCCGGTCTTCGGCGGAAAAGTAGCCAGCTTCGACGACACGAAAACCAAAGCCGTTCCCGGAGTCCAGCAGGTGGTGCGAATCTCGCGCGGAATCGCGATCATCGCCGACAACACCTGGTCCGCCATGGAAGGCCGCCGCGCGCTGCAGCTTCAGTATGACGAGGGCAAGAACGCCAATCTCAGCAGCGCCAGTATTCGCGAGTTGTTCGTGAATCTCGCCGAAAAGCCCGGCGCTGTCGCTCGCAACGATGGCGACGCCAACGCCGCCCTGGCCAACGGCGCGAAGAAGCTGGAAGCCGTCTACGAAGTGCCGTATCTCTCGCATGCTCCCATGGAGCCCATGAATTGCACCGCCGACGTGCGCCCCGATAGCGCCGAAGTTTGGGTTTCCACGCAAATCCAGACCGCGGCCATGGGGACCACGGCCAAGATCACCGGTCTCCATCCCGACAAGATTCAGATCCACACCATGTACCTCGGTGGTGGATTTGGCCGCCGCGGCGGAGACGATTTCGTCAGCGAAGCGGTTGAAATCTCCAAAGCTATCGGCAAGCCGGTGAAGCTCACCTGGTCGCGCGAAGACGATATGCAACACGATCTCTATCGCCCTGCGTCCTGCGCGAAATTCGCCGGCGCATTGGACAAAGACGGCTGGCCCGTTGCCTGGAACACGCGCGTGGTCTGCCCGTCCTTTGGCGGATTGCGCAACGGCGTGGACCGCACCAGCGTGGAAGGCATCGTCGATCTGGAATATTCAATTCCGAATTTCCACGTCGATTATCATCCGCCCGATGTCGACATTCCCACCACCTACTGGCGTTCCGTCGGATTCTCGCAGAACACGTTCTTCTCCGAGAGTTTCCTGGACGAACTGGCCGCCGCCGCCGGCAAAGATCCGTTCGAGTTTCGCCGGCATTTGCTCGCCAAGTCGCCGCGTCTGCTCGGAGTGCTCGAATTGGCCGCTGAGAAAGCCGCTTGGGGCAAGCCGCTGCCGGCCGGTCACGGCCGAGGTATCGCGGTGGTCAACAATATCGGCAGCTACAACGCGCAGGTCGCCGAAGTATCCATTGAACAAGGCAAGCTGCGCGTGCATCGCGTGGTGTGCGCCGTCGATTGCGGGCACGCCATCAATCCGGCTGGAATCGAGCAGCAGATCCAAAGCGGTATCGTGTATGGCTTGAGCGCTGCGCTGAAAGGCGCCATCACCATCGATCGCGGCCGTGTGGTGCAGGGGAACTTCAACCACTACGACGTGATGCGTATCGACGAAATGCCGGTGGTGGAAGTACACATCGTACCCAGCCAGGCTGCACCCGGTGGAATCGGCGAAGCCAGCACGCCGTCCATCGTCCCGGCCGTCGCTAACGCCATCTTCGCCATAACCGGCAAGCGGCTGCGCAAGCTGCCGATTCGTTCCGAGGACTTGGTATAGGACCTCTCCTCCTGCTTCATGGAATCCCGGCGCGCACATTTGATGAAACTGGCGGCCCTGGCGGCCTCGCCACTCATTGCTCAAACCGCCGATGAGCTGTTCAAGCGCAATATCGGCACGCCCGATCAGTTCAACAAAGCCTTTCCGCCGCACAAAGTGATCGGCAACATTTACTATGTCGGCTCCGAATCACTTGCTTCGTTTCTTGTCGTAACTCCCCAGGGGAACATTCTGATCAACAGTTGTTTTGAGGCAACCGTCCCGGTGATCCGAGGCTCGGTCGAGAAGCTCGGCTTCAAGTTCACCGACATCGAGATCCTGCTCGGCAGCCACGCGCACGCCGACCACATGGAGGGCGACGCGCTGGTCAAAGAACTCTCGGGAGCGAAGGTCATGGCCATGGAGCAGGATGTACCCGCGCTCATGAAAATTCGCCCTGGGAACAAGCCGCATCCGCTCGACAAAACACTTCACGATGGCGAGGAGGTGAAACTCGGCGGAACAACGCTGGTGGCTCATCTCACCGCCGGACACACGCGGGGCTGCACCACCTGGACCACGCAGGCGCAGGAAGACGGCAAGACCTACGACGTGGTCATCATCGGCAGCGTCGGCGTGAACCCGGGCTTCAAGTTAGTGAACAACGATGAAGTCCCCGACATGGCCGGCGAGTACAGGCGCAGCTTCAAGCTGCTGCGGTCGCTACCCTGCGATGTTCCGCTCGGCTCCCATCCAGCCATGTACAACCTGGCGGAGAAATATCCGAAGCTCGGCAAGGGCCCCAACCCGTTCATCGATCCCGAAGGCTACAAGCACGAGTTGGACGTCCAGGAACACGCCTTCCTTCAGAGGCTCGACGAACAGAAGAAGGCCGCCGGTCTCTAAGACTCGGCTTCCGCGGCTGCGTGCCGCACGTTCACCGTCAACAGCACCAGCAGCCCCGCCGCGAAAAACGTGATGAGCGACAGAATCGCGAGCCGGTAGTTGCCCGTGAATTGCAACGCTAGCCCGAACAGCAGCGGGCACATCCAGCTGGTTCCCTTATCGCTGATCTCATAGATTCCGAAATACTCCGCCTCGCGACCCTTCGGAATCATCAGCGAGAATAGCGACCGGCTCAGGGCCTGCGTTCCTCCCAGCACCATCGCGACAACTGCCGCAACGATGAAGAACTGCTGCTCCGTGCGCACCGAAACATACATCGCGACCAGAACACCAGTCCAGATCAGCAGGCTTACAATCACCGCCGGCTTCGCTCCGATCGCCTTCGCGATCCAGTCGAACAGAAACGATCCGAAAAATGCGAGGAACTGGACCATCAGGATCATCTCAGTCAGGTCCGTCATGGACATTTTCAGCTCGTCGCTGCCAAACTGGGCGGACAGTGCAATCACGGCCTGCACGGCATCGCTGTAGAGCAAAAACGCGAGCAGAAATCGGAGCGTCTGTGGATAGTGCCGCATGTCGCGGAGGGTACCCGCGAATTCACGGAAACTGTCCAGAAGCCCTTCGTTGGGGCCGCGCCTCCGCGCGGGCGGCCGACGGCGGATCGTCACGAGCGCAATCATGCAGAAGACCGCCCACCAGACGCCGGCCGACGAAAGGTTGATCCGCACCGCCATCGATTCCGACAGCCCCAGCGCCTTGGCTTTCATGAACAGCACCAGGTTGAGCGCCAGCAGCAACCCGCCGGCCAAGTATCCGATCCCCCAGCCGGTGGACGATACCGCGTCCCGCTGTTCCGGCGGAGCAATGTCGGGCAAAAACGAGTTGTACACGACCACTGCCGCTCCGAAGGCCAGATTCGCGATAAGAAAGAGCATCCCACCCGCCAAATACTCGTCGCCGTGGAGAAAGAACATCGCGGCGGTCGCGAACGCGCCGGTGTAGGCGAACAGTGCCAGTAGCCGCTTCTTGTTCGGACTGAAATCGGCGATCGTGCCGGCAATCGGCAGCGTGAAAATCTGAGTCACCACCGACACCGAAATCAGATAGCCCCACCAGGACCGCGGGTCCACCGGAATGCCCAGTGGGTGCACGCGCCCGTCGGGGCCGGCGGCTGCCTTTGCGAGCACTGTCAGGTATGGGCCTAGGAAAAGCGTAACCACCGTGCTATGGAATGTAGCGTTAGCCCAGTCGTACATGTACCAGCCGCGCTGCTCGCGCTTGCTGTAAGGCAGGACCGCGTTCATTTGGTGTGGGAGTCTCCCGCGAAGCCATTAGAGCACAAGGTACAATGAGAACGTTTTGGTTCCTCACATGGGTAACATCGTCGTGCTGGGCGCGCAATGGGGTGACGAGGGTAAAGGCAAAGTTGTCGACTTGTTCTCGGAGAAGTTCTCGATTGTGGCTCGCTACCAGGGCGGCCATAATGCCGGACACACCGTCTTCATCGGTCCCAAGAAGTTCGTTCTCAAGCTGATTCCGAGCGGGATTCTGAGACCGGGTATTCAGGCCGTGATCGGCAATGGCGTGGTCATCGATCCCGCGGCCCTGATCGAAGAGATGGAAATGCTGGAACAAGCGGGCATCGACGTCCGTGCGCAGCTTGCCATCAGCGATCGCGCGCACGTGATCTTTCCGTTTCACCGTATCGTCGAAAAGATGTCCGAGGGCCGCCAGGATCGCGTGCCCATCGGAACCACCTCGCGCGGCATCGGGCCTTGCTATGAAGATAAGATCGGGCGGCGCGGTATTCGCATCGCTGATCTATATGAACACGACAGCTTTTGCAAGATGTACACCGCCCTTGCCGAAGACAAGCAACTGCTCGCTCAGACGTTTAACATTCAGGAAACGATCGACTTCGAATTGATTCGCGATCAGTATTTGGGCTACGCGGAGCGCATTCGTCCATTGGTATGCGACACTGCGCAGTTGCTCAACGACGCGATCCGCGCCGGCAAGCGCGTGCTGTTCGAGGGTGCCCAGGGAAGCATGCTGGATGTCGATCACGGTACTTATCCGTTCGTCACGTCTTCTAGCGCTACCGCGGGCGGAGCCTGCACCGGCGCCGGCGTGCCGCCCACGGCGATTCAGGGAATTATCGGCGTCTCCAAAGCCTACACCACGCGCGTCGGAAGCGGGCCGTTTCCCACCGAGCTGCTCGGGGAAGATGGCGAGCGAATCCGAAAAGCCGGCAATGAATTTGGCGCAGTCACCGGCCGCCCGCGCCGCTGCGGCTGGTTTGACGTGCCTCTGCTGCGCTACACCGCTATGATCAACGGCTTCACCAGCCTGGTGATCACCAAGCTGGATGTGCTCGACCAATTCGACGAGATCCTGGTCTGCACTGGCTACAAGAATGTGAAGGCCATGCCCGCCACCTTCCGCGGTCTCGAAGCTGTTGAGCCGGTCTATGAAAGGTTGCCTGGATGGAAATCCGAAACGCGCGGGCTCTCGCGCGAACGCGACCTTCCGCCTCGAGCGCGTGATTACCTCCGTTTCTTAAGCGAGCGCACCGGCGTCGAAGTCGGCTGTATCTCCACTGGGCCCGAGCGCGACGAGACCATCCTGATCGAGAATTCGCGTCTGGCCGCTTTGCTTTAATATCGCGTTACCGCAAGCGAGCGCCAACTCTGATTTCCCGCGGCATCGCTCGCATAGATCGTGATCGTTGTCATGCCGACGTAGAGCGGAATCGCCCCGGTCGCCCAACTGTTCGTACCGTTCGCCGTACCCGACCCTCCAGTGGAGCTCGCCCATGTCACCTGCGTCACCCCAACGTTATCGCTTGCCGTGCCGCTGACTACGAGCGAACTCGCGGACGTCGCGTAGCTCGTCATGGCAGGCGACAATATCGTCAGCGAGGGCGGCGCCGTATCCGGTCCCGTGCCTGGATTCGCCGGAGGATTGCCTGGAGGCGGATTATCCGCTGGCGGATTCGGCGGCTCTTCCGTCACCGTCACCCTCTGTGATACCTGGTCCTGTTTGGAATCGAGCGCCACCACGGTGATGACGTTCGCGCCCACGCTGAGCGGTATGGACCCGATGGTCCAACTTGTCGATCCTTGCGCCGCTCCCGCCGCGCCTTGATTGGTCGACCAACTCACCTGGATCGTTCCCGAACCACCGGACGCGGTCCCTCCCAGCGCGATTGATGACGAGCTGGTGCTCCCAGAGGTCGGCTGAATCGTCAGCGCCAAAGGCACCGCTGGCTGTGTCGGACTCACCGGATTGTCGGGATTGCTAGCCGCCGCATACAGTTGCTGGACCGCCGCAATATCGCCCGGCGCCAGCGCCGTGTGGATGTGATAGTAGGGGTACATGACGTCGTCGGGATTGTCGGAATGCCCCAAGCCCAGCGCGTGCCCAGTCTCGTGTAGCGCGACGCTGAACACATCGACATCCGCGCCGATTTTCCAGCTCTCATCGTTATTGAAATGCTGATCCCCCGCGATGGGCTCCGCGTTGACGGGATAGGGGTAAAAGGTGTGCGCCAGCACGCCTCCAGGGCCATCGAACGGATACCCGTCTCCGTGCGCTCCGCTCGCAAACAGCACCGCCAGGGTCCTTGGCCCAATGGAATTGCTGGTCTGCGTGAACGTGACCTGAACAACCTTGGCCCATTCCGCGTAAGCGCGTTCGATCTCGGACTCCGCGGAATCCGCCGGCACTTTCGGCGTCAGATAAACGAATGCATAGCTGAGGCTCGCGCTCCCGAGTCCCGGCCCGTCCCAGCCGTCGCCCACCAGCGGGATCGCCTGTCCGACCGGCCCTGCCGTGGTCAATGCCCCCGCGCAGCCATGCACCGCCATCCCCTGAACCAGCTCCACCGACGCCGGGAAAATGTAGGACACCTGGTCCCAGGCAGCGAGCCCTAGAACCTGATCGGCGTTGCCCAAGAGCAAAAGATGATGCGGCAACAAATCTGGATTGTCCTGGATCACGAGGCCGCCTTGATTCGCAATCGCGCGCGCCTCTAAGCCAGAAACGTCGGAGTAGAATTCCACCACCACCGGCGTCGCGCCGGTTGACGAGAGCTTACCCTCCAACTCTGGACTGATCTTTTCCGCGGCCTGAAGGCGGCCCACCCATTGAACTCCCAGGCCCCTGAAACTAACGCCGTCCGGAGCCGACACCGAAAGCACGAAGTCCGGAACATACGAAAGCGCGGTTGCGCCGCGATTGGACAGCGCCTTCACCTGAGCCTTGCCCGGATTCTTCGCAAACTGCACCAGCAGATGGGATCGCCCCGGCGTCGTCGTCTTGGTTGACCCACCGGCCACCTCCCGGCGCGCGCTATCGCGCTTCCAGCTTTTCAACCGAAGCGGCGGCTGCGCCAGGGCCGCGCTCCCCGCGAGAATCAACGCGGCAACACCGAAGAACTTTCTCACAAGTGTTCCATCGGAAGTGGCGTGAGAGTTTTGCATCGGGACGACACACTATTCCTAGCGGGTGTATCGGTGCTTAGCCCTCGTCAATTCGCTTTACTCTCTCTCTTCGGCGCAGCCTGCATTTGTGTTGGCGTGGCCGCTCCAGTAACGTCCTATGTCATTCAGACCGTAGCCGGCGCCGACGATACCGGCGACGGAGGCTCGGCACTCCTAGCCGCGTTGGGCCAGCCCGAGGGAATCGCCCTCGACAATGCGGGAAACATCTACTTTTCCGACGCGGCAGCGAACCGTGTGCGGAGAATCGCGCCCGATGGAAGCATCCAGACCTTCGCGGGAACAGGAACGGCGGGTTTCGCTGGCGACGGCGGACCAGCCACCGCGGCTCAGCTCAATCAACCCTACGGGCTCGCGATCGACCGCGCCGGCAATCTCTACATCGCAGACTTGGGCAACGCCCGCGTGCGCAAAGTCAGCATTGATGGCGCGATTCAGACCGTCGCGGGCGGAGGCGCCTTCCCTGCCACCAACCAGGGACAAGGCGGTCCCGCCACCAGCGCACAGTTGATCGAGCCCCGCAACGTGACGCTGGATCCGAGCGGCTCCTTGTACATCTCCGATTTCGGCGCACACCAGGTCTACAGCGTCGCTGTCAATGGGACGCTCACCCTCATGGCCGGGACCGGCGTTGCGGGATTCTCAGGCGACGGGACTTCCGCTCTGCTCGGACAACTCAACGCGCCCGCCGGCCTCGCCGTCGACTCCGTCGGAGGCCTCTATGTCGCCGACAGCGGCAACAATCGCGTTCGCAAGGTTTACAACGGCGTCATTATCAGTGTGTTCACCACGCCTGGGCCGACAGGGCTCGCCCTCGACCCCTCAGGTACGCTGTACGTCGCCGCCTCCAGCTATTTCGGAACCGTCTATCAGCAGATTCCCGGAATTTCCTCGGCCATCGACCTGGCGGTGGATCAAGTTGGCGATGTGTACGTCACCAGTGGTCCTCACCTCATGGAGATCCCTGCCGGCGGCATCGCCACGACCATCGCGGGTAGCGGCGCATCGCAAAACTTCGGAGGCGACAACGGCCCCGCAACCGCCGCACAGCTCAATTCGCCTTCCAGTGTCGCGATGGATTCGAGCGGCAATTGGTACATCGCCGACACGGCGAACAATCGCATCCGCATGGTGACGCCGGCGGGCTTGATCAGCACCATCGCTGGCACGGCCCAGCTGAATGCTCCTCGAGGATTGGCCATCCACATTTTCGGCAATCTGTACGTCGCCGACTCGGGCAACCACGCAGTCCGCAAAATCACGCCTGGTGGACTGATCACGCAGGTGGCTGCTCAACTCAACAACCCGGTATCCGTCGCAGCGGATGACCAGGGCTCCCTCTATATCGCCGACTCCGGTAACAACCAGATCGTCAAGGTGACGGCCGCGGGCTCAACCAGCACCCTGGCCACCATCGTCGGACCGCTGGCGGTAGCGGTGGATCCGTCCGGCAATGTACTGGTTGCTGATGCCACCCAAGTCTGGAACGTCACACCCGCGGGCGTTGCGAGCACGATAATCACGGGTCTCCATTCGCCCACCGGCATCGCCTTTGCTCCAGATGGCAGCCTGCTGATCGCGGATACCGGCGCGAATCTGATTCGCCAGTGGTCCAAATCCGGCTCCCTGAATACCATTGCGGGATCCGGTCTAGCCGGACTCTCGGGCGATGGCGGCCCAGCTCTTTCCGCACAGTTGAACGGCCCGGCCGGCATCGGCATCGGCGCGAACGGAACCGTCTGGATCGCCGACGCCGGCAACAACCGCGTTCGATCCCTCACGCCATCCGTCGCTTCAGATACGACACCCCCACCCATCACAGTGGTCAACGCGGCGAGCCTGGCCACTGGATCCATCGCGCCTGGCGAGATCATTACCGTGTTTGGTTCAGGCTTCGACGCTACCCAGACCCAGCTTCTGTTCGATGGCGTGGCGGCGACGCTGTTCTATAGCAGCGCGACGCAAATCAACGCCCTCGCGCCCGCCAATCTATCTGTAAACTCACACAGCACCGTGAGCGTCGTGGTGAACGGGACTCCGATAGCCGAATCTTCGATGTCGGTGGTCAGTGCCGCGCCGGGCATTTTCACGACGGCTAACGGAACCGGCCACGCCGCCGCCAACAATCAGGATGGCAGCCTGAATTCGGAATCAAACCCGGCGCCTCGCGGGTCCGTCGTATCGTTTTACGCGACCGGTCAAGGTTCCAGCTCCGGCACGGTCACGCTGATCATCGGGGGCTATCCGGCTCCACTGTGGTATGCAGGACCAGCGCCCGGGTTCGCCGGATTGATGCAGATCAATGCGCAAATTCCCGGCGGCTTCCTGGCTCCCGGCATTCAGCCGGTGGTGCTATCGATCGGCGGCGCAGCCAGCCAGGCGGGCGTCACCATCGCGGTCCAATAAACCCCCTATGCATGAGCGGTACACTGATGCATATGAGAAGTACTCGCAAGATCGCTCGCAGGCTGGCGGCACTGGGCGGAACGCAACCAAACTTCCAGGCAGCTCCACGCAGGCGTTCGAAGCCAAGCGATGGTAGCGCTCGAAAAGACCTCCGCACCCGTAAGACACTTCCGTCAAGATAAGCCCACCTGCTGGCGTCAGCGCGTTTGAGCAACTGCCGTCTGTGGACTTTTGACGCACATCTCTTGACAGCGGCGACTCAACTTCACATCGGCTATTCGGCGAAGAACTAGCCTGGATAACGTCCTTCGATATACCCCTGCAAATGCACAATGGTTTCCTCGTGGGCGGTAATCGTCCAGT
>Ga0209415_10004976_pt1 | contig 24115 bp, 15 predicted proteins | sample PeaSoiSIISIP2007_FD_187696 | JGI IMG/M metagenome (GOLD analysis project Ga0209415, IMG submission 187696) | Peat soil microbial communities from Weissenstadt, Germany - SII-SIP-2007 (SPAdes) (version 2) | ecosystem: Environmental > Terrestrial > Soil > Wetlands > Peat | place: Germany... | reverse complement strand
CCAGGTGGACGACGCGCTGCCTTCGGTGGTCGTGGCCGCGCGCGAGGATCTGCAGATCGCGAAGGAAGTCCGCCAGGTTCTCGGGACGGTCCAGTGAGAGCGCTCGTAAAGACACGAGCCGGACCCGGTCTCGAATTGAGAGATGTCCCCGAGCCGAAGCCCGGGCGTGACGAGGTCCTGATCCGCGTGCTGCGGACCGGCATCTGCGGAACGGACCTTCACATCTTCAATTGGGATACCTGGGCACAGGCGACGGTGCCCGTCCCCCTGGTCGTCGGACACGAGTTCGTGGGTGAGGTCGTCGAGCTCGGTGCCGACGTGCGCGACCTCGAGGCGGGAGACCTCGTGAGCGGCGAAGGTCACCTGGTGTGCGGCCGCTGCCGGAACTGCATGGCGGGACGCAAGGTTCAGTGTGCGCGCACCGACAGCGTCGGCATAAACCACCCAGGAGCGTTCGCGGACTTCGTCGCGCTCCCCGCCACGAACGTCTGGCGGCACCGACCCGGCATCGCCCTCGATGTCGCCGCCATCTTCGATCCCTTCGGGAACGCCGTTCACACGGCATTGACCTTTCCGGTGCTCGGCGAGGACGTTCTCGTCACCGGAGCCGGCCCAATCGGGATCATGGCTGCCGCCGTGGCGCGGTATGCCAGCGCCAGATACGTCGTCGTCTCCGATCTCTCCGAATACCGCCTCGAGCTTGCGCGCAAGATGGGCGCCACCCTGGCCGTGCACGCCACTTCTCCACTCGCCGACGCGATGGAGGAGCTCGGGATGACGGAGGGATTCGACGTGGGCTTCGAGATGTCGGGCAGCGCAGGTGCCCTCAGATCGATGCTCGCGACGATGTGCCACGGAGGACGAATCGCGATGCTCGGGCTGCCGACCGAGCAGTTCGGCATCGACTGGTCTCACCTGGTGATGAACATGATCACCATCAAGGGCATCTACGGCCGCGAGATGTTCGAGACCTGGTACTGGATGTCGGTGTTCACTTCGTCGGGCCTGGACATCTCTCCTGTGATCACCCACAGGTTCCCGGCTGCCCGGTTCGAAGACGCCTTTGCGGTGGTTGGGAGTGCCCAGTGCGGGAAGGTCGTGCTCACCTGGGACGACTGAGCTCGCGCGGTGACATAGGCGCGAGCGGGACAGGGGATGGATTGTTCACCTCCGGCAGGGATCAAATAAGGAGCGAGCTCGAGTCCATCCGCTCGCAAGGGCTGTACAAGACCGAGCGTGTGATAGCGACTCCCCAACGAGCCACGATCCGGGTCGCCGAGGGTTCGGAGGTCCTCAATTTCTGCGCGAACAACTACCTGGGCCTCGCCGACGACCAGCGAGTCGTGGCCGCCGCCAAGGACGCCCTCGACCGCTGGGGTTATGGGCTCGCGAGCGTCCGCTTCATCTGCGGGACCCTGCAGGTGCACAAGGAATTGGAACGAGCGCTCTCGGCCTTCCTCGGCACCGAGGATACGATCCTCTACTCGTCGTGCTTCGACGCAAACGGTGGGTTGTTCGAGACCTTGCTCACAGAAGACGACGCAGTCATCAGCGACGAGCTCAACCACGCCTCGATCATCGACGGGATCAGGCTATGTGGTGCCCGACGCCTGCGTTACCGCAACCGGGACATGGAGGACCTCGAGGGTCAGCTTGCCTCTTCGCACGATGCCCGCCGGCGGCTCATCGCGACGGACGGAGTCTTCTCGATGGACGGATACATGGCGCCCTTGCGAGAGATCTGCGAGCTCGCCGACAGATACGACGCGATGGTGATGGTGGACGACTCGCACGCAGTGGGTGTCGTCGGAGCCCGCGGTGGGGGCACACCCGAGTTCCTCGGGGTCACCGGACGCGTCGACGTGGTCACAGGCACCCTCGGCAAGGCACTGGGAGGAGGGAGCGGCGGCTACACCAGCGGTAGAGGTGAGATCGTCGATCTGCTTCGACAGAAGTCGCGCCCGTACCTGTTCTCCAACTCCGTCGCCCCCGCGATGGCCGCCGCCGCCCTGACTGTTCTGTCTCTTCTGAAGGAGGGTGACGGGCTTCGGGTGCGGCTTGGCGAGAACACGCAGAGGTTCCGAGCGTCCATGACCGAGCTGGGATTCGAAATCCTTCCCGGAGATCACCCGATAGTTCCCGTCATGATCGGCGACGCCGCTCTCGCCACCCGGATGGCGGACAGGCTGCTCGACAAGGGCATTTACGTGATCGGTTTCAGCTATCCAGTCGTACCGATGGGCGCGGCACGCATCAGGGTCCAGATCTCGGCCGCACACAGTGCCGCGGACATCGACCGGGCGGTCACCGCGTTCTCCGAGGTCCGCGACGAGCTTGGCTGAGAGGGGTTGCTTCGGTCCTCGATGCAGGAGAGCGCGACGATGGTGTCGTGAAGGCCTGGGAGGTCACGAAGCCTGCTCCGATCGACGAGGGACCGCTCAGCCTCGTGGAGCGTCCGGTACCCGCTCCCGGACCTGGCCAAGTGCGAGTGAGGGTCGCTGTGTGCGGGGTGTGCCGAACGGACCTTCACGTCGCAGAAGGCGACCTACCGGTTCACATGCCTCGTGTGGTGCCGGGGCACGAGATCGTGGGCTCGGTCGAGGAGATCGGGCCGGGCGCTTCGCGCTTCTCCTCGGGAGACAGGGTCGGGATCGCGTGGCTCGCGAACACCTGCGGAACCTGTCGGTTCTGTCGCCGCGGGGACGAGAACCTTTGCGAGACGGCGACCTTCACCGGCTGGGACCACGACGGCGGTTACGCGCAGCACGCGCTCGTCGATGAGCGCTACGCGTACAGGCTTCCGCCGGAGCTCCCCGACGATCAGGCCGCTCCCCTGCTGTGCGCCGGGATCATCGGCTACCGGGCTCTTCGGAGATGCGACCTGCCGGCCGGGGGCAGGCTCGGGATCTACGGCTTCGGCGGCTCCGCACACCTGACGGCACAGGTTGCCATCCGCCAGGGCGTCGAGGTGCACGTGATGACCCGCTCCCCCGAGGCCCGTCGCCTTGCACGCGAGCTCGGAGCCGCCTCCGTCTCCGGCGCGGACGATCCGCCTCCGGTCCAGCTCGACGCCGCCATCCTGTTCGCCCCAGTGGGCGAGCTCGTGCCTGCGGCGCTAGAAGCTCTCGACCGTGGCGGGGTGCTGGCCGTCGCCGGCATCCATCTGAGCGACGTGCCGCGTCTCGAGTACCAGAGGCACCTCTTCTTCGAGCGCGAGCTCAGGAGCGTGACGGCCAACACGCGACGCGACGGTGAAGAGTTCCTCGCCTTGGCGGGTCGCCTGGGAGTGGTGGCTACGACCACTGTCTACGCGTTCGAAGATGCAGGCAAAGCGCTCGCGGATCTCGCGCACGACAGGGTCAACGGCGCGGCTGTGCTGGACGTGGGAAGTGGATGAGCCTCTCGGCCTGCCGCCCGACCGTCGACCCGAGGGCCGATGATCCGAGGGCCTCAGTGGTGGCTCGGCGCCCCGTTGTCGGCGGAGGGGTGAAGCGCCATGGCCCGGGCGATGGCGTTCGCAGGTCTGCGAACCGGGAAGGGGATTATCACCGCATCCCCGGGTCCGCTCTGCCCTCGCGACTTGGCCGCCGGGGCGTTGTTCTCGACCTTGACCGGGACCAAGCGAACCCGCTTGTTCGTCTGGCCTCGTAGGGCACAGGCCCCGAGCGCCACAAGGTTCAGTCCGAGCAACACATCCACGACGATCATGGGTCTTCCTCCTGTGCGCCGCCTCCGCAAGGGGCAGGGACGCTGCCTCTCCTTGCATCCTTCGCCATCGCGGTACCCGGCGAGCAGGGTCGAAAGTCCCTGAGAAGGCGGCTCAAAGGCTCGTGTTGTGAAGGTGGGCTGTGGACCCGGCCGAAGACGCTCCGGATCCGGCCGAGGCCGGTCCGAGGCCGGTCGGACAGAAAACCCGCTCAGCCCTCGGCGTCCTCGTGGGCATCGCCCGAAGAGCTCATCGGAAGGGTCGAGCGCCATTCCCCGTCGAGGTCGTGGAGCGCCGCCGCCACTGCTCCTGCTGTGGGCACGAGCCCGATCTCGCCCATGCCCTTTATCCCATAAGGGGCACGCGGCTGGGGTACCTCCACGAGCACGGCCTCGATAGGAGGTACGTCCTTCGGCCTCAGAATGCCGAGGCCGCGAAGGGTGGTCTTCAGAGGGCGGCCTTCGGCGTCCGAGGGGAATTCCTCGGACAACGCGTATCCGAGGCCCATGTGAACAGCGCCCTGGATCTGGCCTTCGCAGAGCATCGGGTTGACGGCCCTTCCGACGTCGTGGACGGCGAGGACCTTCTCGATCTTGCCGCTTTCTCGGTCGATCACCACCATCTGCGCCGCGTAGGAGAAAGCCGAGTGGATCGTCGGGTTCTCGACGCCTTCATCTAGGGAGTTCGTCCAATCCACGCGGTGCTCGCCCACGTAGTCGACCCCCGTTCTGCGCCCGTCCTCGTCGGCGCGTCGACACGCGTCGGCCACCGCGCCGGCTCCCATGAGCGTGCCACGCGACCCGGTGGTCTGTCCCGCACCGAGTTCACGCGTCGTGTCGACCACTACCCGCAATGCGTCGGGGTCCACGCCGAGCTCTTCGACAGCCACCTGCCGGACGACCGTGTGGATTCCCTGGCCCATCTCCGTCCAGCAGTGGCGGACCTCGACGGTCCCGTCTTCTTCGAAGCGCACGACCGCCTTCGCGATCTCGAGGAACCCGTTGCCAAGACCGGCGTTCTTCAGCCCGAGGCCGAGACCAACTGCCCGTCCCGCCGCCACGGCCTCTTCGTAGGCGGGCTTGATCTCCTCGAGACACGCCATGGCGCCTGCGCACCCGTCGTCCATGATCTGGCCCGGGCCCCAGACGACCCCGGGATGAACGACGTTTCGGGCCCGCATCTCCCAGCCGCTGATGCCGACCTTCTCGGCAAGGCGGTCAATCACACCCTCCATGGCGAACTGGGCCTGGTTGGCGCCGAACCCCCTGAACGCGCCGCACATGGGGTTGTTCGTGCGAACCGCCACGGACTCCACGTCGATGGATGGCAAGACATACGGACCCGAGGCGTGTCCGGCTGCGCGCTCGAGCACCTTCATCCCCACTGACGCGTACGGGCCCGAGTCCCCGATCATGCGCGCCTTGAGCGCCGTGAGGAGCCCCTCGCTGTCGCACCCTGCCCAGTACTCGAGGCGCACGGGATGCCGCTTCGGGTGCAACAGGAACGACTCCTCGCGCGACAGAGTGCACTTCACCGGCCTGCCCAGGAGCCACGAGGCGAGAGCGGTCTGGGCCTGGTTCGCCATGTCCTCCTTGCCCCCGAACGCCCCTCCATTGGAGATCTGCTCCACGACGACACGCTCGGTTCCGACGCCGAGCACCGATGCGATCTGGTCCCGGTCGTCCCAGGCTCCCTGCCCGCCGGAGAACACCTTCAAAGAGCCGTCTTCCTGCGGCACCGCGAGCGTGGATTCGGGCTCCAAGAACGCGTGCTCCACACGCTGGGTCTGAAAGACCTCGTGGACCGTGTGAGCCGAAGAAGCCAGGGCCGCGTCCACGTCACCCCGGCGGTACTCCGAGCGCGAGAGGACGTTCCCCTCGAGCTCCCACACAGCGTCCTCGGGATCTTCGATCGCGGACACCGGGTCGGTGATCGGGCGCAGGGGCTCGTAGGTGACATCGACGAGCTTCGTCGCCTCGCGAGCCGCTTGCCGGGAGTCGGCCACGACGATGGCGAGGACGTCCCCCAAGTAAGCGGTCTGCCCACCTTCGGGGATGAAGATCGGCCAGTCGGTGTTGATGATCCCGACTCGCAGGTTCCCGGGGACGTCGGCTGCGGTGAACACCCCTTGCACGCCCGGCGATGCGAGCGCGGCGGAGACGTCGATCCCCCGGACCTTGGCCCGCGCATGGTCGGCCAGCCGCAGCGCCCCGTGCAGCAGGCCCGGTACGCGCAGGTCGTCGACGTAACCGCAGTCGCCGAGTGCGTGAGCGAGGCTCTCGTACTTGATCCCGCGCGAGCCGACTCCACCGAGAGCGCTCACCTCGGGTGTCTCTCCCTTGGCGAGGACCTCGACCGCGTCGAGGATCTTGGTGTACCCGGTGCAACGACACAGATGGGCCCCGAGATGTCGGGCGGCATCCTCGCGAGTCAGGTCGGAACCCTTCTTGTCGAGCAGCGCCTTGAGCCTGACCACGATCCCCGGAGTGCAGAACCCGCACTGGAGCGCCCCCGTCGACGCGAACGCGGCCGCGAAGCGCTCGCGCTCGGCGGGATCGAAGCCTTCGAGGGTGGTGATGGACTTCCCCGCCGCTTTCTCGAGCGACATCAGACAGCTGACCGATGCCTTCCCGTCGATCAGGACGGTGCAGCAGCCGCACTGACCCGAGGGGGAGCAACCGTCCTTCGCCGAGGTGACACCGAGCTCCTCGCGAAGCGCCGAGAGCAGGTGGGGATGGTCGCCCTTCACCTCGACAGGACGGCCGTTCAAGGTGAACTGGAACGTGCCCCGGTCTTGCGAGCTCTGGGTGACCAGCGTCTCTGCCATGAAGCTCTCCTAATTGCTCACGAATCTACCGGCGCCACCGCCCCGGGCGACAGGAATGCACCTGGCCTGCCGAGAAGGCAGATGCCGCCGAATCCAGCATCTAGCGCCAGGAGCCGAGGCGCTAGAGACTTTCGCCCCGGTATTCAGTGGCCGAGCGGCGCTCGTGCGACGTATCGCCCCCAACCCGGCTCACCCGCGAAGTGACCGTCCCTGGCCACCACGCGGCCTCGGCTGAGCACCAGCTCGGGCCAGCCGGTCGAGACCATCCCTTCGTAAGGTGAGTGGTCCGCCGCCGTCTGGAGGTCAGCCGCTCCCAGGTCGTGGCGCCTTTCGGGATCCCAGACCACGACATCGGCGTCGGCGCCCACCGCGAGCGAACCCTTGGCGGGCCAAAGTCCGAAGGTGCGCGCCGGTGCCTCGGAGCAGAGCCGGACCCAGTCGGCCTTCGTGATGCGGCCCGCGCGAACCCCTGACCATACGAGTGCCATCCGGGTTTCGACCCCCGGGAGGCCGCCTGGGATCTCGGTGAAGTCCTTTACCCCCCCTTGCCTCGCGGAGGTGCCCGAGCGCCGGTCGGATCTCCAAAAGGGGCAGTGGTCCGTCGCCACGGTCTGGATCGACCCCTGGGCGAGACCCTCCCAGAGCTCCTCCGCGTGCCATGGATCTCGAAGCGGTGGGGTGCACACGAAATCGGCACCGTCGGGACCTTCGAGCCTCGTGGTGTCCAAGTACAGGTACTGCGGACAGGTCTCGGCCTGGATGTCCACCCCACGCTCTCGAGCGGCCCGCACGGCCGCAAGTGAGTTCGCAGATGAGACGTGCACGACGTAGATGGACGCCCCTGTGAGCTCCGCCAGAACCGCAGCACGAGAGGTCGCCTCTCCTTCGAGGATCGCAGGGCGCGTGCGCGCGTGCTCGACGACCGAGGTCCGCCCCTCCGAGAGAGCCTCGCGACGCAGCTCCTCGATGGCGTCGCCGTTCTCGCAGTGGAGGGTCACGAGCGCCCCTTGGCGCCTGGCGGATCGCATCAGGTTCAAGACAGTGCCGTCGTCGACCTGCAAGCGGTCGGGGTAGGCCAGATAGAGCTTGAAGGAGCTGATGCCGGCCTCGACGCCGGCGGCGACCACCGACTCCCCGACCGCCTCGGTGAAGGTCAGATGAAGGCCCCAGTCGACAGCGGACGGCTCCGCCCACCTGCGCCACTGCGAGACGCACGCCATGGCGTCCTGTCCACGGCCGACGGTCACGTAGTCGATGATCGTGGTGGTCCCTCCGACGGCAGCCGCGCGCGTTCCCGAGGCAAAGTCGTCGGAAACCCTCACGGCGCCCACGGGCAGCTGCATGTGGGTGTGTGCGTCCACGCCTCCGGGCACCACCAGCTTCCCGGTCGCGTCGTGAACAGTCTCGCCGTCTCGAGCGACGAGGGAGTCGGCAACTTCGGCGATCCGCCCGTCGTCGCCCGTACGCACGTCCGCCTTGCGCTCACCTGCGGCGTCGACCACCTCGCCGCCACTGATCAGCACCAGGCCCTTCCTCCTCCTACAAGACCGATGACCCTCTCGGACCTATCGGCGCCCAGCTATCGGCGCTCGGCCGCTTCCAGGCTGTCACGCCAGCGACGAAGCCGTTCGGTTCGATCGGCCACGAAGCGCTCGATGGCCACAAGAATGCTCTCGGAGTCGAGGTGGGCCTCGGCGATCACCTCGTCGACCGTCCCTCCTGTGCGCCAGCGATCGTCGAAGTCGGCAGACAGCGAGTGCTCCCTGATGAGCGGACCGTCTGCCCAGTCGCGCATCAGTTTGAACGCCCCGTTGGTTATGACCATGGCGTCGACAGAGTCGGCCGCACCAGCCACCGACTCTCTGTAGCTCTCGTCCTGAAGCTTGAACAGCTGCGGACTGACCGCCACCACGATCTTCACGTTGAGGCCGCTGCGATCGAGCTCGCCGAGGACCTTCACGAGGTTGTTGATGGGCATCGTGCCTCTCACGAAGACCGTGCCCGACTTGGGGCGGCTCTCGTCGAACCGACGCAGGACGTACGCGCCTCGCGCTGCGGCGAAATGAGAGGGGATCCCGAGCGCCTCGCGGTCGGGGATCTCGATCGCCGGCCGCGTGAGATGCAACGCCACGACCGGCGCTTCGAGCGCCAACGCCGCGCCCAGGACCACCGGCACCTCGTTGTGCTCCCAGGGGTGCAGATCGATGACGTGGCCGTCGGGGAACAGCTGTGTGACCCCGGTGGCGAAGACACCGAAGTGAGTACGGGAGTCGTCGGCGGTCTCGGGGCCCGAGTGGCCGGCAACCCAGAGCAGCTTGCCGACCTTGAGCTCGCAATCCTGCGCGAGCTGGCTGAACAGCCGGATCGGGCCGTACTTGAGATAAGAGAACGAGCCGTACGTGGAGCAGGTGCCCCAGAACCCGTCGAAGGAACCGAAGGGATCCTCCGCCAGGTCGACCGTGGCCATCCCCGCCATGAGACCGGCGTTCGTGAATTCGGTGATCTCGGTCGGCAGGAGCGACCCGGTGGGATTGGTCTGCCTCTCGTACCATCCGAAGCCCTTTGCGTCGCCGAAGTCCGCCGCGAAGCCGGCGATGTTGGTCGAGTCGGCGAGGTCGGCCGAGCACGCGATGAAGAGGGGTCTTCCGTAGTCGCGTCTTGCCAACGAGTTCACGTACGAGCCCCAGGTCCCGAGGGCAGCACGGTTCGGCGCCTTCTCGCCGGGGCTCTTGTAGAGCTCCTTCGGGTAGCGCTCGAAGTCGTAGATCCGGGTGTCGTCGAACACTCCAGCGGCTTTTCCTCCCAGCCTGAATCCCTCGATCGTCTCGGGCACGGAGTCGGCGATCGCGACGAGGCGGTCCGACAGCCAGTCGACGAGGCCCTCGTCGCGCCTGAGCACGCTCATCACGACCTTCAGGTTTACGACCTCTTGAGATCGAAGCGCATGAGGGTCAGAGGGCGCCGGCTCGTCGACCCCCTCGTAGGTGACGCCGTAGCGCTCCATGAACTGCTTGCGGACCGCCCAGAACTGCTCGGAATGGGCGGGCCATGGAGTGCCGTGGCTCGAGGCGTCGTACTTCCCGTATCCGCGTCCCTTGCGAGTCTTGAACCAGGCGACGCTCGGGGTGCGTCCGGGGTTGGCCCCGCACGCAGCTTCGAGGACTGCCCGCGTCACCGGCCCCCACTCCGAGCCGTCTTCGGTGCCCGACACGCGCCACCCGTAAGGGGCGAACCAATCCACGGGTGTGCCCGCGACGACGCTCGAGGCCGGGCGTGGGTCGATGCCGAAGTCGTTCCAGTCGACTAGGAACACGAGGTTCGAGAGCCCGAGCCCCCACGCCGTGTGCTTTGCCTCGTGCGCTCCTCCGGGTGTGAGCCCTCCCTCTCCCTCGACGACGAAGACCTTCACCTCTTCGGCTCCTGCAAGCTTGAGGGCCAGCGCCTCGCCCGCTGCGGGTCCCATCCCGTGTCCTGAAGGCCCGGTGTTGTACTTGAGGAAGAGGCTCTTTCCGGCCATCTCCGCGTGCCCCGGAAGCCCGCCGTGGTGGCGCAACTCTGGAAGCATCTCCCAGGTGAGAGCGAAGCGGCCGTCTTCGGGGAAGGCGAAGGTGTCCAGACCGCTCCTGTCGTGGCGCGCTCGAAGCCCTTCGTTCAGCACTGCAAGAAACGCGTAGACGAGCGGCACCGTGTGACCCGCCGAGAGCACGAAGCGGTCACCGAAACGGAGCCAGGGGCGGCGAATGTCCCATCGCATCGCACCCGAAAGAGCGAGGGAGAGGACCATGTGGAGCTTCGAGCGTGACCCGCCGGGGTGTCCGCTCTGGCGGTAGTCCAGCGAGAGGTCGATGCACTCGTCGATCAGGTCCTTGAGCACCTCGTAGCGAGCGAAGTCCCCCTCGGAAGCCTCGAAGAGGCGTCGCACCTCGGCATCACCGCCGGGCCCAGAACGGCAAGCGCCGGAGCCGAACGTCACCTCTGACATGACGGACATGAGAGACCTCCGGGGATCGACACTGCAATGCCACGGCCGGCGCGGCTCGGTGACCGGGCCGGTCGCCCCAGTTGCATCATGTTGCATCATGAGTCGCTGAATGAGCCCGGGGCCAGGGCCTTTCGTCACGTCCACCTGCGGCGCCTTCGGAACGGTCCTTCGACCCTGGCAGGCGACCTTGTGCGTCCGTATGGTCGAATCATGACCAAGTTGTCCTCGAGAATGGACCGCCTCGGCACCGAGTCGGCTTTCGCCGTCCTCGCACAAGCCCAGGCTCTCGAAAAGACCGGGCGGCGAGTGATCCACCTCGAGATCGGAGAGCCGGACTTCGCCACCCCCGCCCACGTCGTGGAGGCAGCCAAGGAAGGACTCGAGGCGGGTCACACTCACTACGTGCCCGCCCCCGGGACCCCACGGCTTCGCGAGACGGTGAGCACATTCCTGGAGCGGACGGGCCGGCTGCGCACGACGCCCGATCGCGTGGTGATCACGCCCGGCGCGAAACCCGTGATGTTCTACACGATCATGGCTCTGTGCGAGGAGGGCGACGAGGTCCTCTTCCCCGACCCCGGATTCCCCATGTACGAGTCCATCGCAGGGTTCGCAGGTGCTGTGCCCGTGTCCGTGCCGCTTCGCCAGGAGAACGAGTTCCGGATGGACCCCGAGGAGGTCGAGGGCCTCGTTACGCCGCGCACAAAGCTCCTCGTGCTGAACTCACCGCACAATCCGTGCGGCAGCGCTCTCACTGCGTCGGACTGCGAGGCCATCGCCGACATCGCCGTCCGACACGACCTCGTCGTCTTGAGCGACGAGGTCTACTGGGCGATCCGCTACGACGGGAAGCACGCGAGCGTGCTCGACGTCGACGGAATGGACCAGCGGACCGTGTTGCTCGACGGCTGGTCCAAGACCTTCGCGATGACCGGCTGGCGCCTCGGGTTCGGAGTCTTCCCACCCGACCTCGTGGAGCCGGTGACACGGCTCGTGGTCAACACGGTCTCGTGCACGTCCGCCTTCAGTCAGGACGCAGCGAGAGCTGCGCTCGAGGGTCCTTGGCAGCCTGTCGAGGACATGGTGGCCGAGTTCCGGGCTCGTCGGGACGTGATCGTCGACGGTTTGGGACGGATCGAAGGCATCTCGTGCGGAACGCCCCGGGGGGCGTTCTACGTGTTCCCCGACGTGAGAGCCCTCGGCGTTCCATCATCCGAGCTCGCAGCGCGCCTTCTCTCCGAGGCCGGGGTCGCCTGCCTGTCGGGAACGGCCTTCGGTTCCGCGGGCGAGGGATACCTGCGTCTCTCGTACGCGAATTCCGTCGAGAACATCAAGGCGGCGCTCCAGGCGATCGAGGACCTCGTCTCCAACCTCGGGCCGCACGCGAGTCGAAGTGCCGATTGGCGCGTCAAAGCAGGCACGTGATCGGCCCCACGGACCATTCGAGACGATCAGAAGTCGCCGACAGACGTTCGCAAGAGCCTCCGCGTGTCGAGTGCCGCCGGCCTGGTGAATCGAAGCGACGAGCCCGGTGAATCGAAGCTACAAGCCTGGTGAATCGAAGAGCAACGACACACAAGAACGACAACAAGACAAGAAAGGAGCCACGTCGCTGTGAGCACTTACGTAGATTCGGTCTTGACCGACGTGGAGTCGAAGAACGCGGGCGAGAAGGAGTTCATCCAAGCTGTACGTGAGGTGTACCCCTGTCTGGTGCCCGTGGTCGAGGCGCACCCCGAGTATCGAAAGGGAAAGATCCTCGAGAGGATGGCCGAGCCCGAGAGGGTGATCATCTTCCGCGTGCCTTGGGTCGACGACGAGGGCGAGATCCGGATCAACCGCGGCTTTCGTGTCCAGATGAACAGCGCGATCGGGCCCTACAAAGGTGGCCTTCGCTTTCACCCGACCGTGTACCTGGGCCTGCTCAAGTTCCTTGCCTTCGAGCAAGTCTTCAAGAACGCCCTCACCACCCTGCCACTCGGAGGTGCCAAGGGGGGCTCGGACTTCGACCCCAAAGGCCACAGCGACGGGGAGGTAAGGCGCTTCTGCCAGTCCTTCATGACGGAGCTCTACCGCCACATCGGCCAGTTCACCGACATCCCTGCCGGCGACATCGGTGTGGGAGGACGGGAGATCGGATATCTGTTCGGGCAGTACAAGCGCATCACCAACCAGTTCTCCGGAGTGCTCACCGGAAAGGGCTTCGAGTGGGGCGGCTCGCTGATCAGGCCCGAAGCGACGGGCTACGGGGCCGTCTACTTCGCGCACGAGATGCTCGCTACGAAGGACGAGAGCATCGAGGGCAAGACCTGCGTGGTGTCGGGCAGCGGGAACGTCGCTCAGTACACAGCCGAGAAGCTGATCCAGCTCGGCGCCAAACCTGTGACCCTGTCGGATTCGGGAGGGTTCGTCCACGACCCGGCTGGAATCGACCAGGAGAAGCTCGAGTGGGTGAAGGAGCTGAAGAACCTCCGGCGAGGGCGGATCCGCCGCTACGCGGAGAAGTTCCCGGGCGCGCAGTACGTCTCGAGAACCGCCGGAGACTCGAATCCGCTGTGGAGCGTGCCCGCTGACTTGGCTTTCCCGAGCGCGACGCAGAACGAGATCAACGGCAAGGATGCCGCCAACCTCATCTCGGGCGGGATCATTGCGGTCACCGAGGGTGCGAACATGCCGACCACTCCCGAAGCGGTCGACCTCTTCCTCGCGTCGGGCGTGCTCTTCGGTCCGGGCAAGGCAGCGAACGCCGGAGGGGTGGCGGTGTCAGGCCTCGAGATGGTCCAGGACTCAGAGCGTCTCCAGTGGACCCGCGCCTACGTCGACGAGCGCCTGAGGGAGATCATGCAGTCGATCCACACTCAGGTGCACGACGTGGCCGAGGAATACGGACGGCCCGGGAACTACGTCGTCGGAGCCAACATCGCCGGTTTCCTGAAGGTCTCGCGTGCGATGCTCGACGAGGACGTCGTCTAGTCATGCCCACCCTCGGACTAGAAGACCACGTCGTCGACCAGGGCGTCTACGACAGGACCGTCGCGCGCTTCCGTGATGCTCGGATCCTTCTGCCCACATTCGCAGAGCTCGCCGATCCCACACGGATCCCCGGCTCGATCCGCAAGGCCTTGGAGTCTGTCGAGCCCGACGACGCGCACCCGCTCAACTTGTTCAGGGTGCACTGGTACAACGGCGCCGACCGCAGATCCGTCGACGACGTCCCTGGGTACGTCGTCCTGCCGGGCGCTCTCACCGGAGTCGAGGCGCCGATCGTGGTCGCCTTCGGAGACCGGTTCCCGATGATCCGCGCCCACAAGGTCCTCGCCGCGTACGGCTGTCTCGCACCCCGGATCGTGACCGGACAGTTCGACCCGACCTCGCACCGGGCGATATGGCCTTCCACCGGCAACTACTGCCGGGGGGGAGTCGCCATCTCCCGGCTGATGGGATGCCGGGGCGTGGCCGTGCTGCCCGAGGGCATGAGCCGTGAGCGCTTCGCGTGGCTCGAGGACTGGGTCAGCGATCCGGCGGACATCATCGCCACGCCCGGGACGGAGAGCAACGTCAAGGAGATCTACGACAAGTGCGCGGAGCTCTCCGACGACCCGCTGAACATCATCTTCAACCAATTCTCCGAGTTCGGTAACCACCTTGCCCACTTCCAGTGCACCGGCACAGCTCTCGGCCACGTCTTCGACCACATGCGCGAGAAGCGGCCGGGGCTTCGATTGCGTGCTTTCGTGTCCGCATCGGGCTCTGCGGGCACGCTCGGGACCGGGGACTACCTGAAGGAGGCATACGGCGCCCGAATCGTCGCCGTCGAGGCGCTCGAGTGCCCCACGATGCTCTACAACGGCTTCGGCGAACACAACATCCAGGGAATCGGTGACAAGCACATCCCTTACATCCACAACGTGCACAACACAGACCTCGTCGCCGCGATAACGGACCGAGCCACCGATCACCTCGGGCTGCTCTTTTCCTCCCGGGCAGGCCTGGACTACTTGGCCGGACACCGGCGCGTACCCACGGAGGTCCTTGGGGTGCTCGGGTCGTTCGGCTTGTCGAGCATCTGCAACGTGCTCGCTGCGGTCAAGACCGCCAAGTACCTGGACCTCGGCCCCGATGACGTGGTCGTGACGGTGGCGACGGACGGGGCGGAGATGTACGAGAGCGAGCGCACCAAGTTGCTCTCGCGCGACTACCCGGCCGGCTTCGGCCCGGAGGAGGCCGCGGGGGCGTTCGGACGTTGGATGCTCGCCGAGGGGACCGACCACCTGCTCGAGACCACCAGGACCGACCGCGAACGCATCTTCAACCTCGGGTACTTCACCTGGGTCGAGCAGCAGGGCGTCTCGATCGAGGACTTCGTCGCAAGGCGCGAGCAGTCGTTCTGGTCGTCGCTGCGCGAGAAGCTTGCGCAGTGGGACGAGATGATCCGAGAGTTCAACTCACGAAGCGGCGTCGAGGTCGAATGAGCGACTCCACTGCCGCAAGCAGGCTGGTCTGCTCCGGATGCGGAGCATCGCCGCCGCCCGACGATCCATATCCCTTCCGGTGTCCCAACGCCGCAGACGGGGTCGGGGACGTTGACCACGTCCTCGTGCGCGTGCTCGATCCCTCCCTGGTGAACTTCTCGTTCGACGAAGCACCCCAATCACCTCACCTAGAAGAGGTTTCGACCTTCGCCCGATACCGTTCTCTGCTCCACAGTTACCACCGCGCGGTCGCGGGCGGGATCTCTGACGAGGAATTCGCCGCAATCGTCAGGCGGATCGATCGGGCCGTCGCAGAGGTCGACGGCCACGGGTTCGCGGTCACGCCTTTCTCGCGCAACGACGCCCTCTCCTCCCAATTGGACCTCAGCGGCCGCGGCGGCGTCTGGATCAAGGACGAGACCGGCAACGTCGCCGGGTCTCACAAGGGCCGCCATCTGATGGGGGTCCTGCTCCACCTCGAGGTGGCAGAGCGCCTGGGCCTCGCCCGGGCGGACGAAAGGCCCGACCTGGCGATAGCAAGCTGCGGCAACGCGGCGCTCGCGGCAGCGGTGGTCGCCTCCGCGGGAGCAAGGCGCCTGCGGGTGTTCGTCCCTGTCGACGCGGATGCCCAGATCGTCCGGCGACTCGACGCGCTCGGTGCGGATGTCGTCGTCTGCCCCCGCCATCCGGGCGTCGCCGGCGACCCGACCTACGTTCGCCTGCTCGAGGAGATCGAGGCAGGCGCATTGCCTTTCACCTGCCAGGGCAGCGAGAACGGCCTTGCGATCGAGGGGGGCGAGACCATCGCCTACGAGATGATCTCCACGCTCACAGCCGCCGACGCCGACCTCGACCACCTCGTGGTCCAAGTCGGCGGTGGGGCGCTCGCCAGCAGCTGCATGCAGGCGTTCTCCGAGGCGAAGGATCTCGGTGCTCGTGGTGGCGGCCCGAGGATCCACACGGTGCAGACCTTCGGTGCGCATCCGCTCGAGAGGGCGTACCACCGCGTGAAGGGCCTCGTAGGCGACTCTGCCGGCCCACGTGAGATCGACCGGGCCTTGCACAGCGCCGCCCAGAGCAGGTCGAGCTACATGTGGCCGTGGGAGACGGAGCCAAAGAGCATCGCCGGCGGCATCCTCGACGACGAGACCTACGACTGGCTCGCTGTCGTGAGGGGCATGCTGGAGACCGGTGGCCGCCCGGTCGTCGTCTCCGAGGAGCGGCTCGCCGAGGCCAACGAGCTCGGTCAAGGCGCAGGTTTCCGCGTCGACGCCACGGGAACCTCGGGTCTGGCCGGATTGCTCGAGCTGCGTGCCGGCGGGTTCGTCGGGTCAGACGACCGCGTCGCGGTTCTCTTCACCGGCGCGCAGCGCTAAAAGGCAGGTGGTTCACGTGGCGGGCACGACTGCGAGCGCGAAACCCAAGTGGGCGTGTATCGACGGCAACGAGGCTGCTGCTCGCGTGGCTCACGCCCTCAGCGAAGTGATCGCGATCTACCCGATAACTCCGGCATCACCGATGGGAGAGCTCTCCGACACCTGGTCGGCCGCCGGAAGACCGAACCTCTGGGGATCGGTGCCCGAGGTGATCGAGATGCAGTCGGAGGCGGGCGCTGCGGGCGCACTCCACGGAGCGCTGCAGAAGGGGGCGCTTGCAACGACCTTCACGTCCTCGCAAGGGCTGCTTCTCATGGTGCCGAACATGTTCAAGATCGCAGGCGAGCTCACTTCAGCGGTGATGCACGTCGCGGCGAGGGCCGTGGCCACGCACGCTCTCTCGATCTTCGGTGACCAGAGCGACGTGATGGCGGTGCGCACCACGGGATGGGCGATGCTCTGTGCGTCATCGGTGCAGGAAGCCCATGACTTCGCCCTGATCGCCCACAGCGCCACCTTGCGCACGAGGGTGCCTTTCCTTCACTTCTTCGACGGCTTTCGGACCTCGCACGAGATCGACAAGATCGAGCTCCTCGACGACGACGACCTCAGAGCTCTCGTGCGGGAGGCGGACGTGCTCGAGCACCGGGCACGGGGACTCACGCCCGACCGGCCGGTGCTGCGTGGGTCCGCGCAGAACCCGGACGTGTACTTCCAGGCCCGGGAGGCCGTGAACCCCTTCTACGACGCTGTGCCTCCGACGGTCACCGAAGTCATGGAAGAGCTGGCTTCATTGACCGGACGTCGCTACGGCCTCGTGGACTACGTCGGAGCCCCCGATGCCGAGCGCGTCGTGGTCGTGATGGGATCTGCCGCAGGGGCGGTCGCAGAGACCGTCGAGGAGCTGGGACGGCGCGGCGAGAAGGTCGGACTGCTCACCGTCCGCCTCTATCGGCCGTTCCCTGCGGACGCACTGGTGGCGTCTCTTCCGAAGACCACCCGCGCAGTGGCCGTGCTCGACCGGACGAAGGAGCCCGGGTCTCCCGGTGAGCCGCTGTACCTCGACGTCTCCGCCTCGCTGGCCGAGGCCGGGCGCCTTCCCGAGACACTGATCGGGGTCAGGTACGGGCTCGCGAGCAAGGAGCTGTCTCCCGGCATGGTGAAGGGGGTCTTCGACGAGCTCGGCAACCCCGCTCGCGGCAGGCACCTCACCGTCGGCATTCGCGACGACGTCACCCACAGATCGCTCGAGCCCGATCCCGAATTCGCCCTTCCCACGGCAGCCGTGCAGGCCGTCTTCTACGGCCTCGGTGCCGACGGGACCGTCGGGGCCAACAAGTCGTCGATCAAGATCATCGGCGAAGGGACCGACAGCTACGTCCAGGCTTACTTCGTCATCGACTCCCAGAAGGCCGGCTCGGTGACGGTCTCCCACTTGCGATTCGGCCCCGATCCCATCAGGTCGACGTACCTGATCGAAAAAGCAGACTTCGTCGCCTGTCACCAATTCGGGCTACTCGAGAAGATGAAGGTCCTCGACGTCGCTCGTGACGGTTCCACCTTCCTCCTCAACTCCCCGTACTCGGCCACCGAGACGTGGCCACACCTACCGGTGGAGGTCCAGCAGCAGATCATCGACAAGCACATTCGCTTCTACGTCGTCGACGCCCACTCTCTCGCGAGAGAGGTTGGGCTAGGTGGGCGCATCAACACGATCATGCAGCCGTGCTTCTTCCACCTTTCGGGCGTGATGCCGCAGTCCGAGGTCGTCCCGCGCGTCAAGGACACGATCGACAAGGCCTATTCCAAGCGAGGCCGCGCGGTGGTGGAGCGGAACTACGCGGCCGTCGACAGGGCCCTCGAGAGCCTCAGCGAGGTCGCCGTCCCCGATGTACCGGCCGGCGACCTTCACAGGATGCCGCCGCCGCCCGATGCAGCTCCGGAATTCGTGAAGCGTGTGACCGCACGGCTGATCGCAGGGGAGGGGGATCTCCTCCCGGTCAGTGCGATGCCCGTCGACGGGACTTTCCCCACGGGCACCGCCAAGTGGCAGAAGCGACAGATCGCCCTCGACATGCCCGTCTGGGACCCGAGCTTGTGCATCGACTGCGGGAAGTGCGCCGTGGTGTGCCCGCACACGGCTATACGAATGAAGATCTACCGTCCCGACGCTCTCAAGGGAGCGCCTACGGGATTCCAGTCGAAGCCATACAGGTCTCGCGACCTCCCCGACCGTCTCCTCACCGTCCAGGTGCTGCCCGACGACTGCACGGGGTGCGGGCTCTGTGTCGCGATCTGCCCGGCCCACAGCAAGACCGAGGTGAAGCACAAGTCACTCGACATGGAGCCGGTGGACTCTCGACGCGAAACCGAACGTCCTCTCTGGGAATTCTTCGACTCCATTCCCGAGGTCCCGCGTGAAGAGGTGCGCCACGACAACGTGAGAGGCGTGGCACTGCTCGAGCCGCTCTTCGAGTTCTCGGGCGCCTGCGCGGGCTGCGGAGAGACTCCGTACCTCAAGCTGCTCAGTCAGCTCTTCGGAGACCGCATGATCGTCGCGAACGCGACGGGATGCTCCTCGATCTACGGCGGGAACTTGCCCACCACCCCGTGGTCGGTCGACCGACACGGCCGTGGTCCTGCGTGGTCGAACTCGCTCTTCGAGGACAACGCCGAGTTCGGCCTCGGGCTGCGCCTCGGCTGGGAGAGACAGAACGCAGAGGCTCGTCGACTGGTCGATGAGTGGCGCGAGCTGATCGGCGAGGAGCTGGCCGATGCGCTGCTCGACGCAGACCAGTCGAACGAGACCGGTGTGACATCTCAACGTGAGCACGTTGAGCGCCTGAAGGAGATGCTCGACCGCTCGGGAGCTGCTTCGGGACCGGCGCTTCGCTCGCTGTCCAGCCTCGCCGACGAGCTCGTCGAGAAGGTCGTATGGATCGTGGGCGGAGACGGCTGGGCCTACGACATCGGCTTCGGCGGGCTCGATCACGTCCTGGCGTCCGGTCGCAACGTCAACATACTCGTGCTCGATACCGAGGTTTACTCCAACACCGGTGGACAGGCGTCCAAAGCGACGCCCCGTGGTGCCGCGGCGAAGTTCGCGGCCTCGGGCAAACCGTCGAGCAAGAAGGATCTCGGCGCGGTGGCGCGCAACTACGGAACCGTGTACGTGGCTCAGGTCGCGCTCGGCGGAAGCGACATTCAGACCGTGCGCTCGCTTCTCGAGGCAGTTGCATGGCCCGGCCCTTCCCTCGTGATCGCCTACAGCTCGTGCATCGCCCACGGGATCGACATGTCCACTTCGCTGGATCAGCAGAAGGCCGCTGTGGCGAGTGGCTACTGGCCCCTTTACCGCTTCCACCCGAGCCCCGAACCCGGAACGACACCGTTCCAGCTCGACTCGAAGGCGCCGACGGTGCCGGTTGCCGACTTCGCCCTCGCCGAGACGCGGTTCTCGATGCTTGCCCAAAGCCACCCAGGTCACAGCCGGCACCTGCTGGCGCTCGCCCAAGCCGACGCCGACGAACGCTGGCGGTACTACGAGCAACTCGCGGGCGTCACCAGAAGCCTTCCGCGCGAGGCCGCGCCCGAGCCCGAGCCCGAGCCCGGGGAAAATGACACGGGTGAAGCGACATGACGACCCTCACGACGAGATACCTCGGCATCGAACTTCGATCGCCCATCGTGGCATCTGCAGGACCGCTGACCGGCCACCTCGACACTCTCGAGCGCCTCGAGGACTCCGGCGCGGCCGCGGTGGTTCTGCCGTCGCTGTTCGAGGAGGAGGTCGTAGGCGAATCGATGCGGCTTCACGAGACCCTCGAGCAAGGGCTCGAACAGAACCCCGAGACCGTGAGCTACTTCCCGGACATGGACTTCTCCGACCTCGGCCCGGAGCGTCACCTCCGCCTCGTCGAACAGGCCAAGCAGAGGCTGTCGATTCCTGTGATCGCGAGCGTGAACGCGATCGCCCCGGGGACTTGGTCGAGATACGCGACGGAGATGGTCGAGGCGGGGGCCGACGCGATCGAGCTGAACCTCTATGCGGTGCCGAACGACCCGTCCCGTAGCGCTGCCGACGTCGAAGGGGAATACCTCGCGACGCTGCGCGAGGTCAGATCCGCCGTCTCGGTCCCTCTCGCGGTCAAGCTCTCCCCGTTCTTCTCCTCGACCGGCCACTTCGCCATGTGCGCGGTCGACGCCGGCGCCGACGGGCTCGTGCTGTTCAACCGCTTCTACCAGCCGGACCTGGACCTCGAGACCCTCGACGTCGTCCCGGAGCTCGAGCTCTCGCACTCTTGGGAGCTGCGCCTGCCCCTTCGCTGGATAGCCATCCTGCGCGGCCGGCTGCCGAGGACCTCGTTGGCGGCGAGCACGGGGGTATACAGCGGGGCCGACGTCGCAAAGGCCCTTCTCGTCGGTGCGGACGTCGCCATGATGACCTCTGCCCTGTTACGGCACGGCATCTCGCGAGTCGGCCTCGTCGAGCAGGAGCTGCTCGACTGGATGCAGGAGCACGACTACGAGTCGGTGAGCCAGCTGAGGGGAAGCGTCTCCCAGGGCGCTGTGGCCGACCCGACCGCCTTCGAGCGCGCCAATTACATAAAGGTGATCTCTTCGGTGCGCGTGTCACCCGAGTCCCTCACCTGAGCGTTCTACCTGACGTCGCAGGCCTCCCGGTTCGGAATGCCCCGGGGGACCTTCGACCCTGGTAGGAGGCCGCCTCGGGTACGAAAATGGCCTGGAGATGCCACAGACCCCCGGCAGCCCAGCCCTACCTACGGGGGCCCTCTGTGGAGGGACCGTCGTCGTATCCCTGGACCCGCCCGAGGTGGTCGTCGGCGACCTGGTTCTGGCAGGCGACCGAGTGGCCTCGGTGGGATCCGCCCCCGAAGGAGTGCCGCGCCAGGACTGCACGAACACCCTCGTGGTCCCCGGCAACGTCTGTGCACACCATCACCTCTATTCGGCCCTGGCGCGGGGAATGCCGTTCGCGCTTGCGCCGCCGGCCAACTTCACCCAGATCCTGCAGAGGGTGTGGTGGCGGCTCGACAGGGCGCTCGACGCGGAGTCCGTCCGGGCATCGGCGATGCGCGGCGGGTTGGATGCCCTGCTGTCCGGTACCACCACGATCGTCGACCACCACGCCTCTCCCAACGCGATCGACGGATCTTTGGACCTGATCGCAGACGCCCTCGGGGAGTTGGGGGTGCGCAGCGTCCTCTGCTACGAGGTCACCGACCGTGACGGCCCTGAGCGCGCTTCCGCCGGCTTGGAGGAGAACCGTCGCTTCCTGCGCGGCACGCGACCGCTCGCGCGAGGGATGATGGGCGCGCACGCCTCGTTCACTCTCTCGGACGAGACCCTGGCCGGCTGTGCCGAAGGTGCGCGAGAGGCAGGGGTCGGTGTGCACATCCACGTCGCGGAGGACGAAGCCGACCAGCGCGACTCGCTGGAGCGCTGTGGAAAGCGGGTCGCCGAGCGCCTGGGCCACGCAGGGATCGTGACCAACCGGTCCCTCCTCGCACACTGCGTCCATGTCGACGGCACCGAGATGGATCTGATCTCGTCGGCAATGGCGACCGTGGTGTGCAACCCGCGCAGCAACATGAACAACGCGGTCGGCCACTCCCCCTTCAACCACGTCGAATCGAAGGTGGCTGTCGGCACCGACGGAATCGGCGGCGACATGGTCACCGAGTCTCAAGTCGGGTTCTTCCGTGCCAAGGAAGCCGACGTCCTCACGGCACCTTCTTGGCCTCTCGTGAGACTGAGCGAGAGTGCCCGGCTTGCCGGGCGGATCTACGGCGAGCCACTTCTCGGCACCCTGCGCCCGGGTGCTCCCGCCGACATCGGTGTCTACGACTACGCGCCTTCTGCTCCGATCAGCGCCGAGAACCTCGCGGGCCACTGGGTGTTCGGGGTCTCGTCGCGTCAGGTGAGAGACGTCTACGTCGCGGGAGAGCTCGTCGTGCAGAACCGGGTGTCGACGAGAGTGGACGAGGCCAAGGTGGGATCGGATTGCGCCAGGATCGCGGGGTCTCTCTGGCGGCGCCTCGAGGACGTCCCCGCACACGACTACGAGCCGAAGGGAGACCGTCGACAATGAGATCAGCCCTCTATCTCCAGGACATGCACCCGATCCGCGACGGGATGGAGTACACGCGTTACGCCGAGGAACGCGGCTTCGAGGCTGTGTGGCAGGCCGAGAGCCGGTTGGTGCGCGAGGCGACGGTTCCGATGGCCGCGTATGCCGCTGTCACGAGTCGGATAAAGGTCGCATCGGGGGTCATACCGATCTGGACCCGCAACGTAGGCCTCCTGGCGGCCACGTTCTCCACCCTCGACGAGCTCGCCCCGGGTCGGGTGATCATGGGCTTGGGCGCCTGGTGGGAGCCCCTGGCCACGAAGGTCGGCGTGGACCGGCGAAAGCCCTTGCGTGCCATGAAGGAGGTCGTCGAGTCGGCTCGCAAGCTCCTCGCGATGGAGCGCGTGACGTACCACGGCGAGTTCGTGCATCTAGACGACGTCGAGATCGACATCGTGCACGGCGACCGCTCACCCAAGCACGTGCCCATCTACGTCGGCGCCACCGGGATGAAGATGATGGAGCTGGCCGCCGAGATAGGCGACGGGGTCGTGCTCAACTACATGGTGGGACCCGACTACACCAAGCGAGCGCTCGAGGCCGTTGCAGCCGGAGCCGAGCGCTCGGGACGCACGGTCGAGCAGATCGACCGCCCCCAGCTCGTGGTGTGCTCGCTCGATCAGGACCGCGAGCTTGCGCTCGACCGAGCTCGCGAGCTGCTCACTCAGTACTTGGGGCAGCAGCCGCACATCATGAAGGCGAGCGGAGTGGACCCGGCGCTCATCGAAGCGATCGGAAAGGTCCTGACCTGGCCGGCAGGACCAGAGGAGATCCGCAAGGCGATGAAGCTCGTACCCGACGACGCCGTCCAGATGATCACTGCGTCGGGCACCGCCGAGGAATGCCGGGCCAAGGTGGAGGAGTACGTGGCGGCAGGCGCTACCTGTCCGATCCTCTACCCGCTCGGGGACGACGTCAGGTTGATGATCGACACGTTTGCCGTACCATGACACCGGCCTCACGAAACGGGAGGTAATTCCAGATGAGGAGCTTTGCAGGCCGCGACATCCTGTCGTTGAAGGATATGGAGAGAGACGAGTACTTCCAGATCTTCCGGGTCGCGGACGACCTGGCCCCTTACGCGGACAAGCGTCAGAACTGCGATCTGCTCGCTTCGAAGACATTGCTCACCGCGTTCTACCAGCCGAGCACGCGCACGCGACTCGCAACTGAGGCGGGAATGCACAGGCTCGGCGGGCACGTGCTCGGGTTCTCCGACGCGAAGATGACTCGAGCCGGCGACTTCTACCAGGAGAGCATCAAGGACACAGTCCACATGCTCGAGTACTACGGCGACGTGATAGCCATGCGTCACTTTCAGCAAGGCGCTCCGGCGGAAGCCGCGAAGTGGTCGTCGGTTCCCGTGATCAACTGCGGAGACGGCTGGGGGGAGCATCCCACCCAGGTGCTCACCGACCTGTACACGATCTGGAAGCACACCGGAACCCTCGACGGCATACGTGTGCTGTGCGTGGGCGACATGCGGATGAGGACGATGCACTCGATTCTCTACGCCATGTCGCAGTTCGACATGGAGGCCATGGTGGTTTCACCGCCGGAGATGTCGCTGCTTCCGGAGTTCAAGTCAGAGCTCGGCGAGC
>Ga0209415_10004975_pt1 | contig 24116 bp, 23 predicted proteins | sample PeaSoiSIISIP2007_FD_187696 | JGI IMG/M metagenome (GOLD analysis project Ga0209415, IMG submission 187696) | Peat soil microbial communities from Weissenstadt, Germany - SII-SIP-2007 (SPAdes) (version 2) | ecosystem: Environmental > Terrestrial > Soil > Wetlands > Peat | place: Germany... | reverse complement strand
TTGCCGACGAACCCCCAAATTTCGTCAGCCTCCAAGTCTTCGACATGAACGTTCTTGATCTTGTCCAGCATCAACCGTTCGCAGTGATAGCCTGCGATCAAGAGTAATTTGCAGATGCTGGCGGGGCGGATTCCAGTGATTCGTTCGGCGCTGCGCACTGAGCAGCCTTCGAGCAATAGTTGGATCGCCAATAGCCCTTTCGGGCTATGCATGTAGTCCTCAACGCGAAACGCCGGGGTGTGGTCCTCGCTGAAGGTCGCGCGGCACCACACCGTATTGCAGCGAAACCGCTGGAGGCCGTTGCGATGATGGCCGAAACGCTTTGCGGCGTTGCCGCACTTCGGGCAATTCACGATTGCTTTGTTTTCTGTCGCCATCATGTATCCATGATACAGCAAGCGCTTGCTGTTTGTCAATAGCTCTTGGTTACTCTGGAACGTTCCAACGCGATGAAATTTGGATGTTTGTCGCCAGTAAGAACCGAGGCCCCATACCGGCGGCCTCGGGGTAGCTGAATTAGAGGAAAGCGCTTGCGCCGGAAACTACCGGCGGGCGCGAACGAGGAAACGCCAAGCCTTTAGTCCATAGTTTTTGGCATACAGATAGCGCTTAGCGCGCCAATGCCAGAAACGCTGGCAGAAGACCCAACGATAGCCCGGCGGAGCCGGGAACGGAATGGATGCCATAGGCATTCACCATTGCCGATCCGATTTTTTCGACGGAGCCCTTGTCTTCTTTCAAAATAGGATCTATTCTAAAAGTGACAGCAACGAGAGCCACACCAGCAGGATCAGCCTAGATTTCGCTGGTTTGGAAGCAAGTTCCAACGTCCCGAAGAAGCTCAGGCAAAGCGTGTCAGAGACGCTCTACCTGAGCTTTTTCATTGACTTGTGGTGGGCCTCGTGCTAAACTAAAAAGAGCCTCCACTGCGCCCGCAGTGGTCATTTTCCCTCCAAGGAAATTTGGGTTTCCCCCGGTTCGCGCGCCAACGCTAGCCGGGGTTTCGTCTCTTACGCTGCTGCCTTAGTATCTGCTTCTGATTCTTCCTTGTCCTCTGTTCCGGTATCCGTGGAATCAAACATTCTGGTGATACCCTGAGCGGATTGCACCTTGCCGCGCGCTACGTCTATGATCCTCCCGACCTTTCTGAGTTTTGAAAACGCGGCTCGCGTGGTAGGCACCTTAACGCCCAACGCGCTCGCTACCTCCTCTGCGCTCCAAGCGCGCTCTTTATGGTCGTCCAGATAGCGCCCAGCCCGCTCCTCGATGCTTTCCTGCCCGCGCCGATGGAGAGGCGCGGCAGGCGTGCCCGTAATCTCATCCACTAAGGCTTCAAGGCGTTTTAATTCCCGCTGAAGTCCCGCGAGACGAGCGACCTCGGATCGCAACTCCGTGATCTTTGAAACCGTCGCGATCAGTTCTTCTCTGGTCATGAACATAATATAACCCAAAAGCGTCTCAGAGTCCATACTGGAACATTCGCCTTCTCTGCGCCAAGATTCGGTATGTGTCCCTCTTGTAATGTTTTATTGGTATGTTGAAAAGATGTGGATTTGCCTGTGAACTGCCTACTGTATAGCAGAACATTGGAACAGCAGGCTGCGCCGTCTTTAGAGGCTTAAAGGCACAGTGTTCGCTGGACTGGCCGCTAGGGAGGGCAAGTCTAAAGCACTTCTTTGCGTGGCCTGCCGCCAGCCTTGGTCTTTCGCATGGCCGCGATCCGCTTGTAGTAATCTGGGTCTTTCTCGACCATCTTCTTTGCGGTGGATCGGCCACCCTTCGCGCCCATGACGGCGGCTGGTTTGACGGCTAGTAGCAGATCCATCAACTCTATGGCGGCCCCTAGAAGCTCCTGGGCGCGCTGCGAGCGTCCCTCTGGCAGCGTGGTGGTGTCAAGGATGGTCTTGGCTTCGGAGACCAAATTGCGAACAGCTTTTAGGTCGGTACGGTTTGATGGCACGCCTCAGCGTAACCCGTTCCAATTCAAGATGCAAGCGCTTGCTGTTACCCAGCAACGCATCCCGTAACACTACCCTTAAGTTCCAGGAAGCTCTGGTACGTTCAGTACGTTCACTCTATCCTCTCATTCGCTACTGTCCGCCAGACTAATATCAAGATTTCATTAGAGATTCCCGAGCGTGACACCGTTCACTCCCGGCTTGAGAGACCAACACCGAAATGCGTATTTCTGGAACAAGTTTCGCGTTCGTTCTGGGTGTTTTGATTGTGGCCGGGGCGTCAACGGCGAACGCAGGTCCCATATTACTGAATGGCGAGTTTCAAACCGGCACGCTGACGCCTTGGACGGCTTTTACCACGGCGAACGGCAGTATAGATGACAGCCCCAATGTCGTATCCTTCAACACCGGGTACGTGGCGAGCATGGCGGCACAATTTAGCGTCGGCGAAAACTCCTATACAGGACTGCCGGAGGGCGGCGGGATCGAGCAAAGCTTCACGTTGGGTTCCGGCAGCACGTTCGACTTCTTCGCAGACATAGCGTCGCAGAACACTTTTGACTTGCCAAACGCGGATGCGGGAACCTTCTCCATCCTGATTGACGGGGTTACGCTGGCGTCGGATGGTTTGGGGGACTTTACCTTCCCTTGCACGGGGGAGTGCAACCAGATCATCACCGGTACGCTAAGCGGCTCTGTGGCCTTGACCCCTGGCATCCACACGTTTGAGGTTTTGATCACCAGAGACTTTCTATGCTGTGGAGACGTTGACCAGTATGTCGATAACATCTCCTTAACGGCAGTTCCAGAGCCTGCGACGTTGGGTATGGCAGCGCTTGCGCTGGCAGGCTTAGCGCTTCACCGGCGGAAGGCGCCGCAGGGAACCCCAGCCTCCGCGCGCGCCTCCAATAATTGAAAGACCGCAGTTGTCGCTACGAGGGAATCGTGACCGTTGATGGCTTTCGCCACTGCAACAAGCGAAGCTCGCGCTGAGGCCGGGACATACCGTTTGATCGAGAGGCCCCGTGCGTGCTTTCGCGTTTGCGCCACGTCGCAGGCGAGCTGCATGCGGAGAAGGTGGTCCATGTCCGGACCGAGCGCCTTTTCGGTGCGCAGGGCGAGAGCGTAGCGCGGCGCTGCAAGGATCTACTGCAAAATGGGGAGCGCGAAGGAGGACGCGGGGACGAAGAGGCTGCCCTGGGTGACGCCGCGCGGGGAAGCGTGCTCCAGGCGGCGATGCAGTTCGGCGGGCGAGAGGCGGCGCTCAAAAGCATCTTGAAAAGCTTCGGCGACGCGGATGACGGCGTCGGCGGATTCATGGACGAACTCGGCGCGGAAGTGGCGGATGCCGGCCGCGAGCCAAGCGTGCAGGTGCGCGGAAGCCTCCTGCGCCTCGGCTCCGAAGACGGTATTGCGGCAGCCGACGTCAGCCATGACGGGATGGGCGCGGCCGTTCGAATCGCGCAGCTCGACGCGGTGGTGCTCGCAAGGGCGGCCGCAATCGCGGTAGCTGGTGCCGGTGGAAAGAAAGCGGCAGAAGACGCAGTGCTCGGTGTGAAACACGGGGAGGTGCTGGTAGACGATGGCCTCGATTTTATCCGCTCCGGTGAGTTGCGCGAGCGCGGCAAGCTGGGCGGCATTGAGATCGTGCGTGGGCGCGATGCGGTCGAGACCGCGATCGAGAAGCTCGCGGGCAGTGATGGCGTTGGCGGCGTTCAAGCTGAAGTCGCCGGTGAGGGGCGGGTGGGGCTGATGGGATAGCGTTTCCAGCAAGCCGGCGGAGCGGACCAGGATCGGGCAATCGCACTTGAGGAGGAACGCGGCGATGCGCTCTTCGCCGGGCTTGAGAACGCGAGGACTGGCGATGCGAGCCTCGATGCCGGAGGCTTTGACACGGTCAAGCGAGGGACGGAGCCCGTAGAGGTCGAGATAATCGAGGGTGATGGAGGCGGGGCGGACGGTGAGCGCGGCGTCGAGTTGCTCGGCTGTGCGGACGAGGAGATGCAGACGCGGAGGCGCGGCTTCGGCGGAGACTGCGGGTGCGGTGAGGCGGTCGAGGGCTGCGGCTGGGCTCGAGGTTGTGGACACGCGCGGTTCGGATTGGCGGCCTTCGAGCAGTTCGACGGCTTCCCGGCGAAGGCGGTTCAAGAGCGAGGCGGGTGCGAAAGGAGAGCCTTCGATATCGAGCGAGACGCCTGCAAGGCGATAGGGCGTGTTGCCGAGGCGGCCGAGCTGCTCGGCGAGATATTCTTCGGTGATGGCGCGATTCTCGGCGGGTCGCAACAGTTCTTTGGAGATGGCCGCAACAGTGAGATCGCCGAGTCGCCATTCGAGCGTTAGGGGTTGGTCAACACGGGCGATGGCGTGGACTCGTACTGGTTGTTTGTGAGCAGGTAGCGCTCGGACGGCTTTGGCGATGGAGGGATCGTCGGTGCGCCAGACGAGGTCGCCGGGGCGGATGCGGGAGGCGTTGATGACGCCGTTGCCGAAACGGACCTCCATTTGGCCGTGAGAGAGCTGGTTTATTTCGTAGATTCGGCCGCCTTCTTCGGGCTCCTGTGGGCTGCGCCAATCGGCGGCGTCGAAGACAATGCCGTCGCCTGGTTTCAACACTGCTGCTTCATCGGATTCGATCACGATGCCGGCGCGATCCGCACGAACCACGCGCCCGCAGAGGATGCCGCGGTGTCGAGGCGAACGGCCCTTGACCACTGCCTGGTGATTTGTGCCGGTGAGGAAGTAGGGGCCGAGGCCGCGCGAATAGACCTGCTCTAGCTGAAGCTTCTCAACTGCGCCGGCGCTGTCAGCGGCAGGTCGCAGACCTGCCCCACTTATCGCTTCGTCCACCGCTTTTCGGTAGGCGCGCGTAGTGAGCGCGACGTAGTCGGCGTCCTTGTAGCGGCCTTCGATCTTCAAACCGGTGACACCGATGCTGACGAGCTCAGGAATCTGGGCGAGCGCGTAGAGATCGCCGGGCGAGAGGAGATAGCGCGCGTCACCCAGAGGCCGCGCGTGGCCGTCGACCAGCATCTCGTACGGCAAGCGACAGGCCTGCGCGCACTGGCCTCGGTTGGCGCTGCGCCCTCCCCAGGCTTCCGAAGAAAAACACTGCCCGGAGTAAGAAACGCACAGCGCGCCATGGACGAAAACTTCGAGGCCGCAATCGGTTTGGGCTCGGATGGCTCGGATTTCATCGAGCGAGAGTTCGCGGGCGAGCACCACTCGGCTCGCGCCGAGGCTTTGCGCGACGCGCGCGCCTTCCGCACTGGTGATGCTCATCTGCGTGCTGCCATGGATTTCGAGGCCGGGCGCGATTTCGCGCGCGAGCTTCACCACGGCGAGATCCTGGACGATGATCGCGTCGGCGCCGGCTTCGGCGATGGCGGCAAGCCCTCGGGCGGCGTCCTGCAATTCGGTATCGAAGACCAGCGAATTAAAGGTGACGTAGCCTTTGACGCCGAGGCGGCGCAGGGTGCGCATGGCCTCGGGAAGCTCGGCGAGAGTGAAGCCGACTTTGGCGCGCGCGGTGAAATGGGTGAGTCCGAAGTAGACGGCGTCGGCGCCGGCATCGATGGCGGCGTGCAATTGCGGCCAATGGCCGACGGGGCTGAGGACTTCGGGGCGGGTCACGGGTTCTCTTCTTCTAGTATTGCGTACGGCGGGTATTGCGTAAGCTGGAGGGAATGGCCCTGGAAGAATATCGCTCCGAATTTCCCGTCACCAAAAACCTGATCTGGCTGAATCATGCCGCGATCGCTCCGCTGGCGAGGCCTGCGGCCGAGGCGATGATCCGGTTCTCGGAGGACGCGCGGGATTTTTCGTCGCTGCACTACGACGAATGGCTGGGGACATACGAGGGCTTGCGGCGCGCGTCGGCTCGACTGATCAATGCCAGCCCTTCGGAGATCGCGTTGCTGAAGAATACCTCGGAAGGCCTGGCGACCGTGGCGATGGGTCTGGATTGGCGCACGGGCGATAAGATTGTCGCGTTTCGCGAAGAATTTCCGGCGAATCAATATCCGTGGCAGAGGCTGGAGGCGAAGGGCGTGCGGATTGAATGGCTCTCTGCCGCCGATCCACTGGATCGCATCGATGAAGCCGCGAAGGGCGCTCGGCTGCTGGCGCTGAGCTTCGTGCAATTTCTCACAGGGCATCGCGCGGACGTGAACGCGATCGGCGAAATCTGCCACGCCCGAGGAGCGATCTTCGTGGTGGATGCGATACAGGGGCTCGGGGTCTTTCCCCTGGACGTGCGGGCGGCGAAGATCGGCGCGCTCGCCGCGGACGGGCATAAATGGATGTTCGGGCCGGAGGGTTGCGCGATTTTCTACATCTCGCCGGAGTTGCAGGAGCAGGTGGAACCTGTCGAATTCGGCTGGACCAACACGGCGCATTACGAAGACTACGGACGCCGCGATCTGACGCTGCGCCCAGACGCGGGACGTTATGAATGCGGAACGCTCAACACCATCGGCTGCTATGGGCTGCGCGCGGCGATGGAGTTCCTGCTGGAGGTGGGCGTGGATCGCATCGGGCCGAAGGTGCAGGCTCTGGGTGATCAAATCGCGGAGGGAGTTCGCCGGCGCGGCTACGAAGTTCTGGGCGAGAGGACTCCCGCGAATGGCGCGGGCATCGTGAGTTTCCGCAAGGCCGGAACCGGTTCGGCGGAGATTGTGGCTCGATTGGCGCGGCAGCGAATCGTGACCGCGGCTCGCGCGGGATGGGTGCGCGCGTCGCCGCACTTTTACATCACGGAGCAGGAAATTGAGAAGATGCTTGGGCTGCTATAGCTGCATTCGCGCGAGCACCCTGCGCTTGGGGATACGCAGTATGGCCTTGCCGTTGTGTTGGCGCGCCAAGTCAAGCTCATAGGCGCTCTGAAGATTCATCCAGAAATCGGCCGACATGCCGAAGTACTGGCCGAGGCGCAGGGCGGTGTCCGCCGTCATGTTCCGCTTCCCCGCCAGAATTTGGTAAAGCCGGTTGGGTGGCACTTGGATAACGTCGGCCAGCCGCTTAGCCGAAAGCCCGATCTCCTCCAGCTCGTCGCCGAGGATCTCTCCGGGGTGAATGGGTGTACGCGCCATGGTGTGCTCCTTTCGTTTAGTGATAGTCGACAATCTCAACATTCGATGGCCAGCCTCATCCTTCGGCCACCTAAAACAGATGCGCCACCGGTCATTAATCCGAATGGAATACTGCCCCTTGCGATCCCCTTTGAGAGTTTCCGGGCGGTTGGAATTCAGCGAGGCAAGATCGCTCAGCGACGTAGAGGCTTCGAGAATGCGTAGACGCTTCTCGGCCTGCCGCCGGAACGGCTCCCACAGGCGGACCTTCTCGCCAGGCCGCAAAACGCTCCGTGTCCTTGTCACGGTAACTCCTTATCATCCAGTCTTCTCTACTATTGTAGACGAGTGACGTCAAACGTACATTCTTCATGGACCCATAGCTCCGAGGCGAGCAATCCGAGGCGCGACGTTTCCTCGCGCTTGAGGCGGAAGCCGTGCTTGGCGAGCAAGGGGCGATGGTCCGTCAGCCGGCGGGTCGTGAGCCCGGTGGTTACGCGGAAAAACAGATAGAGCGCGCTCAGGAGCGGCGCGGCCCAGCGCGGCTGGCGAAACTCGGATACGATCCACAGCGCGCCCGGTTGGGCGGCACTCGCGGTGCGGTCGATCAGACATTCTAAATCGCGTCCATTGAAACAATCGAGGAAGAAATGGGTGACGATTAAGTCGTATTCGGCGGGTGCAAGCGGCAGCGTAAGCGCGTCGGTGTGACGATACGCGATGCTGCGCGCTCCAGCGCGGCTCTTGCGAACTTCGCGGCGGGCGAGGTCCAGCATGCGGGCGCTCACGTCGACGCAATCGATGCACGCTCCCGAGAGCGAGGCTAGACGAGCGAGAAAGCGGCCGTCGCCGTCGCCTAAGAGAAGCGCTCGGCGCGCGCCGGCGGCATCGGCAAGGAAGCGGAAGCGTCGCCGCTCCAATGCGCGTCCAAAAGCCATGTATTCGAGCCAGCGATAAGCGCGCGCAATCTTATCGCAATTCATCCGGCCAGCGGCAAAAAAAAGACGGGGCTGAGCAGGGCTACATCGGCGAGCACCCGCAGGGCGTCGGCGGAGAACTTGAACCTCTCGCGGTCCAGAATGACAAACGCGATGGCGCTGGCGGCCTCAGCGCCGGCGAGAATCGGCCGCTCGCGATGCAGCACGGCAATGGCGGCGAGTCCCACGCACGCCGCGAGGATGCCGATGGGCCATCGTCCGGAGCCGCATTCCCACTCGGAGATAGCCGCGCAATTGATCCAGCACAGGCACGCGAAGAGAATGACGGTGAAGACGTCGTAGGAAGTCTCGACGCGTGTCCAAGCGGCGAGCGACGCGCCCAGCCCGAAGATCACCGCGACCGCTGCTTCCTTGGGCCAGCACAATCGCGAGCAGTGGACTACGCAGAAATAGACCAGCACGGCGGCCAGCAGCCACGCGCCGCGCTCAAAGATTTCAGACGTGAGCGATGTCCACGCGAATCGGCCGGTTGCCGCCAGTACTGCGATCCAGACTGGCAGGAGTGCACGCCAGTGGCGACGATAGAATTCGTGGCGGGGCTGCAGGCCGGCGCCGCGCCATGCATCCAGCGCGCGATCCGCCGCGTAGATCAGCCAAACCACGGAAACCAGCAGCACGGAAGGCAGCGGACGGCTGACCGCATGGAAGCAGCGGAGGAAGAGAATCTGCCAGAGCAGAGCGACTAGAGGCGCGTCCAGACTCAACAGATTCGGCCACAACCAGATTCGCGGGGCCACATCCTCTATTATGCGGTCTGATTCCAGAGGCGGATCACGCGTTGGTCATGTTCCCAACCGAGCGCACTGATGGATGCGGTGTCGAGACCAAGAAGGCGTCCCGAGTCGGGCGCGAGATCGAGCCAGCGCGCCCCCAGCACGCGCAGCATATGTCCATGGCTGAAAAGAGCAACACTGCCCGCGGCGTTCTGGGCAACTGTGCGACAGCGTTGAATCACGCGATCCGCACGCGCGCCGATCTGCGCGGGCGTTTCTCCGCCCGGCACGGGCCCAGTCCAGATGGTCCATCCGGGAGCGGACTTCTGGATGTCGCCCGAGGTGAGACCTTCGTAGGAACCATAGTCCCATTCGCGAAGGTTGTCGTCGATCTCGGGCTGGTATCCGGCGAGGTGAGCCGTATCGATCGCACGGCGCATGGGGCTGGCGAGCACCAGCGCAAACCCTCCGGGGTACATACCTTTCAGGATCTGGCCGAGGGCCTTGGCGCGCACGCGGCCTTGTTCGGTGAGCGGAAGGTCGGTGCGCGAGGTGTGCTGGCCGGAGCGGCTCCATTCGGTTTCTCCGTGCCGGATGAGGAAAAGTTCGCCGGGCATTCCTTTAAGATAGTCAGTTTGCATGCGTCACATTTCTCGAGACACCAACCCGCCCCTGATCGAATTCGAGCGCGTCACGGTGATGCGCGGAGATACCGTTGCGCTGGACGATGTTTCACTTGAGATCGGCGCCGGCGAGCACGTGGCCATCATCGGTCCCAATGGCTGCGGCAAATCCACGTTCATCAAGGCCATCACGCGCGAGTGCTATCCGCTGGCTCGGGAAGAGACGTCCCTGACGATTTTGGGCGGCGATCGTTGGAATATTTTCGAGCTGCGTTCGATGCTAGGGATCGTGTCGAGCGACCTGATGACGGTCTGCATCCGCGACATGACCGGCATGGACATGGTGCTATCTGGATTCTTCAGCAGCATCGGCATCTGGCCGAATCATGCGGTGACCGAGGAGATGCGCGCGCGGGCTCGGAAGGCGCTGGAGCAACTCGATGTGCCGCACCTGGCGGAGCGGTTCACCGATCAAGTGTCCTCGGGCGAGGGGCGTAGGCTGCTGCTGGCGCGCGCGCTGGTGCATAAGCCTCGAGCGCTGATTCTTGACGAACCCAGCACCGCGCTCGATCTATTCGCGCAGAACGAATTGCGCGCGACGCTGCGCAAGCTGGCGCAATCCGGCATCGGGATCGTGATGGTGACGCATCATCTGTCGGACCTGATCCCGGAGATCGAGCGCGTGATTCTGATGAGCCGCGGAAGGATCGTGGCCGATGGACCGAAGCGCGAGATATTGACCGCGCCGCTGCTATCGAAGTTGTTCGGGCTGCCCGTGGATCTGGCGGAGCGGGACGGATATTACAACCTATGGTGATGTGTTAGGGTACAAAAGAATGTCCAGTTTGCCGCAGGGTGAATCGTTAGAACGGCTTCAATGCCAGTGGTGCCAGAGTATGAACGTCACCGGCGCGACGGCCTGCCGGGCGTGCGGCGCGCCGCTCGATGTCCGCAACCTGGTGAGCGAGTCGGGATGGAGAGAGGCTCCGCGCATCCGCGACATGACGGAGATTCACTTCAGCTCCAGCACTTGCCAGGTGGAAGGCGAAGTGGTGCCGGTGGCGGAAATCAATCTGGGCCAGGGGGACGCGATTTTCTTCGAACATCACGTAATGCTGTGGAAGGATGAACGCGTGCCGGTCTCTCTGCTGCCGATGTCGGGCGGCATCGCGCGTGCGCTTTCGGGGATGCCGTTCCTGATCAGCGTCGCCAACGGGCCGGGGCGCATCGCGTTTTCGCGCGACGCCACGGGTGAGCTGGTGCTGCTGCCTTTGCATCCGGGCATGGAGCTGGATGTGCGCGAGCACGCGTTTCTGTTGTGTTCCCACCAGATCAATTATTCCTTTGTCAGGGTCAAGGGGCTGACCAACATTCTGTTCGGCGGACAGGGCATGTATATGGACCGCTTCGTCACCACCAACACTCCCGGCATGCTGATTTTGCACGGCTACGGAAACGTGTTCGAGCGCAGGCTGGCGGCGGGCGAAAGCATCATGGTGGAGCCCGGCGCGTTCCTCTATAAGGATTCCACCGTGAGCATGGATGTCGAATTTCAGCGGTTGGGCTCGGGATTGTTCGGCGGCGCGACCATGAGCCTGGCGAAAATGACCGGGCCGGGGCGCGTCGGAATTCAATCCATGTACGTGCATCACAAAACGGAGTAAGGCGCTTATGTTTTGTACACACTGTGGCGCCAGGGTTTCCGAAGGCGCGAATTTCTGCGTCGGCTGCGGGGCCAAGGTGGCGGCTTCGCCAATTTCTCCGCCGGCGCCTCCTCCGCTTCCGCAGACGGTTCCTCCGCCGCCCGTGCCTCCTCCCGCGCGCGTCGCGTCAAACCCTGTTGCGCCACCACCCGCTACGACCTCGTCGAAGTGCGTCTGGTGCGGCGCTGTGACCTCGGGCGCGGACGCAAGCTGCCCGCGATGCGGCGCGGCTCTTCGCGTGGATCGCGTCGTCACCGAATCGGGATGGGCGGAGCTGCCGGGGCGCAAGGACATGGCCAAGCTCCACTTCGGCAATTCCTCCTGCCAGATCGAAGGCGTGTACGTTCCGGTGGCGGACGTGAATCTGGCGGCGGGCGAAGGAGTGTACTTCACGCATCACGTGCTGCTGTGGAAGGATCCGCAGGTTAACGTCACGGCCATGTCCCTTGCTGGGGCATGGAAGCGCATGTTCGCTGGCATGCCGCTGATCATGACGCAGGCCGTCGGCCCCGGGCACATCGCCTTTTCGAAAGACGACCCGGGCGAGTTGATCACCGTGCCCTTGCAGCCCGGCCAAACTCTGGACGTGCGCGAACACCTGTTCCTGGCCGCAACCAGCAACGTCGAGTACGATTGGTTTCAAACCAACATCTGGTTCACTACGCAGAAGGGCAACGAAACGGAAACGCACTATCCGCTGGGCGGATTCATGGACCGTTTTTCTGCGTCACGAACGCCGGGACTGCTGATGCTGCACGCCGCCGGCAACGTGTTCGTGCGCGAGCTGGGCGCAGGGCAAACCATTCTCGTGAAGCCAACGGCGCTGGTCTTCAAGGACCCCGGGGTCCAGATGCATCTGCATTTCGAGCGGCCCGGCACCGTATTCAGCGGCTGGGGATCGTGGGGTAATCGCTACATCTGGCTGCGGCTGGTGGGTCCGGGCCGCGTCGCGGTACAATCCGTTTTCGACCGGATTGAGGGCGAAGCCAGAAACATTTCCAACTTTTCTTATGCGACCGAACAGGTCTGGTGACCAAATGAGTCAGAAATGTGGGGCAGGTCTTCGACCTGCCAGCTACTTCCGCCAAGGCCTATTAGCGGCGTGCATAATCGCCATCGCCGCCTGCAGCCGCCAATCTACATTTACCAAAGTGTCCTATCCCACTACATCAAAAGACGACATCGTCGACGACTATTTCGGAACGAAGGTTCCCGCCCCTTACCAGTGGATGGAGGATCTCGATTCCAAACAAGTCGCCGATTGGATTGCCGCGCAAAACAAGGTCACCTTCGACTATCTCGCGAAACTTCCCCTGCGCGAGCATTTCGGAAAACGGATCACGGAGCTGTGGGATTACCCCAAGGTATCCATTCCGGTTCGCGAAGGCGGGCGATACTTCTACTCCAAGAACAGCGGTCTGCAACGGCAGTCGCCCGTCTACATGCGCCCCAGTCTTACCGAGCCGACCACGCTGGTGCTGGATCCGAACCAGTTGTCGCCGGATGGTTCCATTTCGCTCTCGCAATGGGAGCCGTCGCGCGACGGCAAGCAATTGGCGTACGGCCTTTCCGAGGGCGGCGCGGATTGGGAAACCCTGCACGTGCGCGACCTCGACTCCGGCAAGGATCTGTCGGACGAAATTCGGTGGGTGCGCTTCTCCGGGATCTCCTGGACCAACGACAACAAGGGATTCTTCTACTCCCGCTATCCGGAGCCGCCGAAGGGCAAAGTGCTGGAAGCGGCTTTGTCGGACCAAACGATTTACTACCATCGCATCGGAACGCCGCAAGCCCAGGACCGCATGATTTACGCGCGCAAGGATCTGCCGACGTGGTTTGTCGGCGGCAGCGTCACCGAAGACGGCCGCTACCTGATCGTCACCATCAATAAAGGAGCGGACAACAGCAATCGGCTCTACTATTCCGACTTGGGCGATCCCAAGCACCCGGCGATTGGCGCGCCCGTCAAGCCTTTGATCGAAGACGATGGTGCGGAGTTCGCCGTGTTCGGCAATGCCGCGCAGGTGCTGTACCTTCGAACCGACCAGGATTCACCCAATCGCAGAGTGATCGCGGTGGATCTCGCGCATCCGGCGAAAGCCGCTTGGAAGACCATCGTCCCGGAAGCCAAACAAGCCATCGAAAGCGTCTCATTGATCGGCGGCCGGATTGTCGCGCAATATTTGGTGGATGTGCAAAGCCGCGTAGCGCTGTTCGGTCTGGATGGCAGCGCTCAGGGCGATCTGCCCTTGCCCGGTACCGGAACCGTCGCCGGAATCGAGGGCCGCGAAGACTCGCCGGAAATCTTCTACGCGTTCAGCTCGCCGCTGTCTCCGACGGCGGTATTCGAATATGATCCAGGCTCGAAACAGCAGACTCCGTTCGAGCCTGTAAAGCCGCCGGTCGATGTCGCGCAGTACGAAACCAAGGCGCTGTTCGCCACTTCCAAGGACGGGACTCGAGTGCCGTTTTTCCTCACCTGGAAGAAGGGCCTCGCGCTCGACGGCAGCCACCCGGCGATGCTTTATGGATACGGTGGCTTCTCCATCAGCATGCTCCCCACGTACCGGTTAGACGCGCCCGCGTGGCTCGAACTTGGCGGAATTTGGGTAACCGCCAACATGCGCGGCGGCGCGGAGTACGGCGAGGCGTGGCACAAGGCGGGAAACCTCGCCAACAAGCAAAACGTGTTCGACGACTTCATCGCGGTCGCGGAGCAGTTGATAAAAGATAAATACACCTCACCGGCGAAGCTGGGCATCATGGGCGGTTCAAACGGCGGCCTGCTTGTCGGGGCGGTGGAAGAGCAGCGCCCGGATCTGTTCGCGGTCGCGCTTCCCGCAGTCGGGGTGATGGACATGCTGCGTTACGACAAGTTCACCGGCGGCCACGCTTGGGTTACCGAGTACGGCTCGTCGTCCAATGCCGCCGACTTCGCGTATCTGATCAAGTACTCGCCCGTTCAAAACGTCAAGCCGGGCGTGTGTTATCCCGCCACTCTGGTGACCACCGCGGATCATGACGATCGCGTAGTGCCCAGCCATTCCTTCAAGTTCACGGCGGCGATGCAGGCGGCCCAGGGATGCGACCGGCCGGTGCTGATCCGAGTCGAGACAGAGGGGTCGCACGGCTACCGTCCCACCGACAAGCAGATTGCCGAGCGCGCCGATCAATGGGCCTTCGCCGCGGCCGCGGTCGGGATGCACCAGTAGGGCAGGTCTGTGACCTGCCAATGAGCAGGCCGAAGGCCTGCTCCACATTGCGGTGGGGATGCAGCAATAGTGGGGCAGGGAGTGGGGCAGGTCTGTGACCTGCTAGGGTAAATTTCACGGAACAAGCGGCGCGCGGGTGGCGTTATACTTTGCATGAGAACCTTGCCCTGTAACGGGGCGCGGAGGAGCGGCGTTAATGTCACTGCACGATTTTCTTGAGAAACAATTCATTAAGGTCATCCAGTGGACCGAATCGGACCAGGACACGCTGGCGTGGCGTTTCCCCATGCGGGACATGGAGATCATGAACGGCGGCCAGCTCACGGTGCGCGAATCGCAGGCCTCGGCGTTCGTCAATGAGGGCCGCATCGCCGACATTTTCGCGCCCGGTCTGTATACGCTGAACACCCGGACTCTGCCGATTCTGACCGACCTGATGAACTGGAGCAAGGAGTTCAAGTCGCCGTTCAAGAGCGACGTTTACTTCTTTTCGACGCGCATCAAGACCGATCAGCGGTGGGGCACGGCCACGCCCATCACCATTCGCGACAAAGAATTCGGCGCCGTTCGCATACGCGGTTACGGCATTTACTCCTGGCACATCGACAATCCGCGCGCGTTCCACACCAAGGTCAGCGGCACTCGGGAGATGTACAAAATAGCCGATCTCGAGGGCCAGCTTCGCAACACCATCGTCGGGCGAATGACCGGCGCATTCGCCGAAAGCGGAGTGCCGTTCCTCGACATGGCCGCGAATCAGACCGAGCTCGGCGCAAAGATCGCGGAGGGACTGAAACCCCAGTTCGCCGATCTCGGCTTGGTTCTCGATAGCTTCGTGGTGGAGAATCTGTCGCTGCCCGAGGAATTGCAGAAGATGCTGGACACTCGCGTGGGCATGAATATGATCGGCGACATGGGCCGTTTCACGCAGTATCAAGTGGCGAATTCGCTGCCCATCGCGGCGGGCAATGAGAGCGGCGGCATCGCGGGAATCGGCGTGGGGTTGGGCGCGGGAATGACCATGGCGCAGCAGATGATGAATGCGCTGAATAATCCCGGCGGTGGTGCAGCCCCCACTGGTGGGCAAGGTGGCGGGGCGACTCCTCCGACCCCGCCGCCATCGCCAGCGCCGCCAGCGCCTTCCACCGGAACCTCCACCGGAGGCGGGCCTCCAGCCGTTCCCGGAACCGAGACCAAGTTCTGCGTCGATTGCGGGAAATCCATTCCCAAGCGCGCCAAGTTCTGTCCGGAGTGCGGGGCGCAGCAATAATGGCGGGCAATAAAGCCCAAAGATAAAATGGCGTCCGGCTGCGAGTGGATCGTCGAAGCTCACGGTTGCAATCCGGTTGCGCTGGCCGACCTGCCTCGGATGAAGCGGTTTGTCGCGCGGCTCATCGAAGGGATGCAGCTCCATCTCGTCGCCGAGACCGCGTGGCACCAGTTCCCCGAAACCGGCGGCATCACCGGCCTCAGTCTGCTTGAGGAATCGCACATCGCGTGCCATACGTTTCCGGAGTACAATTCTCTGTGCTTGAATGTATTCTGTTGCCGTCCGCGCCCGGAGTGGGACTTTGAAGAAGAACTGGAGCTGGAGTTCAGCGCGGTGGCGGTGCGGGTAAGAAGGATCGAGCGGCCGTATCATTCTCCAGAAACCGGCACATGAGTCAACCTGTCGCCAATTGCCCCAGTTGCGGCGCGCCGGTCCAGTTCCGCTGGTCCAGTGCGGCGCAAACCGTGTGCCCTTTCTGCCGCTCCATCCTGGTGCGCGACGACCTGGATTTGAAGAACGTCGGGAAGGTGGCCGATCTGCCGCCCGATCCCTCGCCCATCAGTCTGTGGACTGAGGGGACCTATCGCGGGAAGTCGTTTCAGGTGCTGGGGCGCATTATTTATGCGTGGGAAAACGGCGGCTGGAACGAATGGCACATCGTGTTCTCGGATGGTTTGAGCGGCTGGCTGTCCGATGCGCAGTTGCAGTACGCGGTTTCGTTTCTAGTCGATCCTGGTACTGCGCTGCCCGCCGGGACCGAGGTTCCGCGCGGGGCACACTTCACGTTTAATCAGATCGATTATGAGGTCGCGACTCGGACGCGCGCGAGCTACAAGGGTGTCGAGGGCGAACTGCCGTTTCCGTTCTACGACAAATCCGATATGCTGTTCGCGGATTTGAAGACCGCGGGGCGCGCGTTTGGGACGCTCGATTATAGCGATCCTGCGCCGCTCCTGTTTCTGGGTGAATGGGTGGAGTTCGAAGAGTTGCAACTCAAGAACCTGCGCCAGTTTGAGGGGTGGTCGTGAGTCCGCTGGGTGGAAGTCAGAAGGTTCAACCTCCGGTTGCCAAGCCGCACGCGCTGGTGTGCCCCAATTGCGGCGGACCCGTGGAACGGCGCGGCTTCGGCTACTCGATGACCGTGGTCTGTCCGCAATGTCTGACCGTCCTCGACGCATCCACGCCGCTGCTCCGGGTTTTGCAGAAGATCGAGGAGGCGCAGAATCGCCGAACGCCGATGATCCCGCTCGGATCGCGAGGGGCTTTGCAAGGCGCGACATGGGAAGCAATCGGGTTCCAGACTCGCTCGGTGGTGGAAGACGGCGAGACCTTCGAATGGGAAGAATATCTTCTTTTCAATCCGTACAAGGGTTTTCGCTATCTGACGCAGTATGACGGCCACTGGAACTTCATAACACCGCTGGAAGCCATGCCCCAAAGCACGAACCAGCGCGGGCTGTTCCCGATCTTCTACGAAGGCCTGGTCTACAAACACTTCTCGGGCGGGCAGGCGACCACGACGTTCGTCTTGGGCGAGTTTCCCTGGCGGGTGAAAGTGGGCGAGCAAGTGGTGGCCCACGATTACGTCAGCCCGCCGTGGGTTCTCTCGGCGGAGATTACCAGCGATGAGATCACCTGGTCACGAGGCGAGTACGTTCCCGGATTTGCAATCTGGAAGGCGTTTAATCTCACGGGCGCCGCGCCTCCGGCTCGCGGAGTGTATTTGAATCAGCCGTCGCCAATGGGCGATAAGGTCGGCGGTATCTGGCGCAACTTCGCATTGATGTTGGCGCTGCTGGCAGGCCTCGCGATCTTTTTTGCGATCTTCAGCAGGAAGGAAACGGTGTTTCGCAGCTCCTACGCGTTTGCGAGCGGGCAGCAGGGCGAGCCGAGCTTCGTCACCGGAGATTTCGATCTGACCGGCCGGCCCACTACGCTCGAAGTCGCGGTCAACACCGATCTGGACAACAACTGGACCTACTTCAATTTTGCTCTGGTAAACCAGGACACCGGGCAAGCCTACGACTTCGGCCGTGAGGTGAGCTATTATCACGGCGTCGATAGCGATGGGAGTTGGGACGAAGGCTCGCGCAATTCCTCAGTGTTGATTCCCGCCGTGACGCCGGGGAAATATTATCTTCGGGTCGAGCCTGAGATGGACTCGGGCGCGGTCGCCTACGAACTCACCTTGCGGCACGACGTGCCCAGTTTCACCTGGTTCTTGATCGCGGCGGGATTGCTGCTGATTCCACCGGTTTTATACACCGTCCGCGCGCGATCCTTCGAGACGCAGCGCTGGATGAATAGCGATCATCCGCCCATTCGGATAAGCTCAAACGACGGAGACGATTAACCCATGCGATTTCCCGGCTATCTGATCTACAGCATGCTTCTGCTCACCGGCACCACCTGGGCCGAATTTCGCGGCTGGACGCTCGACCGCGTCAACCAGGTGAACAATGTTCCCAAGACCGTGCGCGACAACCCCGGCGCATACCGCGCCATTTACGGCTTCTATCCACGCTACGTCGGAGGCAAGTGACCCATGCCTGACTTCCATCCCGAGAACATCCTCAACGCCCTGATTTACGCGCTTCTGGGCATCGCGATCTTCGTCTTCGTTTTCGTGCTCATCGACAAGATGACGCCGTACCATCTCTGGCGGGAGGTGGTGGAGGACAAGAACATCGCCCTGGCGATCCTGGTGGGCGCGGTGGCTCTGGGAATGTGCATCATTATTGCAGCAGCTGTTCACTAAGAAGCTGTGCACTAAGTGGCTCCCGCCCTTTTCCTCTCCGTTTTATTGATCGCGGCCTGCGGTCTCATCTATGAGTTGATCGCGGGCACTCTCGCGAGCTACCTGCTTGGCGACAGCGTTCTGCAATTTTCGACCGTCATCGGCTCCTATCTCTTTGCGATGGGAATCGGGAGCTGGCTCTCACGATTTCTCGGCGGGTCATTAGTCCAGCGGTTCGTCTCGCTGGAATTGATGGTCGGAGTAGTCGGCGGATTCTCGTCTTCCCTCCTGTTCCTGGCATTCGCCTACACACATAGTTTCGTGTTTGCGCTATACGCTCTGGTGGTCGCCGTGGGAGTGCTGGTCGGCCTCGAGATTCCCCTGCTAATGCGGATTCTGGAGGGCCGGTTTCGCTTTCGGGACCTGGTCTCGCACGTTCTGACGTTCGATTATTTGGGTGCGCTGGCAGCATCGATCGCGTTTCCACTGTGGCTGGTTCCGAAGCTGGGGCTGGTGCGCGCGGCGATTATGTTCGGCATGATCAACGCGCTGGTGGCCTTGTGGTCGACGTTTCTGTTCCGCGACCAGTTGCCGTCGCCCAAGGCATTGCGCGCAAGTTGCATCGCGGTGCTGGCGCTGCTCGGCGGGGGCATGGTGGCGTCGAACTGGATCGCATCCGCAGCCGATAACCAGCTTTACGCCGACGACGTGATTTTCCAGCGCGTCACTAAGTATCAGCGCATCGTGATTACGCGCTGGAAGGACGATCTGCGGCTGTTCCTGAATACGCACTTGCAGTTCAGTTCGCGCGACGAGTACCGCTATCACGAAGCGCTGGTGCATCCTGGGCTGGCGTCGCTGCCGTGGGCTCGACGGGCGCTGGTGCTGGGCGGAGGCGATGGGCTCGCGGTGCGGGAACTGCTGAAGTATCCGAATCTGGAAAGCGTCACATTGATCGATCTGGATCCTGAGATGACGAAGTTGTTCACGGAGAATCCCATGCTCGCGCCGCTGAACGGAGGCTCGTTCAGGAATCCGCGAGTGCATGTGATCAACGCCGACGCCTTTCCGTGGCTCGACCAGAATGAAGGGGTTTGGGATTTTATCGTGGTGGATTTTCCGGACCCGACCAGCTTTTCGCTGGGAAAACTCTACACCACGGCGTTTTATCGGCTGCTGAAGAAGCATCTGAGCGCGAGCGGGCTCATCGTGGTGCAAAGCACCTCGCCGATGTTTTCGCGGCAATCGTATTGGTGCATCGTCGAGACGCTGAAGCAGGCCGGCTTCCACACCTGGCCGTATCATGTGTATGTTCCAAGCTTCGGCGAATGGGGCTACACGCTGGCGGGCGAGGCGTGGGAACCTCCGCTAAGGCTGCCGGAAGGCCTGCGCTTCCTGACCCCCGCCGGAGTCCCCGAGATGTTCGATTTCCCCCGCGACATGCAGCCCGTCCCCGCCGAGGTGAATCGGCTGAACGACCAGATCCTGGTACGCTATTACGAAAAGGAATGGAAAGACATTGCCCGATAATACTCTCTCGGCCCGGATGATTGTCCTCACTGTTCTGGCTTTCGCCTCGCCTGTCCCGGCGCTGGCCGCGGCTGGCCCCACCATCACGCAAATTCTGAACAACTCCAGCGGAACTCCGCCGGGCCTTCCGAATTACGGTATCGCGCCGAGCAGCATTTTCATCGTAACGGGAAGCGATCTGGCCGACCCTGGATCTCCGGTTCTACAGGACACGACGGTGCCGGGCGGTCTGCCGTTGACGCTGAACGGAGCCAGCATCACGGTGGTTGTGAGCGGCGTGACCACTCATCCCGCGCTGTATTACACCAGTCCAACCCAGCTCGCCGCGGTTCTGCCGGCAGCCACTCCAGTCGGAACCGGGACCTTGACGGTGACTTACGGCGGCGCCAACGCTTCGGCAAGTATCCAGGTAGTGGCCAGCGCGGTGGGGATCAACCACTTTAACCAGATCCCAATTCCTCTTGGAATATTCAACCCTAATGTCGATATAGGAGTCGCCACAGACGCCATTACCGGGGCTCTGCTCACATTCACCAACTCGGGCGTGCCCGGAGAGATCATCACGCTCTGGGCAACTGGACTGGGCGCCGATCCCGCCGATAGCGATACGGCGTTCTCTTCCTCGCCGCACGCCGTGAATACGCCTATGCAGATTTATGTCGGCGGCGTGCAGGCGAGCATCCTCTATCAAGGTTCGGCCGGGTACCCGGGCGTGACTCAGATCAACCTGACCATCCCAGCCTCGGTTACCACAGGCTGCTACGTTTCCTTGGCGGCAGTGACGGGAACCGTCATCAGCAATGTGGTGGTGTTCCCCATCAATCCAGGCGGCGGAACCTGCGTCGAGCCGGGCCGGGGGTCGCAAATTACCGGCGCCCAAATCCTTCAGGAGGTGCAAAATACGCTCAATGCCGGGGGCCTGAGCGTGCTTCAGACGAATGTTACGAGCAGCAAAGGTATTCTTACTGTGACCAACAGCGCGAGCGCAGGCTTTGATCACGAAACCGGACTCCTCGCCGCCGCTACGGGCCGGAGTGGGATTATTACGCCGGGCGGATGCTGGGTGGCCCCGACGGTCCTGGGAGGCCCGCTCACGATCGCCGGTCTGGACGCCGGTTCGCTTAGTCTCACCGGGCCCGCGGGACTCGCGATAGCGCTGCCTTCGGCTGGGGCGGACGACCCCGGCGGTTATGGCGCGACTCTCGCGGCCGGCGCGATTCCATCCTCCGGCGGAACCTTCACGTTCACGGGTTCCGGCGGGGCGGATGTGGGTCCGTTCACTGCCGCAGTGACGTTCACGAATCCCATTTTCAACTGGACCAACCAAAGCGCGGCCGCCACGGTAAACCGGGCGGAGGGATTAACGGTTACCTGGACCGGCGGCAATCCCGGGACCGTTGTGTACATCGGCGGAAGCTTCACTGTGACGCCGTCAAGCGCCTCGTCCCCGGGACTGAGTGTGGGTTACGGGTGCCGGTCAGCCGTGGAAGCCGGGCAGTTTACGGTACCCTCCTATATTCTGCTCGGCCTGCCGGCCGGCAGCGGAGGTACGACGGTAAACCATCAAGTCGACTTGACGTTTTCGGCTACAGGTCTGGATGCCGGGGGGGCGACCCCGCTGACCGGACAGATCGAGTATTCCATGCCCTCGACCTACAAGTGAGGCCGTCACGGCTCCCCCGCGACTCCACCGCTCCATGCAGCCGTCCCCGATGAGCTATGGATATGCTAGGATTTCCCTAGGGAATCCCTATGCCAACTCTGTACGTCGAAAACATTCCAGAGGAGATTTATGAAGCCTTGCGCGAGCGGGCGCGCGCGCATCGGCGGTCGATCGCCCAGGAGATCCTCGGCCTGCTGGAGCAGCATGTACCCACCTCAAAGGAAATCGAGCGGCGACGGCGGTTTCTGAAGTCGGCTTTGCGGCAAAGCGCGCAAAAGCCTCTCGCCGCTGGACCCTTTCCCTCGGCTGAGGAGATGCTTAGAGACGATAGGAGCCGATGAGGCTGCTGGTTCTGGATGCCAGCGTCGCCGCCAAGTGGTTCTTGCCTCGCGCCGACGAGCGTCTGGTGGAAGAGGCGTTCGATCTCCTCCGCGGCCACGTACGGGGGGAAATCGAGTTCATAGCGCCGGATCTGTTCTGGGCTGAATTCGGAAATGTGCTATGGAAAGCCGTCCGGCAAGGGCGATGGCCATCAGCAGCCGCGGCCAAAGCACTTCGACAGATGCGGGAACAACGCTTGGCTATCGTCCTAATGGAAGAACTGATTGAAGATGCCTTGTCGATCGCCCTTGCCAACAATCGCACGGTTTACGACAGCCTGTACATCGCCTTGGCGGTACAGAGGGGAGTCAATCTGGTGACGGCCGACGAACGGCTGGCAAACGCAGTCGCCGCTCGTCTGCCGGTCAAGTGGCTGGGCGGGCTGTAGTTAGCCCATCCATCAACAATACTTGACAAGATTACACTCATATCTCATAATAAGTCTAGGCTAAATGAGCCGAAGATTCCTTGGGAGGAAGAGACAGAAAATGAGCAAGATCATAGGCATTGATCTGGGGACGACCAACTCCGTGGTGGCGGTGATGGAAGGCGGGCAGCCGGTAGTCATACCGAATCAAGAGGGCGGGCGCACGACGCCGTCGGTGGTGGGATTCGCCAAGAGCGGCGAGCGGCTGGTGGGAACGGTGGCCAAGCGCCAGTCCGTGACCAACCCCGAGAACACGGTTTATTCGATTAAGCGCTTCATGGGGAGGCGTTTCGACGAAGTTTCGCAAGAGATGAAGCTGGTGCCGTACAAAGTGGTTCCCGGCGAAAACAACGACGCGCGCGTTGACGTGAGCGGCAAAAAGTATTCGCCGCCGGAGATCTCGGCGATGATCCTCGGCAAGCTGAAGGAGGCGGCGGAAGCCTACTTGGGCGAGAAGGTCACAAAGGCCGTCATCACGGTTCCGGCGTACTTCAACGATGCGCAGAGGCAGGCCACCAAGGACGCGGGCAAGATCGCCGGCCTGGAGGTGATGCGCATCATCAATGAGCCGACGGCTGCGGCGCTGGCCTACGGCTTGGACCGCAAGAAGAACGAGACCATCGCGGTGTACGATTTCGGCGGCGGCACGTTCGACATCTCGATTCTGGAGGTCGGCGACGGAGTGGTGGAAGTGAAGTCCACCAACGGCGACACCCACCTGGGCGGCGACAACATCGACCAGAAGATCATCGACTGGCTGATTCAGGAGTTCAAACGCGAACAGGGCGTAGATGTCTCCAAGGATCAGATGGCGCTGCAACGGCTGAAAGAAGCGGCCGAGAAGGCCAAAATCGAGCTTTCGACGCTGCTTGAAACCGAGATCAATCTGCCGTTCCTGACCGCGGATGCGAGCGGCCCCAAGCACTTGGCGATCAAGCTGACGCGGGCGCGCTTCGAACAGATGGTCGCGGATATTTTGGACCGGTCCGTCGAGCCGTGTAAGAAGGCGATGGCGGACGCAGGGGTGACTCCCAGCAACATCGACGAAGTGGTTCTGGTGGGCGGCACCACGCGCATCCCCAGGGTGCAGGAGATCGTCAAGAACCTGTTCGGCAAGGATCCCAACCGCAGCGTGAACCCGGACGAGGTGGTCGCGGTGGGCGCGGCGGTACAGGGCGGCGTTCTGGGCGGCGAAGTGAAGGACGTACTGCTGCTGGACGTGACGCCGCTGTCGCTCGGCATCGAGACTTTGGGCGGCGTGTTCACGAAGCTTATCGAACGCAACACGACCATTCCGACGCGCAAGAGCGAGGTTTTCTCAACCGCGGCGGATTCGCAAACGTCGGTGGAGATTAAGGTGTACCAGGGTGAGCGCGCCATGGCTCGCGACAACCGCATGCTGGGGGTCTTCCAGTTGATCGGCATTCCTCCGGCTCCGCGCGGAATTCCGCAAGTTGAGGTGACCTTCGACATCGACGCCAATGGCATCCTCAACGTGACGGCCAAGGACAAGGCCACCAATAACGAGCAGAAGATCACCATCACGTCTTCGTCCGGCTTGAGCAAGGACGAGGTGGACAAGATGGCCAAGGACGCCGAGGCGCATTCCGCCGAGGACAAGAATCGCAAGGACGAAATCGACGCGCGCAATCGGGCAGATTCGATGATCTACCAGGTGGAGAAGATGCTGAAGGATCATCGCGACAAGATCAATGACGCGGACGCCAAGAACGTGGAAGAGGCGCTGGGTGCGGCTCGCAAGACCATGGAGAGCGGTGGCGTGGAGGAGATCAACAAGGCCATCGACAACCTGACGCAGGCCAGCCACAAGCTGG
>Ga0209415_10004973_pt1 | contig 24134 bp, 21 predicted proteins | sample PeaSoiSIISIP2007_FD_187696 | JGI IMG/M metagenome (GOLD analysis project Ga0209415, IMG submission 187696) | Peat soil microbial communities from Weissenstadt, Germany - SII-SIP-2007 (SPAdes) (version 2) | ecosystem: Environmental > Terrestrial > Soil > Wetlands > Peat | place: Germany... | reverse complement strand
GACACAACCGCCGCTCTCCCACACGGTCCCGCGAGCGCGCCGGCGCACCGCCGCCTCGAACGCGGCCTGCGCGTCCGCGCGCGGTTCGAGCGTCGCGAGTCGCCCGTCCTCCATCGCGGCGAGCGCGGCCAGGAGGTAGTCGATCTGGCTCTCGATCATCAGCAGCACCGAGGTGTGAGCGAGACCGGTGTGGGGTCCGAGCATCATGAAGAGGTTCGGGAAGCCCGCGATCGTCGTTCCCTTGTGGGCCCCCGGTCGCCCGCGCCAGTGCGCGGCGAGTGTGCGGCCGTCGGCCCCACGGATCCGCCCTGCGGCGGATGCGCCGATGCGAAAACCGGTCGCGGCGACGATCAACTCGGCCGGGCGCTCGATCCCGTCGGCGGCCACCAGCGAGCGGGCGCGGACCTCGCTGACGGCGTGCGGAACGAGCGTGACATTCGGCTGCGTGAGCGCCGGGTAGTAGCGGTTGGAGATCAGGATCCGCTTGCAGCCGAGCCGGTAGCTCGGTCGAAGCTGCGAGCGCAGGTGCGGGTCGGTCACCTGGCGCTCGAGGTGGCGACGCGCGAGGACCTCGCCGGGGCGCCCGAGCACGGGGTGGCGAAAGGCGGGCAGGAGCGCCTCCCGCGACGCGGAGATCGCGGCTCGAACAGCCCGCTGCGCGAACGGAAACGTGCGGTAGAGCGCCCGCTCGCGCGAGCCGATCGCTCGGTCGGAGTGCGGCAGGATCCACGGCGCCGTGCGCTGGTAGACGACCAGCTCGCCGGCCAACCGCTGGAGCTCCGGCGCGATCTGAATCGCGGAGGCGCCCGTGCCGAGCAGCGCCACCCGCGCTCCTTGCAGCGCGACGTCATGGCGCCACGCCGCGGAGTGAAATAGCGGCCCTTCGAAGCGTTCGATACCGGGGACATCTGGCATCTGCGGCTCCGAGAGGGGTCCCATCGCCGCGACCAGGATGCGCGATGTCAGCGCACCCGCGGTGGTGTCGAGCAGCCAGTGCCCCTCCGCCGGCTGCCAGCCGCATTCGCGCACCGCGACCCCGAGCCGCAGGTGCGGCGTGAGGTCGTAGCGCTCGACACACGCCCGCAGGTACTCCCAGATCTCGGCCTGGCGCGAGAAGGTTCTGCTCCAGTTCGGGTTGGGCGCGAAAGAGTACGAGTAGAGGTGGGAGGGTACGTCGCATTGGCATCCCGGATAGGTGTTGGCACGCCAGGTGCCGCCCACCTCCGGCGCACGCTCGAGCACGACGAAATCCTCCACCCCGGAAGCTTTCAACCGGATCGCGGCGCCCAGTCCCGAGAATCCGGCGCCGATGATCGCGATACGGTGATCGGCGCGCACGGTGACCACACCCTAACCAGGCCCCGACCACGGGCCGCGCCACGGCGCATCCTGGCGCGCTGCGGCGACCGCGGCCTGACCCTGGCCGCGGCGAAGAAGTGCGACCGCGCGGAGCCTCAGTGCGTACGATGGCCTCCAGTGGGGAGCCTCAAGCCACGAATGCCGGCGCGCGCCGTGCTCGCCGTGATTCTCGCGGGCGCATGGGTGTGCGCCGGGTGCGCCGGCGCGCTCGCTGCAACCCCCGCGCCACCGCTGATGACCTACATCAGCAACCTCGACAAGCCCTCGCCGCAGGCCTGGCTGTCGGGCATCAACGGCAGCTCGGCGACGGAGATCGGACCGGCGAACAGCGCGCTGATCAGCCCAGACGGGACCGCCGTCGCGGTGATCGACATCCAGAAGGGACAGGCGGCGAAGGCTTCCACCCTGTCGCTGTACGCGATCGGCAGCGGATCGCCTGTGGGGCTCCTGCAGAGCCCTCAGTTCATGCAGCTCGTGTCCTGGTCACCGGATTCCAAGCTGCTGCTTGTAACAGTCGGAGCGAGCCCCGCCCAGCTGCGAGTGATCGACGTCGCCACCGGTCAGGCTCAGACGATCGCGACCGGGGTGATCGACGGCGCCGGCTTTGCGCCTGGCCCGTCGGACCAGGTCGTCTTCGCCCGCGCGCCGGTGAACACGACGCGCGTCAACATCTATACGACCTCGTCCACCGGAACAGCGACCCGGCAGCTGACCCGTGACGGCCTCAGCGAGTACCCGCTGTGGGGGCCGAACGGGATCGTCTACTCGCACGAGACGCCGCGCCGCAAGAACCCCTACCCGGCGTTGCAGCTCTGGTTCATGAGCTCCACCGGGACGGGCGCGCACCGCCTGACCGAGACACCCGTGGCGGCCAATGTCGAGGGCCTGACTCCGATCGCGTTCTCCGCAAGCGGTAAGCACCTGCTGGCGAACTTCATCGGACCCCAGGGCTCCGGTCACGCCGAGGCCTACGTCGTGGACCTCAGCGGTCCCAAGCCGCCGACTGCACGCGACCTGACCGGCGAGGGCAACGGCAACATCGGCGACGCGATCTCCTCCGACGGGCGGACCGTCCTCTTGACCAAGGGGGTCGCCAACAATCTCGCGCCGCTGTCGATCGAGACGATCCCGTGGAGCGGCGGGAAGCCGACCGCCGTGGTCGCCGCGGGGGCCTACGCGAGCTGGGACCTGTAGGCGGGGAACCGCAAGAGCCCAGGAACGTCCCTCGCAATGAGGGTGGGCCCGGGGCGGTCCGGGGGCAGGTTGGGCGGCGCACGGTGCCGAAGCCCCTACCGGCGGTACCTGCAAGGTGCCGGGTGACGATCCAACGCCGCTATCCGGGCCTAATCCGGGCGTGCCCGCCATTGTAAAAGCCGTTCTAAGGCGCCGGCCAGCGCCCGTTGCGCTCGTAGTAGGTGCGCGCCCGCTCCTCGGCATCCCTCGCACGGTCGCCGTCGACCCCGACGCGATAGAGCCAGGCGACCAGCCAGGTCGCGACGCCGGCGCCGATGAGCCCCCCTCCGCCGACCAGCGAGGTCTCCGTTCCGAAGCACATCGCGACGATCCCCGCCGCCACCGCGAGCGCCGGGATCCCGTATCGAGTGAATCGCAGCAGCGGCGGCGTCGAGCGCGAATCGGGCGCCGGCGCGGTCGCGGCGTGGCGCTCGGTTCGGCGGGGCACGAGCGGCCGGGCACGCGCGGGGCCGCGCGTGACGTGCGGGCGAACGCGCTTCGGCAGCTTCGGGTCCATCACGCGAGGCTACTCCCCGCGCGAACGGGGATCGCCGGCGCCGCCCCGACTGGAGACCTGGCTCCGCGGTGAGTCGAGCGCGACCTCGACGCGCTCACCGGCTCCGGGCGGCAGGCTCGATCCGGTCAGCCGAGGGCCGAGAACGATTCGCCGGCGCCGGCGAAGCCCAGCGTGAGCGCGCCCGGACCGGCCGAGGCCGACACCAGGGACACGCCGAACGGCAGGTCGGCCAGTGCGCGCGAGCAGTGCATGGCGACCCGCGCAAGGGCCAGCTGCGCGCCGGAGACAGGGGCGCCGGCCTGCTCGAGCGCGAGCATCGCGAAGCGCAGCGTCCCACCCGAGGTGTAGGGACGCAGGCGCACCTCGACGGCTCGGCCGCGCGGCGGCAGCAGGTCGATCCGCCCGGAGAACAGGTCGACGCGCGGGTTGCGGGTCAGCACGGCGGACATCCCCTTCGGCAGCGAGTCGACGCACGCAGGCGTGGCGAGCAGGTCCCGCACGCCGCTCGCCGGCAGCCGCGCCTGCACGCTCACCGAGCCGATCGCCCCCTGCAGGCCGGTCAGGCTGCGAAGGTGCACATCGCGCAGGGTCGCGCTGATCGCCACCGGCGGCAGGCCGCCGATGTGGGCGCCGTCGGCCTGCACGTTGACGGCGTCGAGACTGCCGCGGGCGATCTGCACAAGCAGCGGCGTCGAGCCGAAGCCGACTTTCGGAGCGACGCCGATTCGCGCCGCCACGGCGTGCTCGACCGCATCGCCGATCAGCTTGCGGGCGACGAGCTCTCCCGCCACGACCGGGATCGCGAGGAAGGCCGCGAGCATCGCCAGCCGCCGCAGGATCGGGAACAAGAACAGCGTCGAGGGGTGTTCTGGACCGGCCACCCCGATTCCTGCATCAACGGCGCGCGCGGCGACCTCGCCGGCGTCAGTCGTTACGCAGGATCGGTCCCGTCTGGACCACCTGGAAGGCGCTGCCCGGCACGGTCTTCAGGCTGTCGAGCGCGTTGTCGTTCCAACGCGGATCGGTCGCCCCCTGGAAGTACCAGGGGCTGCCGTTGTCGGCGAGGATCAGCCCGTAGGTCTTCATCGCGCGCAGGATGATCCGCGCGACCCTGGGGAAGTGCGCGATGTCGAAGCTCGCCTTCAGGCGCAGGCGCAGCCCCATCGGCGGAAGGTCCGGGTTGGTCGAGCTGGAGGCGAAATGGGTTGCCGGGTGGATGAAACCGGCCTGTGTGGACGGCGCGGTGAAGCGGATTGCATGGTTGATGAAGCCGCGCTGGATCTCGTCGTAGCGGATCAGCCCGGCGAAGATCGGCAGGCCCGCCGCGTCCGCCGAGGTCCAGCCGTTCGGGCGCAGCTTGTTCGAGCGAAGGTTGAACACGGCGCCGGAGCCCGCGTTCCACGAGCCGTCAGCGTTGGGGTGGGCGGAGTACAGCTCGTAGAGCTTGCAGATGCCTGCCTGCAGCACCAGCACGTGTCGGTCGCCGGTCGAACTCTCGCCCCCCTCGACGGGAGCTCCCGGAGGAATCGGATAGGGGCCCTTGTCGGACTGATCGCCGTAGGCGGTGAAGTGGATCGCCACCTCGGGCTGGCTGGCCGGAACAACCGCGTAGGGGATGCCGTAGGTCAGGTTCGACCCAAAGTCAGGGTGCAGGTTCAGGCTCGCCCCGATCGAGGCGATGTATGCATTCGACAGCGGGCTGACCGGGAGCTTGGACACGTTCTCGTGCCAGGCGTTGTCTGCCGGGAACACCTGGCAGCCGCCGCTTCCGGTGCCGAAGGGGTACTGCGCCGCCGCCAGCGCCGCCGCGGCTCCCGCCAGCAGCAGCGCGAACGCGGCGAGCACACCACACCTGCGGATCACGGGCCGGTGGACGGCATCGAACCCGAATGGTGACACGCGTCGCGGGAGCGCTCGGCGGGTGTTCTAGCGGGATGCCGCGGTGCGGCGCTGGCACTCGGGCCTCCCCCGTTCGGAGATACTGGAAGCGATGAGCGACGCGATCCGCATCTTCGCTGAGCACGCCGCCGACTATCACGGCCTGAGGAAACACCTTGTACCGGGCCTCGACGCGTTCTATAGCACGGCGGCGGAACTGTTGGCATTGCGCACGGGCCCGGTCGAGCGCGTGCTCGACCTGGGGGCCGGGACCGGCATGTTCAGCGCGTACGTGGCCGACCGCCACCCCGGCGCCGAGCTGGTCCTGCTGGACGGCGCGGAGCCGATGCTCGCGCAGGCGCGCGGGCTGCTTGCCCCGCGCGAGGTCAGCCTGGTGGTCGCAGACCTGCGCGACCCCCTTCCCGCGGGCCCGTTCGACGCGGTGATCTCGGCGCTGGCCATCCATCACCTCGACGACCGCGACAAGCGCGAGTTGAACGCCCGCGTGCTGGCCGCCCTACGCCCGGGCGGCGTGTTCGTCAACGCCGAACAGGTCCGCGGGCCGACGGAATGGCTCGAGCACCGCCAGCACGAGGGTTGGCTGAACGCCTGCCGGCGGGCCGGGGCCGACGAGCAGGAGTTGGCCGGGGCACTCGAGCGAATGACCGCCGATCGCCACACCGACGCCGAGACGCAGTTGCGCTGGCTGCGCGAGGCCGGCTTCGCCGACGTCGACTGCTTCTACAAGCGCTGGCACTTCGCCGTCATGGCGGGCTGGCGACCGGAGCGCTGAACCGCACCGAACGCCGCGGGGCGGCGAAGCCAGCTCGCCGGCGAGCGGAGCACGCCAGAGCGGCCGTGGGCGCCGAGCGCAGCGGCGGCGCCAAACCTAGCTTCCGACGCTGAAATGCACGGTCCTCGCAGCGGCGCTCGTCCCGCGCAGGGTGATCGTCGCCGCGTAGCTCCCTGCGGCCAGGGTTCGGCCACCGACCCTGGTGACCGAGAGCCGGTTCGCGCCGGCCCTGCCGGTCGCCGTGATCGAGCCGACCGACCTGGTCTTCGGCGCGGGACTGATCCGGCGGACGAACCTGACGACGATCGTCGCGGGGGCCGACAACGTGACCGTGAGAGTGAAGCTCTTGCCCGAGCGAGCCGGCGCCGAGGGACCCTTCACGGAGGTGATGCGCGGTGCAGCCGCCACCTGAAGTGGGGCCAGCGGGGTGGTGGCCGACGTCCAGGCCGGGCCAGAGCTGTCGGCTGCAGGATCGTTGGTCAGATCTTTCGCGCTGGCGGGGAATGTGCACAGGGCCGCTGTGCCGCAGCTCGCCGGGATCGTGTAGATGTCCCCGGTTGTCTTGCCGCCGACCTGCTGATGCGCGTCGAAGACGATGTTGGACCCAGCGAAGCGCGCCTGGCCAAAGGTCCAGCCGGCGGGCTGAGCGAGCACCACCGTCACGGTCTTCTGCCCGGCGGCGCCGGCCACAGGAATGCTGAAGATCCCGGTGTTGGGGACGTATGGGTCGACCATCAGGACGGTCGACCCATCGCTCGAGAGGTCCAGCGAGGTTGGGCCGTGGCCGTCCCCGCTGACGAACTCGTTGTCGAAGGTGACGACATGCGCGTTGACGTCGGCGGTTGCGCCGAAGTGCACCGCGTACTGGCACGAACTCTGCTCGACCCCCTGCGCGTTCGGATACTGCCAGCCGCAGCCCTGCGACTCGACCCAGGCCGCGAGTGTCGGGTCGGCCGGGTCGGGGGCGCCGTCGAAGCCGGAGCCCGGCTCCGCCTCGCTGTCGGTGTTCGACCACCGCGTCACCGTCGCGTTCTGCGCGAGCGGGCGCTCGACCAGCGCCGTGGCGGGCGTCCCAACCGACGTTGCGACCAGACCGGTGTAGAGCGAGGAGTCGAAGAGCTCCTGGCCGTCGAGCGTGATCCGGGGCTGGGACTCGTAGTAGGCGGCACCCGGCGCGGCGGCGGCGCGAGGACCGAGCTCGGTGAGCGCTCCCCTGCTCAGCTCGAAGGTGCCGGAACAGTCCACGCCGCAGGCGGCCGGCAGGCTGGGATCGGCGAAGGCGCTGGTCAAACCCACGAACAGCACATCGGTGCCGCCTTCCTGGAAGACGTCGGGCTGCGTCACGGTCCCGTGCGGGAGGGCGGCCGCGAGCACTGGAGTCGTCGCCGAGACGAGCCGGCGTGGGTCGGTGCCGTCGTCGTTCATCGCCCAGATGCCGTTGTTCGCACCCCACACGATCTGGCCGGCGCCGGCCGGGGAAGCGAGTACCAGCCCGCCGGGTGCGAGCAGCACGGCGAAACCGCATGCGAGCGCCACCACCCCAGATCGCCCGCGCCGCAGCGCCGTCACTGGCAGTGCCGGCATCATCGTCCGAGCTTAGCGTCTGTCCTCTGGATGGCGCGGCGATCGCTGAACGCCACCCTCCCCCCAACGCGCCGTGCCAAGCGTGAGACCGCGGCGTTGATCGGCAAGCCGAAGCGTCGTCCGCCGCTCGCGGAGACCCCGCGCCGCCGGGTGCCCTCGCTCGGTGCGGCCGTCGACGACGCCGCCTGACGGGTTTTCGCGTCGACCGCGCCGGCTGAGCGCGAGCATCGAGACCTCCGGCGCCCGCGACGCCTAACATGGCGGGCGTGTCGGGGTTGACGCGCGGATGATCGAGGCGCTGCTCGTCGCGAATCGCGGCGAGATTGCCGTGCGCGCCTTCCGCGCGGCAAACGAGCTCGGTGTGCGCAGCATCGCGGTCTATGTGCCCGAGGACCGCGACTCGGTGCACCGTCTGAAGGCCGATGAGAGCTACGAGATCGGGCGGCCGGGACATCCGGTGTCCAACTACCTCGATGCCGAGCTGATCGTCGATCTGGCGGTCGCCGTCGGCGCCGACGCGATTTACCCCGGCTACGGCTTCATGGCCGAGAACCCGGCCCTGGCGCGCCGCGCGCAGAGCGCCGGCGTGCGTTTCGTGGGCCCGCCCGCCACCGTGCTCGGCCTGGCCGGCGACAAGACGCGGGCGCGGGAGGTCGCCCGGCGCGCCGGCGTGCCGGTGCTCGACGCTTCCGAGCCGGTGAGCGACGCAGCCGACGCAGCCGGCGTGGCCGAGGCGCTCGGTTTCCCGCTGTTCGTGAAGGCCGCGCATGGCGGCGGCGGACGCGGGATGCGACTCGTGGAGTCGGCGGCGGACCTTCCGCGCGCGCTCGACGGCGCGATGCGCGAGGCGCTCGCCGCATTCGGCGACGGCACCGTCTACCTCGAGCAGGCAATGCTGCGGGCGCGCCATATCGAGGTTCAGATCCTCGCCGACGGCGCCGGCGGGATCGTCCACCTGTTCGAGCGCGACTGCTCGTTGCAGCGCCGCCACCAGAAGGTGATCGAGGTCACCCCGGCGCCGGGCCTCGACCCCGCGCTGCGGGAGCGCATCTGCGAGGCGGGAGTCGCTGTGGCGCGCGAGATCGGCTACGAGAACGCGGGCACCGTCGAGTTCCTGCTCGATTCGGACGGGCGTTTCGCTTTCATCGAGATGAACCCGCGGATCCAGGTCGAGCACACGGTGACCGAGGAGACGACCGACGTCGATCTCGTGCGGGCGCAGATCCTGATCGCCGGTGGCGCAACGCTCGAGGATCTCGGCCTCACGCAGGCCACGATCCGCCAGCGCGGCGTCGCGCTGCAATGCCGGGTGACAACGGAGAACCCGGCGAACGGCTTTCGGCCCGACGCGGGACGTATCACGGCATACCGCTCTCCCGGCGGCGCGGGCATCCGGCTGGACGAGGGCTCGGCGTTCGTCGGCGCGGAGGTCTCACCGTTCTTCGATCCGCTGCTGGTGAAGGTCACCGCGCGCGGTCCGGACCTGCGAAGCGCGGCGGCCCGTGCCGGGCGCGCCGTCGCGGAGCTTCGCGTGCGCGGCGTGAGCACCAACCAGAGCTTTCTCCGTGCGCTCCTGCGCCACCCGGACTTCCTCGCGGGCGCGGTGCACACCACCTTCGTCGACGAGCATCCGGACCTGATCTCGGCCGATCCCGGCGCCGACCGGGCGTCGCGACTGCTCTCGCGACTCACGGACACCACGATCAACCGCGAGCGCGAGCCGCCTCCCGGTTTGATCGACCCGCGCGAGAAGCTCCCGGAGCCGGCCGCGGGTGCACAGCCGGACGGGTCGCGTCAGCGGCTGCTCGAACTCGGACCGGCGGGCTTCGCCGCTGCGCTGCGCGCGCAGCCCGCCGTCGCCCTGACCGACACGACGTTGCGCGACGCGCACCAGTCGCTGTTCGCCACGCGCATGCGCACCTTCGACATGCTGGCCGTCGCGGGACACCTCGCGCGCGAGATGCCCGGGCTGCTCTCACTCGAATGCTGGGGTGGCGCGACGTTCGACGTCGCGCTGCGCTTCCTGCACGAGGATCCCTGGGCCCGCCTGGCGGGTCTGCGCGAGGCGGTCCCGAACCTCTGCCTGCAGATGCTCCTGCGGGGCAGCAACCTGCTCGCCTACTCGCGTTTCCCGCCGGCGGTGGTGCGCGCCTTTGCGGCCGAGGCCGTCGCGAGCGGCGTGGACGTGATCCGTATCTTCGATGCTCTGAACGACATCGACGGGATGCTCCCGGCGATCGAGGCGACGCTCGAGACCCCGGCGCTGATCGAGGGCGCCCTCTGCTACACCGGCGACCTCACCAGTCCGGCGGAGCACGTCTACACGCTCGACCACTACCTGCGTCTCGCCGAGCAGTTGATCGGCGCGGGCGTTCACGTGCTGGCGATCAAGGACATGGCGGGTGTGCTGCGCGCGCCCGCCGCGCGCACGCTGGTCGGCGCGCTGCGCGAGCGCTTCGACGCTCCGGTGCATCTGCACACCCACGACACGACGGGCGGCTCGCTGGCGACGATCCTCGCGGCGGTGGAGGCCGGTGTGGACGCGGTCGACGGCGCAGCCGCACCGATGGCCGGCATGACCAGCCAGCCCTCGCTCGCCGCGATCATCGCAGCGCTCGCCGGCACCGACCGGGAGGCGGCCGTTTCACTCGACTCGGCGCTCGCGCTGGAGCCCTACTGGGAGGCGGTCCGCAGGCTCTATGCGCCGTATGAGGCCGGCCTGCGGGCGCCCACCGGGCGCGTGTACCGCCACGAGATTCCGGGCGGCCAGCTCTCGAACCTGCGACACCAGGCACGGGCAATCGGCGTCGGCGACCGCTTCGAGGAGGTCGAGGCGGCATACGAACGTGCGAACACGCTGCTCGGGAACATCATCAAGGTCACGCCGACCAGCAAGGTCGTCGGGGACCTGGCGATCTTTGCCGTCTCGGCGGGCATCGATTTCGACGAGCTGGAGGCGGAGCCGGCGCGCTTTGACCTCCCCGACTCGGTCCTCGACTTCCTGCGCGGCGCGCTTGGACGACCGCCGGCCGGATTCCCTCAGCCCTTCACCGAACGCGCGCTGCGCGGCAGGCCCACGCCGCCGCCGGCCGAGCCCCTCTCGGCCGCGACGCTCGACGCGCTTGCGGGCCCCGGCCGCGAACGCCAGCTGGCGCTCTCCGAGGTGATGTTCCCCGGCCCGCTGGGCGACTACCTGGCGGCGCGCGAGCGCCACGGCGACGTGGCGCTCCTGCCGACGAGCGCGTTCTTCTACGGTCTTCGCGAGAACGAGGCACTGCCGGTCGACCTCGCACCGGGGGTGCGAGTGATCTTCGAGCTCGAGGCGATCGGCGAGGCGGACGAGTCAGGCGTGCGCACCGTGATGGCACGCGTCAACGGCCAGCTGCGCCCCGTCGACGTGCGCGACCGCTCGGCCCAACGCGTGGTCGCCGAGATTGAGCGCGCGGACAGCACGAATCCGGGGCACGTCGCCGCTCCGGTGATCGGCGCCGTGATCATCCAGGTGGCGGCCGGCGAGGAGGTGGAGGCCGGCGATCCGGTCGCGGTGATCGAGGCGATGAAGATGGAGTCGACGATCACGGCGCCGATCAGCGGCCGTGTCGAGCGCGTCGCCGTCGAGAGCGGGACGCGCGTCGAGCGCGGCGACCTGCTGGTCGTGCTCGCAGCGAGCGGCTGAAGCGCCGCTCAGATAGCCCTGACACTCGAAAGGCTCGAGGCGCCGGCGCCTCGAGACCACGTGCGCGAAGCTCAGCGCGCTGCGTAGCCGCGTTCCGCCTTGCGGATGTGACCGAGCTTGGCGAGCTGAGCCAGGCGGCCCGAGACGGTCGAGCGGTTCAGGTCGAGGGCCTTCGCAACCTCGCCCGCGGTGCTGCCCGGATGCTTGCCCAGGAACTCGACGATGCTCGTCGTGGTGTCGGCCTTGAGCGTGCGCGCCTCCGCCCGCCGCCTGCTCGCCCGCCGCGCGGTGGCCCGCCGCAATGAGCGCGCCGGAACCTCGGCGACCGACTCCGCGTGTCTCGCGCGAGCCTCGTTCAGCTCGACCTCGAGCCGCGCCAGGTGCGTGCGGAGCTCGGCCACCTGGACTTCCAGGGTGTCGATTGCCTGCTGGGTTCGGGGCATCGACTTCCTTCCGTCGGAGTGTGGCTGGCGGGCTGGACTACGATGGTCCGATGCTGGTCTTGATTGCGAGCGCCCAGAGCGAGCCGGAGGCTGAAATGATAAGCGCGCGGCTCGCGCAGGCCGGGATCGTCGCGGTCAGTCGGCGTGCTGGTGGGTCGGACCTGCCGCAGCTGGGTGTCGGCGGCGGCCGGGAGGTCTATGTCGAGCAGGAGTTCGCAGCGCGAGCAGGCGAGCTGCTCGAGGTCCCCGAGTTCAGCGACGAGGAGCTCGCCGAGCTCAGCGAGCGGGCCGGTCGGGACGCCGGCGGCGCGACCTAGTGGACCCTCCCGAGAGGTTCCTCCCCTTGCGGCGGCGTCTGGACACCGCCGGGCGGCGCGCTCGGTCGCGACATTGGCCCCGCCCACCAAGGGCGTCGCCGTCGGTGCCGGCGCTCCGTGGGTGCTCGGCCGAGGGCGCCAGCCGTTTCCCTCCTCCCGTCCAATCAGAGCCGACCCACTAGACGATGTCCTACACGACGGCCGACGGGCGACGGCAGATCCTCGACACCGTGGCGGCCGCCGCCGACCAGATCGGCGCCGCCGCGGCCTATCTCGGCGAGGCCTATGAGCAGCTCGACGAATACGCCGCCGAACGGCTCGAGGAGCAGCTCTTCCGCCCGGTCCAGCTCGCGTACGGACGCGCGCGGCGCGTTCACGGCGGGTTCGCCGAACGCCACCAGCTGCCGGCACGAGAGTTCGAAGCGCAGCATCCGCACGTCCGCGCAAACGACGCCCGCGGCTTGATCGACAGCGCGGTCGAGGCGGTCGCCCGAGCGGACGGCGCGCTTGGCGGGTTGCAGGACTCGATGCTCCCGATCGAGGTCGGCGACGCCGAACTGCGCTCCGGCCTCGAGCAGGTACGGGTGCTGCTCGGCGACGTCGGCGAGCGGGCTCGCCGCCTGGAACGAACGCTCGGGCGTTAGCGCCGCGCGGCGCGGCCTGCGCGGCGCAGCGAGTCGGCGAGCAGCGCCACGACGGCGACCGGCAGCACCCACCAGGCCGCGACGGCGCTGGTGGCGACCAGCGCCGTGACGGCGAGGGCGGCCACGACGCCGAGCGCCACGCGCCAGTCGTCGCCGGCGACGAAGTCCCAGATGCCCAGCAGCACCGCGCGAGCGCCGCTCATCAGCCGCTCACCATGGCCGGAGCCTCGTGCGTTGGGGGCGCGGCGGAGCGGCGGATCATCGCGACCGCCAGCAGCGAGACGGCGACGAGCGACGGCACGATGACGAGCAGCGCCGCGTCGTTGCCTGGCCAGCGCGCGCCTGCCCCCTCCGCGCCCCAGAAGGTTCCGAACGATGTCAGCATCACGCCGACGGCGAACTTCATCGTGTTCTCCGGGACGCGGGCCAGCGGCGCGCGAACCGCGATCCCGCCCGCAGCCACGAGGGTGACGGCCGCGGCAGCGGCCAGCGCCGCCAGACCGATCCGGTGCTGGTTGGCTCCGAACGTCAGCACGATGAACGCGACCTCGAGCCCTTCGAGCAGGACACCCTTGAAGGCGACGGTGAATGAGTACGGGTCAAAGCCGGCCGGCGCTCCCGCGCTGTGCGCAGCCTCGGTCTGCTCGGCGAACGCGGCGTCCTCGTCGTGGAGCGCCTTCAGGCCGCCGGCCCGCAGGACCGCCTTGCGCAGCCATTGCAGGCCGAAGACGAGCAGCAGACCGCCGACGCCAACTCGCAGCACGTCGATCGGCAGCGACGTCAGCGCGGGCCCGAGCGCCGCCACCAGCGCCGCCAATGCCACGAGGGCGACACCGGCGCCGCAGAAGGTCGAGTACCAACTCCGCGTGGTCCCAACGGCCAGGAGGATGGTCAGAGCCTCGACCGCCTCGACCGCGCACGCGAGGAAGACCGAAGCCGCGAGGCCAAGCTCGGCGCCGCTCACCGAAGCATCCGAGAGATGTGGCTGGAGATCGTCATCGCGCGATTGGTCCACTCGATTGTGGCGCACCGCGACCGGCGGCAGCCGCTACGACGGGCGAACCGCGCGGTAACGCGGTGCTAACGGTGCGGGCGACTGGAGCAGCGATAGTAGCCCTACCGACCCCCCACCAATCCCGAATCAGAGGAGACGATTGCGATGACGCACGAGTCCTACAAGTCCTGGCTTGACGAGATGCCGATCGACGACGTGCGCCGGCGGATCGAGCGTCTCGAGCACAAGCTCTCGGACCTCCACGTTCTCGAGCGGATCTATGACGAGCGCCAAGGTGGCGAGGCCGAGGCGACCGCCGCGGGCGAGGAGCACGAGGAGAACGGCGAGGCGGGCCTCGGCGAAGCCGCGCCCTCGGACTTCCCGGTCGAGGAACACCAGGAGGAGGCCGAGCAGGGTTGAAGCGCGCGGGGTCGGGTCGGACTCGCGGACGGCGCGGCCGTGGTGGGCGCGCTCTCGCGCCCGATCCTCCACGTGCTTGGCGCGGCGGCCGCGACCGCGGCGCGAATCCTCGGCCGACGCGAGCGGCGGTGACACTCCCCGGGCCGGGCGCCGCCAGCCCGAGTACCGCGCTCGCTGCCGCTACCGCGGTCTGCGGCGCCGCGGCCGCCGCGGTCGGGGCTCGGCGTGGACGGCGCTCACGTGCTCCGGCCGCTCCGGCGCGGCCGGCTCGTCCTCGAACACCGTGATCGCCACGAACATGAAGAACGCCCCGACCGCCCCGACCGCGGCCAGCACGCCGCAGACGATCGACCACGGCGCCGGGAGCACGGCCGCGCAGATCGTGCCGAGCACCGCCGTGACGGCGAACACGAACCAGGCCCGTCGCGGCCGTACCGGCGGCGGAAGCCCGTGACGGCGAGGATCGAGGTTCACGCCTGCACCATAGACTCGGACGGATCAGCGATGCTGGCGATTGCGGCGGCGGTGCGCGGCTCGGCGTCACGCGACCTCCTGGCTGGGACCTGAGACCGGCGGGCCTGCCGCACGGCGGTACACTGGAGCCGCAGCTCCACCCTGAGTGCCCGAGCTCCCGCATTCTCCCGTGGCCTTTGAAACGCGGAGCAGCAAGGAGGCCAGCCATGCGCGAACCCGCCGACCAGCGAGGGTCCGAGCGACCGGCGCCGCCGTCCACAACCTTCAGTGACCTGATCAAGGAGGTCGCTCGCCGCAACGAGGAGGCGCACCGCGAGGCGCTCAAACTGCGAGTCGCCAGCGGGCAAGCCGCGCGCGAACAGAAGCGAGCCCGCGACCTGCGCTGACCCATCCGCGCCCTGCCGGAGCGGTCCGCGGGGTGCCTATGCTTCCCAGATGGTCGTCAGGGTGATCGAGCAGCGTCCGGCCACTCCACCTCGACGCCCTCACCGACGGGGCCTGCTCACCGGTCTGTGCGGTCTGGTGGTGGTGGCGGCGGTTGCCGCGGTCGCCATCGTGACGGTGTGGTCGGGCGCGACTCTGTCGACCGACCCGGCCGCGCTGGCCCGGGTGTCGCTGCAACCGTTCGCCGGCACGCTGGTGCGCGCGGTGGCGTTTGCGCCTGACGGGCAGAGCATCCCGCTGCGCGTTGCCGGAGGCCGCCTCACACCGCTCGAGCAGATCGCTCCCGGTGAGCTGATCTCCGTCGACGTGGTGATTCGCCGGCCCGGTTGGCTCGGCTGGGCGCTCGGCAGCCTGCGCGCCGAGCGTCTCGCCGTGCGCGCCCCGCTCGCCAGCACCAACCGGGCATTCCTCACGGTCGCCGCAGGCCGGCCGGTGCGGGTGACGTTCGAGCAGCCGGTCAGCTCCGTGGCCTACAACACGCCCGGCGAACCGGTCGTGCGCGTCGCCCTGGGTGCGCCCACGCGCACCGTCACGCTCGCCGGCCTGGGTGGCGCCGGAACGGCCGAGGTCAGCGCCGCCGTGCGGCCATGGGAGAAGCCTGGTCCACCGTTGAGCGTGACCTGGCTCCCGCCATCGGGCACGCCGGTCGTCCTGGCGAGCCCGGCGCCCGGATCGAACCTGCCGCCGGCGAGTCCGATCACGCTCACCTTCTCCCAGCCCGTGGCGACGCTGCTCGGCTCCTCACTGCCGACGCTCTCGCCCGCCACACCCGGCTCCTGGCGCCGGCGCGACAGCCACACGCTCGTCTTCACTCCCTCCGGTCTCGGTCAGCCGCTCGGGACCCAGCTGCGGCTCTCCCTGCCGCGGAGCGTCGCAGTGAGCGCCGCGTCGGGCAGCCTGACGTCGCCCACCGACCAGCTCACCTGGACGGTTCCACTCGGCTCGACGCTGCGGCTCGAGCAGCTGCTCGCCCAGGAGGGCTACCTACCGCTCGACTGGACGCCCACCGGCGTACCCATCGCCCGCACCGCCGTCGCGCAGGCGGTGGCGGCGATCGTGCCGCCGAACGGTGCGTTCGGCTGGCGCTACTCGAACACGCCCCGCGAGCTGACCGCCCTCTGGCGTGCGGGAAAGCCGAACGAGATCGTCCGCGGCGCCGTGATGACGTTCGAACACACCCACGGGCTTGCGGTCGACGGCCTGGCCGGGCCGATGGTGTGGCACGCGCTGCTGCGCGACGCCGTCGCCGCTCGCCGGTACGCCGTGCCCTACAGCTACGTCTACGTCCACAGCCAGGTGCCCCAGAGCCTGACGCTCTGGAGCGCCGGCCACACCGTCCTCTCCTCACCGGGGAACACCGGCATCCCGTCACGGCCGACGAAACCGGGCACCTTCCCGGTCTTCGAGCACATCTCGGTCGGCACGATGTCCGGCACGAACCCCGACGGCTCGCACTATCACGATCCCGGCATCCGCTGGATCAGCTACTTCAACGGCGGCGACGCCCTTCACGCCTTCCCCCGCGCGTCCTTCGGAACTCCACAGAGCCTCGGCTGCGTAGAGCTACCGCTGGCGGCGGCGGCGAAGGTCTGGCCGTACACCCCGATCGGGACGCTCGTCACGATCGAGAACGCCTGACGTACGCGGCGTCCGGCCGCGTCAGGCTCCCACCACCTCGATCGCCTCCTCGCTCGCGCCCGCATCGCTCGCCAAGCCAGGGGTGCCGCGCCCGAGCAGCCGCTCGAGAACCGGCGGCAGCCGCCCGTCGGTGGAGAGCCACGAGCCGGCGAAGATCAGCAGCAGGCCGGCGATCGCCGCGACGCCGGGATGCTCACCGAGGACCGCCATGCCGAGCCCGACCGCCAGCACCGGCGCGATGTAGGTGATGACGGCGGCTCGACCCGGCCCGATCTCGCGCACGAGCGTCGTATAGATCAGGAACCCGGCGACCGTGCAGAACACGACGAGCACGACCAGCGAGACCAGCGCCGCCGCCGACGGCGAGCGCGACGGCAGGTCGAGCGCCCCGGCCGGAGTCAGCACGAGCGCAGCGACCAGGAGTGCAGCCCCGGTCACCGCGCGCGGGTCGAGGTCCAGCAGGTGGCGGTTGAGGATCATCGGCCCGGCCGCATAGCCGACCGCCGCCAGCAGGACCGCCCCAGCAGCGAGCAGCTCACCGCTGCTGCCCGCGACGTCGATGCCCACCAGCGCGATGACGCCGGCAAAGCCGACCAGCAGACCGACCAGGCGCCGGCGGTCGACACGCTCACTGCGTTCGAAGCGCAGCGCCAGCAGCGCGATGATCAGCGGCACCGACGCCACGATGATCGCTGCAAGAGATGAAGCGACGTGGCGCTCGGCGGCGGCGATCAGCGGGAACGGGACCGCGAACTCGATCACGGCGAAGGAGACGATCCAGCGCAGGCGCCCCCGCACGCTGCTCAGCACCCCTGCCCGCCAGGCCATTGCAGCCACCACGATCGCGGCCGCGGCCAAGCGCACCCAGACGAGAAAGAGCGGTGGCAGCGACCCGTCGACGGCCACGCGGATGAACAGGTAGGGGATTCCCCAGAGGACGGAGACCGCCGCAAAGGCAGCCCACGCGCGAGCACTCACCGCTCGAGTCTACGGCGACGCCGCCGTAGGACAGGCGCTAGACGGCCCCCGCCACCCGCCCGGCCTCCTCGGTCGCGCGGCGTAGACGACGCGCCAGCGCCGGCGTGAGCCCCCCGGGCGCGAGCCGCCAGCGCCAGTTTCCACCGGCGCGTCCGGGGAGGTTCATCCGGGCCTCGCTGCCCAGGCCGAGCACGTCCTGGGCCTGGACGATCGCGACGCGAGCGGGCGAGGAGAAGGCGAGCCGGATCAGCGCCCAGTGGCGCTCGCGATCGCTGATGCCGCGGGCGCGCAGCGCGTCCTCCACCCGCCCGCGGGTCGCTGCATCGAGGCCGGCCCACCATCCGGCCAGGGGATCCTGATCGTGGGTCGCCGTGTAGACGACGCTGTGCTCGCGATGGTTCTCGAAGCGATGAGGACTGCCCGGCCTGCCCGCTCCGAAGGCCCACTCGATGACAACCATCCCCGGCAGCTCGAGCGCGTCACGCAGGCGGCGCACCGGCTCCGTGACTGTGCCGAGATCCTCGGCGATCAGCGGAAGCTCTCCCAGCGCGTCGCGGGCGGCGTCGAAGGGCGCCCGTCCGGGTCCGCGGAGCCAGCGTCCGCCGCGAGCGTCGGCGGCCCCCTCGGACACGGACCAGTAGGCGACAAAGCCGCGGAAATGGTCGACTCGCGCCAGGTCGAAGAGCTCGAACGTGCGGCGCAGCCGCTCGATCCACCACCGGTAGCCCTGCCGCTGGAGCGCCGGCCACCGGTACAGCGGGTTACCCCACAGCTGGCCAGCGCGCGCATAGGCATCCGGCGGCACGCCGGCGACGCGGCCGCGCGCGAACAGCTCGGGGTGGGCGAGCTGATCGGCGCTGCCCGGGGCCACGTAGATCGGCAGATCGCCGATCAGGCGCACCCCGCGCCGCGCCGCATGGTCGCGCAGCGCGATCCATTCCCGCTCGAAGCGGATCTGGTCTTGCAGCGCACGCCGGCCGCCGGCGAAGCTCTCCCAGTCTCCGATCCAGTAGGCGTGGCGCCGGCGGAAGGCCTCCTCCTCATCCGGCGTCACCGCCGCCGCCGGGTCCGCGAGCAGCGCGGGCGAGGCAGCGAACGCCGACCGCGACTTGTAGGGGGAGCCGAATCGATCGGGTGGACCGAGCGGCAGCATCTGCCACCACGACTGGCCCGCGGCCGACAGCCAGTCGACAAACGCGAACGCTTCCTTTCCGAGACGCCCGCCCGGGAGCGAGGTGGGGTGCAGCTGCACCCCGCTGGAGCGTGGGAGATCCACGCCGGCGACGCTACCTGGCAGCGCGGCGGCCGTGCATCGCGGCTGCCGCCGCTGCGCGCGATCGGGCCGTGCGTGACACTACGCAGATGGGCTCGCACGCAACCACCGCCGCGGCGCCGGGCGGCCGAGACGGCGCGATCGCGACCGACGCCCCGCCGCAGGGCGCGACGGGCGGGTAGAACCCACCAGATGCCCTCCGGCTCCAAGCCGCCGCCGCGCGTGCAGATCGAGGATCCCCAGCCGCTGCTGGACTGCGGTCGCTACGCCGTGAAGGCCTGCGTCGGAGACCGCGTCGAGGTGAGCGCGACGATCTTCCGCGACGGACACGACCGCCTCCGCGCGGTCGTGCGTTACCGCGGGGCGGGCCAGCGCGAGTGGCTCGAGGAGCCGATGAGCCGTACCGACGCCGACCTCGGCGGCGATCGCTGGGCCGGGTCCTTCGCGGTCAGCGTTCAGGGACGTTGGGAGTGGACCGTCGATGCCTGGACCGACGCTGAGGCGAGCTGGCGCGACGAACTGGAGCGCAAGATCGCAGCCGGGCAGGCGGATCTGTCCGCCGAGCTGACCGAGGGAGCCGCGCTGCTGAACCGGGCTGCAGCGCGCGCGCGGGGCGCGGACCGCGACCTGATCGCCGCCGCCGCCACGGCACTCGGAGATCGCGGCCTGCCCGAGGCGCAGCGGCGCGAGCGAGCGCTCGCGCCCGAGCTGCTGGCGACCTGCGAGCGATACCCGGACCGCTCGAGTTCGACGCTGATGACGCCTCCGGCGCAGGTCGACGTCGATCGGCCGCGCGCACGCTTCGGCGCCTGGTATGAGCTCTTCCCGCGCTCCTTTGGCGGACTGGGCGGCGTTGCACGGGTGCTGCCCCGGCTCGCCGAGCTCGGCTTCGACGTCGTCTACCTGACGCCGATTCACCCGATCGGGCACGCGCACCGCAAGGGACGCAACAACGCGCTGCGCGCCGCCCCGGAGGACCCGGGCAGTCCGTGGGCGATCGGCGCGCCCGAGGGCGGTCACACGACGGTGCACCCGGATCTCGGCACGCTCGCCGACTTCGACCGCCTGATCGGCGCGGCGCGCGAGGCGGGCGTCGAGGTGGCGCTCGATTTCGCGATCCAGTGCTCGGCGGATCATCCGTGGCTGGCGGAGCATCCGGGGTGGTTCCACCATCGCCCCGACGGCACGCTCAAGTACGCCGAGAACCCGCCCAAGCGCTACGAGGACATCTACAACGTCAACTTCGACTGCGAGGACTGGCGGGCACTCTGGGACGCGCTTCGCGAGGTCGTCGAGTTCTGGGTCGCGCGCGGTGTGCGGATCTTCCGCGTCGACAACCCGCACACCAAGCCGCTGGCCTTCTGGCAGTGGCTGATCGACGAGGTGCGCAGCCGCGAACCGGACGTGCTGTTCCTCGCGGAGGCGTTCACACGCGCGGCTCCACTTCGTGCACTGGCGAAGGCCGGCTTCAACCAGTCCTACACGTACTTCACCTGGAAGAACTCGCGTCACGAACTGGAGACCTACATCACGGAGCTGGCCACCTCCGGCATGCAGCTGTACTGCCGGCCCAACTTCTTCGTCAACACCCCGGACATCCTCACCGAATACCTCCAGCGCGGCGGGCCGCCCGCGTTTCGCGCGCGGCTCGTGCTCGCGGCGACCCTCTCGCCGAGCTACGGCATCTACTCCGGCTTCGAGAACTACGAGAACGTCGCCGTCGCTGCCGGCTCGGAGGAGTACCTCGACTCGGAGAAATACGAACTGCGCGAGCGGACGCTCGACGGTCCGCTGCTGCCGCTGGTGTCCTCGCTGAACACGATCCGCCGCGAGCACCCGGCACTGGCGCGGATCGAGAACGTGAGCTTCCTGGCGACGGAGAACGACGCGCTGATCGCCTACGCCAAGACGGCGACGCAAGAGACGATGATCGTCGTCGTCAACCTCGATCCCGCGCAGCCGCAGGAGGGTGTCGTGATCGTTCCGTCAGGACTCGGACTGCCGCCGGTCTTCGACGTGGTCGATCTGCTCGAGGGCGGGCGGTTCAGCTGGCGGCTTGGGCGCAATTTCGTCCGCCTGGACCCAGGCGAGCGGGCCGCACACGTGTTCGCAGTCGAGTCAGGAGAGCTGGGCAGCAGGTGAACGCACCCGGTCAATGGTTCGAGGCCGATCCGCTGTGGTTCAAGACAGCGGTGTTCTACGAGATCCACCTGCGCGGCTTCTTCGACGGCAACGGCGACGGATCGGGCGACTTCCGCGGCCTGACGGAGAAGCTGGACTACCTCGACTGGCTGGGGATCGATTGCATCTGGCTGCTGCCGATGTACGCCTCGCCGCTGGGCGACGGCGGCTACGACATCTCCGATTTCAAGACGCTGCACCCCGACTACGGGACGATCGAGGATGCACGCACGTTCATCGAGGCAGCCCACCAGCGCGGGATCCGCGTGATCGCCGACCTGGTCATGAACCACACCTCGATCGCGCACCCATGGTTCCGGGAGTCGCGCTCGTCGCCGGATTCGCCGAAGCGCAACTGGTACGTGTGGTCGGACGATCCGAACCGCTACCCGGACGCGCGGATCATCTTCGTCGACAGCGAGGCCTCCAACTGGACCTTCGACGAGCAGGCAGGCGCGTACTACTGGCATCGCTTCTTCCACCATCAGGCCGACCTCAACTACGACGAGCCCGCCGTGCAGGAGGCGATGCTCGACGTGCTGCGCTTCTGGCTCGACCTCGGCCTCGACGGCTTCCGCCTGGATGCCGTGCCCTACCTCTACGAGCGCGACGGCACCAACTGCGAGAACCTGCCTGAGACACATGCCTTCCTGAGGCGCGTGCGCGCAACCGTCGACGCGGAGTACTTCGACCGCGTGCTGCTCGCCGAGGCCAACCAGTGGCCGCAGGACGTCGTGGCGTACTTCGGCGACGGGGACGAGTGTCACATGGCGTTCCACTTCCCGGTGATGCCGCGGATGTTCATGGCGCTGCGCCGCGAACAGGCCGCGCCGATCCTGGAGATCCTCGACCAGACACCCCCGATACCGCAGAGCGCGCAGTGGGGACTCTTCCTGCGCAACCACGATGAGCTGACGCTCGAGATGGTCACCGACGACGAGCGCGACTACATGTACGCCGAGTACGCGAAGGATCCACGGATGAAGATCAACCTCGGGATCCGCCGACGCCTGGCGCCGTTGCTGGACAACAGCCGCGCCGAGATCGAGCTCCTGACGGCGGTCATGTTCTCACTCCCGGGCAGCCCGGTCCTCTACTACGGCGACGAGATCGCGATGGGTGACAACGTCTACCTGGGGGACCGCGACGGCGTGCGCACGCCGATGCAGTGGTCGGGCGACCGCAACGGAGGTTTCAGCCGCGCCGATTTCGCCCAGCTCTACGCCCCGCCGCTGATGGATCCCGTCTACGGCTACCAGGCGGTCAACGTCGAGGCCCAGCTGCGAACCCCGGCCTCGCTGCTGCGCTGGCTGCGGCGCTTCATCGCGCTGCGCAAGGAGCATCCGGTGTTCGGGCTCGGCAGCTACGAGCCGTTGCGCCCGAGCAACCCGCGGATCTTCGCGCACATTCGCCACTACGACGACGACATCGTGCTCTGCGTTCACAACCTCGCCCGCTCGGCGCAGGCCGTCGAGCTCGACCTCGGCGTCCACGAGGGGCGCTACCCGCAGGAGATGTTCGGCCGCGCGCGCTTTCCGCGGATCGGCGCACTCCCCTACCTGCTCACGCTCGCGCCACGAGGCTTCTTCTGGTTCCTGCTCACAGCCCCCGACGAAAAGGACGGCGCCGATGCCGGCAACTGACCTCGCCCGTGCCCTTGCCGCCGGCGACGCGAGCGCGCTGCCCGAGGAGGCTCTCGCCACCTGGCTGACCGCGCAGCGCTGGTTCAGCTCCAAGCTGCGCGAAGTCCACGAGTTCCGGGTGCTCGATCTGGTCGCTCTGGGCTCCGAGGATCCGGTCGTCGCGATCGCGATCACCGAGGCGCGCCTGGGCTCCGGGCGCCACGAGATCTATCAGCTGCCGGTCGCCGTGCGACCGCGGAGTTCCGGCTGGAGCGAGGGTGTGATCTGGGAGACCGACCAGCACGTGGCCTACGACGCGGTCGTGGACGCGGCGGCGAACGCGGTGCTGGCCGCCCAGTTCGCGGCCGCGACCGTGATCGAGCGACCCGCCGGCTGTTTGCGCTTCAGCTGGGACGACGCGGTCGCGCCGCCTTCGGCGACGCCGAGCACGCGGACGATGGGCGCCGAGCAGTCAAATACGTCGGTCGTGCTGGACGAGCGCCTCGCGCTCAAGATCTTCCGTCGCATCCAGCCGGGCATCAACCCGGAGCTCGAGATGCTGCGCTTCCTTGGCGCTCACGGCTTCACCCAGATCGCGACGCTCGCCGGCTGGTACGGCTACAGCGGGGAGCTGATGGACGCGACGCTGGGGATCGTGCAGCGCTACATCGGCGGCGCGCGCGACGGCTGGCAGCTGGCATTGGACGCCCTGGTCGCCGAGGACTCCTCGTTCCTGGAGCGCCTTGGCTCCCTGGGCGCGGTCACGGGCCGGATGCACGCCACGCTCGCCTCCGCCACCGACGATCCGTCGTTCGCCCCGGAGGATCCCACGGTCGAGTCGCTCTCGCTGATGATCGCGACGATCGACGAGCAGATCGAGCGGACCTTCGACGACCTCCCCGATCTGGCGGCACTCGCACCCATCGCCGGCCGAGCGGAGGATCTGCGCGACCACCTGCAATCGCTGTCGCACGTCGCCGTGCGCGGCCGATTGATCCGCATGCACGGCGACTACCACCTCGGGCAGACCGTCTACGGGGCCGACGACTGGGTGATTCTCGACTTCGAGGGCGAGCCCGCACGGCCGCTGGTCGAACGCAGGCGCAAGCGCTCGCCGCTGCGCGACGTGGCCGGCATGCTTCGATCGTTCGCCTACGCCGCCTCGGCGGCCGAGCTGCTGCAAGGCGCAAGGGTTCCGCCTGGTTGGGAGGATGAGGCGCGCGCCCGCTTCCTCGAGGGCTACATGGCGTGCGTCGACCCGTCGATTCTGCCCGCCGGGGAAGCCTCGGTCGCGAAGCTGCTCGCGACGTTCGAGCTCGAGCGCGCGCTCTACGAACTGAGCTACGAGCTGAACAACCGCCCCGACTGGGTGGCGATACCCGTCGCCTGCCTCGGAGCGCTGCTGGCCCGGGCCGCGCAGTGAGCACGCCCGGCGCGCAGGCAGGAACTCCGTGGCGCTGAGCCGGGAGGAGATCGCGCGGATCGTCGCGCGCGACCATCCGGACCCCCATCACGTGCTCGGAGCGCATCCGGCGCGTTCCGGTGTGCGCGTCACCGCCCACCGCCCCGACGCCGATCACGTCCTAGTGCACGCCGGCGGCGAGGCGCCGGTGCGGCTGCGGCGGGTCCACGCGAACGGGGTCTTCTCGGGCCTGCTCAAGGGAGC
>Ga0209415_10004972_pt1 | contig 24136 bp, 20 predicted proteins | sample PeaSoiSIISIP2007_FD_187696 | JGI IMG/M metagenome (GOLD analysis project Ga0209415, IMG submission 187696) | Peat soil microbial communities from Weissenstadt, Germany - SII-SIP-2007 (SPAdes) (version 2) | ecosystem: Environmental > Terrestrial > Soil > Wetlands > Peat | place: Germany... | reverse complement strand
ATGGAACAGATGCGCGCTGATTTCGTCGCCAATGCCAGCCACGAACTGCGCACGCCGCTGGCTGCGGTGATGGGCTTCATTGAAACCCTGCAAGGCCCGGCCCGCGACGACGAAGACGCCCGCGAGCGTTTCCTGGCGATCATGTACGACCAGGCCTCGCGCATGTCGCGGCTGGTGGCCGATCTGCTCAATCTGTCGCGCATCGAGATGAACGAACATACCCGCCCGGTTCAGCGCACCGAGGTCGAAGCCATTCTGAAGCGGGTGGCCGCCGGGCTGGAGCCCCAGTCCCACCAACGCAAGATGCCCCTGGAACTGACGGTTCAGGACGATCTGCCCGACGTCATGGGCCAGGAAGACGAACTGACCCAGGTGTTCCAGAACCTGTTGGAAAACGCCTTGAAATATGGCCGCGAAGGCACCTCGGTGAACATCACCGCCGATGTCACCGACCAGCTGCCGCCGCCCCTGGCCGGGCGCGTCGCCAAAGCCATCCGGGTGGTGGTGCGCGACCATGGCGACGGCATCGAACGCGAACATATTCCCCGCCTGACCGAACGGTTTTTCCGGGTCGATACCGCCCGCTCGCGCAGCCTGGGCGGCACCGGATTGGGCCTGGCCATCGTCAAGCATGTCATCAACCGCCATCGCGGCGCGCTGACCATCGAGTCCACCATCGGCCAGGGCAGCAGTTTCACCGTCTATCTGCCGGTCGCGGCATGACCAAAGGCAAGAAGCCCGGAAAATATTCCGGCTATTTGCGAAAGGGATGTGAAACTTGTCATCGAATCGTGGATTCTGTTTGCGCCCTAGACCCTGCCGGTAGTACCTGCATCTGTGCAACGCAATAAGTCTGTCAGGAGCACCCGTTGTCCCCTCAAGAGTCTCCCGCCGCCGATGCTCGCCAGCCCAAGCTGATCGCCAAGGACGTCAACGTCTATTACGGCTCCAAGCAGGCTCTTCAACAAGTGAACCTGACCATGAATGCCGGTGAAGTGACCGCCCTGATCGGCCCTTCCGGCTGCGGGAAGTCCACTTTCCTGCGCTGTCTGAACCGCATGAACGACACCATCGAGGGCTGTCGGGTCGAAGGCAGCATCACCCTGGACGGTCACGATATCGTGCGCGGCGTCGATCCGGTGTTGCTGCGCGCCCGCGTCGGCATGGTGTTCCAGCGTCCGAACCCGTTTCCCAAAAGCATCTATGACAACGTGGCCTTCGGCCCGCGTATCCATCAACTGGTGGAAAACAAGGAAGAGCTGGACGAGATCGTCGTCTCCAGCCTGAAGCGCGCCGGCCTCTATGAAGAGGTCAAGGACCGCCTGGACACCATCGGCACCGGCCTGTCGGGCGGACAGCAACAGCGTTTGTGCATCGCCCGCGCCATCGCCGTCAGCCCTGAAGTGATCCTGATGGACGAGCCCTGCTCGGCCCTGGACCCCATCGCCACCGCCACCGTCGAGGAACTGATCGACGAGTTGCGCGACAGCTACACCATCATTATCGTCACCCACTCTATGCAGCAGGCTGCCCGCGTCTCACAGCGCACCGCCTTTTTCCATCTGGGAAAGGTCATCGAGGCCGGGCTGACCGAACAGATTTTCACCAACCCGGCCGAGAAGCTGACGCAAGGCTATATCACCGGGCGCTTCGGCTAAGGGAGACCACCATGGCCAACGAACCGCATATCGTTAAATCCTTCGACGAAGCATTGAGCATCCTGCACGGACAGGTTTCGCGCATGGGCGTGCTGACCGAGCATCAGCTTGGCCGCTCCATCCAGGCTCTGGCCGACCGCGATGACGAACTGGCCGGTCAGGTGGTCCAGGCGGATCACGAAATCGACGAGCTTGAAGCCGCCGCCAATGATCAGGTGGTGCGGGTGCTGGCCCTGCGCGCCCCGGTGGCCGATGATCTTCGCGTGGTGCTGACCGCCTTGAAGGTAGCCGCCGCTCTGGAGCGCATCGGCGATTATGCCGCCAACATCTCCAAACGCTCCATCGTTCTGACCTCGCTGCCCCAGGTGCCCACCGTGCGCCCGCTGCAGCGTCTGGGCCGTCTGGTCCATGGCCTGCTGTCGGAAGCCCTGAACGCCTATGAAGAGCGCGACGCCGACAAGGCGCTGAAGGTGTGGAACTGCGACAAAGAGGTGGACGAGCAATATTCCGGTCTGTTCCGTGAACTTCTCACCTACATGATGGAAGATTCCCGCAACATCACCCCTTGCAGCCATCTGCTGTTCATCGCCAAGAACATCGAGCGCATCGGCGACCACACCACCAATATCTGCGAGATGGTCTATTTCCTGACCACCGGCCACCCGATCGAAGGCGCTCGTCCCAAGAACGACACCAGCAGCTTCATTACCGGGGCCGAATAGCGCCGGCGAACGCCCAGTCTGAAGCGCCTGATTTTCGGGTGTAGAACAAACAAACGCCCGGCGGATTGCTCCGCCGGGCGTTATTGTTTCCACCCCTAACGGGACGGGCTTTGGCCAAGCCTTACTTCTTCTTTTTCTGAGCCCGCTCGATGGACTGGACGATGATCTTGGCGGCGTCGTCCGCATCGCCCCAACCCGTCACCTTCACCCACTTGCCGGGCTCCAGGTCCTTGTAGTGGGCAAAGAAATGCTCGATCTGCTCGATCAGGGTCTTGGGCAGATCCTTGTAGCTGTTCACGTCGTCATAGAACGGATGCAGCTTGGGATGGGGAACCGCCAGGATCTTTTCGTCCTGACCGGCTTCGTCTTCCATCATCAGCACGCCGATGGGACGCGAGCGCATGACGGCGCCGGGAACCACCGAGTGACGGCCGACCACCAACACGTCCACCGGATCGCCATCGTCCGACAGAGTGTTGGGAACAAAGCCATAGTTGCACGGATAGAACATGGCGGTGTGCAGGAAACGGTCGACGAACATCGCGCCCGACTCCTTATCGACCTCGTACTTCACCGGATCGCCCTTCAGCGGAATCTCGATGACCACATTGATGTCGTTGGGCGGGTTTTTGCCGATCGGGATCTTCTTGAGGTCCATTTTATCTGCCTTCCTGCTGATGCAATTCAGATTTGGTGGCGCACAATACGCCATCGTGAACCCTTGCGCCAAGCCCTGAATGGCGCATTTCTGCCGCTTTCATGGGGATGACATGGACGGTTTGGACGATGCCTTGGCCATCAACCACAACAACAGGGCCAAAGCCGGCACCGTCACCACGGTGGTGAACAGATAGAAATCGACCCACCCCATGTTTTCCGACAGAACCCCGGCCGATGAGGCAAACATGGTGCGCCCCACCGCCGCCAAGGACGACAGCAAGGCATATTGAGTTGCCGTATAGGCCAGATTACACAGCCCCGACAGGTAAGCCACCATGGCTGCTCCGGCCATGCCGCCCGTCAGATTTTCAGCGAAGACGCACAGGGACAAAGCGGGAATGCTATGCCCGGCCGTGGCTTGCAGCACATAGAACAGATTGCCTACGGACTGCAAAATCCCACAGAGCATCAAAGCCTTCAGCGGCCCCAGCCGCACCACCACCACGCCTCCCAGCAGGCTGCCGATGACGGTGGCGAAGAAACCGAAACCCTTGCTGACCGAGGCCACCTCGGTCAACGAGAACCCCAAGGAGGTATAAAGCGGCATCGCCATGCTGCCCGCCATGGCCTCGCCCAGCTTATAGCCCACCACGAACACCAAAATCGCCGCCCAGGATCGCCGGGTCATGAAATCGGCAAAGGGACAGACCACCGCCCCATACAGCGAGGCAAGAAGATGCGCCCGCAAGCCGGTCAAATGAGGCCGGGCTTCCAGATATTCGGCGGCACGGCGCTCTCTCTCGATGGTTTGGGGCGAAGCTTTGGGATGCGGCTCCGGCATTCGCAGGAAAACCACGATGCCAACGCTCAAACAGGCCGCCATGGTTCCATATGCTGCCAACCAGCCGAAATGATCCGCGATGAACAACGCCCCAGCCCCAGCCAGCAGCATCGCCACCCGATAGCCGGCCTGAGTCGCTCCAGCCCCCGGCCCCTGGGTTTCGTCATCCAGCAACTCGACGCGATAGGCGTCGATCACGATATCCTGACTGGCGGATAGAAAAGCCACCGCCACGGCGCAGGCGGCCAGAATGCCGAGATCGTCCGGCAGTTTGCATTGCCCCATGGCCAGCAAGGCGACCATCAGCAGCAGTTGAATGGTGATCCCCCAGCCGCGACGCTGACCCAGCCGAAGCGGCGGCGGCAGGCGATCCAGCAGCGGCGACCAAAGAAATTTAACCGTATAGGGCGTGCCCACCAGAGCAAACAGGCCGATGGATGCCCGGCTGACACCTTCCTTGGCCAGCCAAGCCGACAAGGTGGAATAGGTCAGAAGCAAAGGCAGCCCGCTGGCAAAACCCAACAGCAGCACGGCCACGACCCGGCGATCTTCGTAATCAGCCAGATAAGAGGGGAGTTTGAGCGTCATGGGGTCACTGTATAGCAGGGGAATCCTATGAGACAATGGCGGCCATGCCCAACTGTCTTTTCTGCGCCAAACCCCTGAACCACGCCACCCCGCCGGAACATATCCTGCTGGACTGCCTGGGCGGCCGCAAAAAGAGCAAGCGGGTGATCTGTGGAGCCTGCAACCGGCTATTGGGCGGCAGCATCGACGCCGCATTGGCCCGTGCGGTCGAGCCGTTCCGCTCCGCCCATGCCCTGCCCAGCGGCAGCCGCAACCGCGCCCCTGATGCGGCACCCGATCCGACGCCGCCTCCCTTTGACGCGCCGTTTGCCCTGCGGGCCTTGACCAAGATGGGATTGCTTTTGTGGGCCGACCGCCTGAGCCAGGCCGAGATGGCAAAGGACTGCTGGCTGCGGGCCAAGGCGCAAGTGATGGCCGGGGCTGCTTTGGTTCCCTGCGAAACCCCGCTGTTGGCCCCTACCTCGCTTTTGCTGAGCGACGATTTTGGGCCGCTGGCTCACCGGCTATGGGTGTCCAGCGACCAGGCGGGGCGGGTTATCGTCGGAGCGGGATTCTACGGCCAGCCGGGCCGCAGCCTGGAACTGTGCGCAGCCGGGGCGGAACCGGGGCTGCATCTGCTGATGCTGAGCGATCCCGCCAATCCGGCTCACTGGCGGTTATATGTAAGCCATCAATGAAAAAAGGCCGCTCCGAAGAGCGGCCTTTTGTCTGTTACGCACCGGCTTTCGCGCGGCTCTGCTTCTTACGCTCGTTCGGATCGAGGAAGCGCTTACGCAGACGGATGTTCTTCGGCGTGACTTCCACCAGCTCGTCGTCCTCGATATAGGCGATCGCCTGTTCCAGGGACATCTTGCGGGGCGGGGTCAGACGAACAGCTTCGTCCTTGCTGGTGGTGCGGATGTTGGTCAGCTGCTTGCCCTTCAACGCGTTGACCTCGAGGTCGTTGCCGCGCGAATGCTCGCCGATGATCATGCCTTCATAGAGACGGACGTTGGCGCCGATGAACAGCGGGCCGCGCTCTTCAATGCTCCACAGGGCATAAGCCACCGAATCGCCCTGGCCGTTCGAGATCAGAACGCCGTTGCGACGGCCTTCGATCGGGCCCTTATAGGGGGCATAGCCATGGAAGATACGGTTCATCAGGCCGGTGCCGCGGGTATCCGTCAGGAACTCGCCGTGATAGCCGATCAGGCCGCGGGACGGAGCCAGGAAGGTCACGCGCAGCTTGCCGCCGCCCGAAGGACGCATGCCGGTCATTTCGGCCTTGCGGTTGCTCATCTTCTCGACGACGACGCCCGAGAATTCCTCGTCCACGTCGATGAAGACTTCTTCGATCGGCTCCAGACGCTCGCCGGTGGCTTCGTCGGTCTTGAACAGCACGCGCGGACGCGAAATGCCCAGCTCGAAGCCTTCACGACGCATGGTCTCGATCAGCACGCCCAGCTGCAACTCACCACGGCCCGACACCTCGAAGGCGTCCTTGCCGGCGGTTTCGGCAACGCGAATGGCCACGTTGCTGTCGCATTCCTTGATCAGGCGGTTGGCGATGACGCGGCTGGTCACCTTGTCGCCTTCCTGACCGGCCAGCGGGCTGTCGTTGACCGAGAAGGTCATGGACAGGGTCGGCGGATCGATCGGCTGAGCCTGCAAAGCATCCGTCACTTCCAGAGCGCAGATGGTGTCGGCCACGGTGGTCTTGGTCATGCCGGACACGGCGACGATGTCGCCGGCTTCGGCCACGTCCAAAGCGGTCCGCTCAATGCCGCGATAAGCCAGGATCTTGGCAATGCGGAACTGCTCGATCACGCTGCCGTCGCGGGCCAGGGACTTCACGGCCTGGTTCAGCTTCACGGTGCCCGACTGGATGCGGCCGGTCAGCACGCGGCCCAGATAGGGGTCGGCTTCCAGGGTGGTGGCCAGCATGGCGAACGGAGCTTCCTGATCATGATCCGGGGCCGGAACATGCTTCAGGATCAGGTCGAACAGACCCGACAGATCCTTGCGCGGACCGTCCAGGCTGTCATCGGCCCAACCGTCGCGGCCAACCGAGAACATGGTGGGGAAGTCCAGCTGGTCGTCCGAGGCGTCCAAAGCGGCGAACAGGTCGAACACTTCGTCGTGCACTTCATGGGGACGGGCGTCGCCGCGGTCCACCTTGTTGATCAGCACGATGGGACGCAGGCCCAGGGCCAGCGCCTTGCCGGTGACGAACTTGGTCTGAGGCATCGGGCCTTCGGCGGCGTCCACCAGGACCACCACGCCGTCGACCATCGACAGGATGCGCTCGACTTCACCGCCGAAATCGGCGTGGCCGGGGGTGTCGACGATGTTGATGCGGGTGTCCTTCCACTGCACCGAGGTGCATTTGGCAAGGATGGTGATGCCGCGTTCCTTTTCCAGATCGTTCGAGTCCATGACTCGTTCAGCGACCTGCTGGTTTTCACGGAAAGTACCCGACTGGCGGAGCATGGCGTCAACCAGAGTGGTCTTGCCGTGATCGACGTGGGCAATGATGGCGATGTTGCGGAGTTCCATGGAATTCAAACCGTAATGAAAGACGTTGACGCGACCAGCCTGGCCAGATCGGCCTCGGGCCGGGCGCCCACATGGGAGATGATCTCGGCGGCACAGATGCCGCCCAGACGGGCTGCGGTTCCAAGGTCGCGGCCCTGGGTCAAACCGTAGAGGAATCCGGCGGCATAAAGGTCGCCGGCGCCGGTGGTGTCAACCACCTGAGAAACGGGCTCGGCCCCCTGCGCCACCACCTGTTCGCCGGCAATCACCACCGAGCCCTTTTCAGAGCGGGTGATGGCGGCGATATCGCAATGCCCACGCACCTGGCGCAAGGCATCGTCGAAATCGGTCTGGTAGAGCGAGGTGATCTCGGCCTCGTTGGCAAAAACAATGTCGACATGATCGGCCAGCAGTTCCAGGAACTCGGCGCGATGACGGTCGACGCAGAAAGGATCGGACAGAGACAAAGCCACCTTGCGCCCCGCCTCGTGGGCGATGCGGGCGGCCTTGCGAAAGGCTTCCTTGGCCTGGGGCGGATCCCACAGATAGCCTTCCAGGTAAGTCACCTGGGCATTGGCGATCACGGTGGGGTCGATATCGTCAGGCCCCAAGGAAACGCAGGCGCCCAGGAAAGTCTGCATGGTGCGCTGGGCATCGGGCGTCACCAGAATCAGGCAGCGAGCGGTGGCCGCGCCTTCAGAAGCGGACTCGGTATCAAAGGCCACGCCCAGCGAACGCAGGTCATGGCGGAACACGCCCCCCAGCTGATCGTCGCGGACCTTGCCGATATAAGCACCCTTGCCGCCCAGCGCGGCCAGACCGGCAATGCTGTTGGCAACCGAACCGCCGGAACATTCGACGCCCGGACCCATCTGAGCATAGATCGCCTCGGCCTGACCGGCGTCGATCAGGGTCATCACGCCCTTGCTCAAACCCAGGGCCTTCAGCTTTGCATCATCGGCATGGGAAAGCACATCGACGATGGCGTTGCCGATGCCGGCAACGTCAAACGCGCAGTCCGCCATTCAATCCTCCAGGGGTACAATGCGGCGCAGTATAGCCAGGACGCCGCCCGCTACAAGCTTTTCCGCGTTAAAGAATGACTCAAGCCCTGCGCCCCGGCCCAAAAAGCCAGGGCTACAGCCCGCTTTGACGGGCCGGAGAGACCGGCGGTTCAGGGCGTTCGCCCTTGGGCAGAGTGAAGTGGAAAACGCTGCCCTCCCCTTGCGGGTCGATCCAGATGCGCCCGCCATGGGCCTGCACCACGGCGCGGCAGATGGCCAGGCCGAGGCCAGTTGAGTCGGTGCTGTTGTCGCCCAACCGCTCGAAAGCGTCGAAAGCCTTGGCGGCCATCCGAGAATCGACGCCCCGCGCATTGTCGGCCACCGAGAACCCCCAAAACGCCCCGGCATCGGCCACATCCACATGAATGCGCGGCAAACGATCGGGGTGCCGGTGGCGAATGGCGTTGTCGATCAGTTGCAGGAACACCCCCGACACCATGTCGCGGTCGGCGGTAATCCAGGGCAGCGGCTCGCGGCTAATCTCGGCCTGGCTGTCCTTGATCAAGGGCCGCAGGCGGGCCAAAGCCACGGTCAAGGCTTCGTCGGCATCGGTGTTTTCGATCTGCGGCTCTTCGGCCAGCACGCCGGCATAGCGCTGAAAGTCCCGCAGCAACGCCTTCAACCGCAGACCCGATCGCTCAACAAACAGCAACCAGCCATCCACTTCGCTGTCAGCGCCGCTGATCTTGCGCCGCGCCATCTGGGAATAACTGACGATCGGCCGCACCGGCTCTTGCAGGTGATGCGCCGTGACCTGAGCCAGCCGCCGCAGTTCCTCGTTGACCACCCCCAGGCGACGGGCGCGGGCCTCGGCCAGTTCACGGGATTGGGCCAGTTCGGCCGTGCGCTCATCCACCATCTGCTCCAGCAGCGACCGGGCATGCGCCGAACGGGCCTGACGCAGATCGGCCTGCCAGGCCCAATAGAACATGGCCCCGGTAAACAACGCCACCAGCAGTCCTTCGACCGTGGCCATCTGCCACCAGCCATGCAGAATCTTCGTCATCGGCACCCCCGCCGTCACCAGCAGGTCGTAACCGCCCATTACCCGATAGGCCAGAAGCTTGTCGATGCCGTCGGACAACCCCACCAGGCGAAGCACCCCCCGTGGAGCGTGATCCATTCCCTGGGTGAACAACAGGCTGGAGGAAATGTTGGTGCCGAAGCTTTTCTCGTGCAGAGGAGCACGGGCCAGAAAGACGCCATCGGATCGAATGATCGCCGCGGTGCCGCCTCCAGCGGGGCGAATCGAATCCAGGAACGCCGCATATCCCTCAGGGCTAATGGCCGCCAACACGACTCCGTTAAATTCGCCATGGACATCCAGAATCGGCAAAGACATGTGAAAGGTGCGTTCCTGGGTCAGGCGGCCGATGGCCGGGTCGCCCACCCACATGCTGCTTCTGCGGCCCAATTCCAGCTGATGACGAAAATATTCACGGTCGGAAACATCCAGCCCGCCCTCTGGCAGAGGACGGACGGGAATGGTATGGCGCACCAGCTTGCCATCCCGACCAACCACCGCGACAAAACGGACTTCGGGGAATTCCTGCAGACGAATGGTCAGATGGTTGATGAAGTCGGGATCATCCCAGCGCCCCGCCTCGGCTCCGGCGTCGGCTTCCTCCAGCAGGCTGTGCACGGCTCGGATACTGCCGCTCAAATGCTGTTCCGAGGAATTGGCGATGGCTTCGACCAATTGCTCGCCCTGACTGATGGCCGCGCTGTAGTCCCGATGCAGTTGCAGGCCGACCAGAGTCAGCAAAACCGCCACCATCGCCAAGGCGACCCGGCGGGCATGGAAAAGAGACTTCAGATCCTTATTGGACGCGACTGGCATGGTCCCTCTATCCTGCCCGGAATGACGGTTATGCACAACGCGATATACAAAGGTATCATAACGGGGCAACGCAACTGCGCCGCCCCGCTGCCGCCGAAGACTTAGACCACCCGGATGTTCTTGAACTGCCAGGGATCGTCGGTGTCGATGTCTTCGGGGAACAGAACGCCGCGATTTTCCAAAGGCGTCCAGTCGGTGTAAGCCCCGACCACCGAGCCCAGATAAGGCGCGGCCAGTTCCAGAACCCGCTCAAAATCCATTTCCTCGGGCTCGACAATGCCGCGATGGGGATTTTCCATGGCCCAGATCAGACCTGCCAGCACCGAGACCGTAACCTGCAGGCTGGTGGCGTTGTTGTGGGGGCACAGCTTGCGAGCCTCGTCCACCGACAGCTGGGAGCCAAACCAGTAAGCGCCCTTGGCGTGACCGGCCAGCAGCACGCCAAGCTCATCGATTCCAGAGATGATCTCGTCCATCATCAAGCGCTTGCTAGGCTGAATCTGCCAGTTCTTGCCGGCCAGCTCATGCACCGATTTCACCGCGTCGTCGCTGGGGTGATAGGCATAGTGGCAGGTGGGGCGGAAGCGGACCTTCCCGCCATCTTTCACGGTGAAATAATCCGAGATGGAAATGGCTTCGCCGTGGGTGATCAGGAAGCCGTGGAACGGGCCTTCCTTCGGGGTCCAGGTGCGCACGCGGGTGCTGGCGCCGGGACGCATCAGATAGATGGCGGAATCGCAGCCGAAGCCGTGGCGGTGACCGTCGGGCGGCAAAGACTTTTCATGGCTGCCCCAGCCCAGCTCGGCGGGCTGGCAGCCTTCACCGACGAAACCGTCGATGGACCAGGTATTGACGAACTCGCCAACCTTCTTGGGGATATTGGCCACCTGGGTGTCGCGCTCGGCCACATGCACCACCTTGACGGAAAGCTTTTCCATCAGAGCGGCCCAGCCTTCGCGGCTGCTGGGCTTTTCGGCGGACAGGCCGGTGTCGCGGGCGATGTTCAGCAAAGCCTGTTTGACGAAATGGGTGACCAGGCCGGGATTGGCACCGTGGGTGATGACCGCCGTCGGGCCGCCCTCATGCCCCTGGCGCATCTCCAGCGCCTTTTCGCGCAAAGCATAGTTCGAGCGATAGCTGGGGCTGATAGAGGTGTCGGTATAGCCGCCCAACCAGGGCTCGACGCAGGTATCGAGATAAAGCCAGCCATGATCGCGGGCCAGCTCGATCAGAGCCAGCGACGACACGTCCACCGACAGGTTCAACAAAAAGTCGCCTTCCGACAATTCAGCGGTCAGCAGGCTTTGATAGTTTTCGCGGGTCAGCGGTTCCTTGACAAAGCGGATGCCGTATTGCTGGGCCACGTCGCGGCCCCGTTCCTCGGCGGTGATGATGGTGATCTTGGCCGGGTCCAAACCCACATGGCGCAAAATCAAGGGCAGCACCCCCTGGCCGATGCTGCCGAAACCGACCACCACCAGACGGCCATTGAACGTAACGTGCTTTGTCATTCCTCTTTCCCTTCTATCGTCGAAACCCCGGTGCGGTGGCCCCCAATCAGATGCGATTGATTGAAAAACAATTTGTCTTACCGTGGCGCGGCCTGATGCTCAAGCCGCTTTCGAATTCGCCGCCTGGTAACCGGGCGTCGCCAGCATGGGCTGGTCCCGCACTTCGATCAGGGCGGCCTGATCAAATCCGTTGAATCCTGTCCGCAAAGCCGAGCCATAAGCGCCCAGCTGACCAATCTCGATCCAGTCTCCTTCCCGCACGTCGGACGGCAGCAGGAACGGCCCGCGCATCCGATCGGCGGAATCGCAAGTGGGGCCGAACAGTTCGAACGGCCGCACATCCTCTGCCCCAACGCCGCCGCCGTCGCGGATCAGCCGCACCGGGAAGCGGAAGCCGATCGCCGTTCCGGCGTCGGACAAAGCACCATAGACCCCGTCATTGACGAACAGGGCACCCATTTCGCTCCAGGGCCGGTCGCGGCGCGACAACACCCGCACCACCAGAGATTCACTCGGAGCCACCAGCGCCCGGCCCGGCTCGCACCACAGACGGCAGCCGTCCGGCAAGCCCAAACGGCCATAGCCCCGACGGATGGCCGCCACGAAATCATCCAGCGGCGGCGGCACCATGCCGGGATAACTGACCGGGAAACCGCCACCCACATCGACCATATCAACCGGAACCCCGGCCTCGGCGATCACCCGTCCAGCCAAGGACAGCGCCCGCTCATAGGCCTCGGGGTCGAGACACTGCGATCCCACATGGAAGCACAGACCGATCCTGGCTGCAACATTTCGGCACAAATTCAGCAATTCAGCCGCCTCGGCGGGCTGTGCTCCGAATTTTCCAGAGAGATCATAGACAGCTCCGCCCCGCGGCAAAGCCAGCCGCACCACCAGCCCCAGATCACGACTGTCGGCAGGCAGTTCCTCGAGGATTTTTTCCAGCTCGTCCCGGCTGTCCAGCACATAGTCCCGCACTCCAAAGCCATAGGCCTGGGCGATGGCCGGGCGGGATTTGATGGGATGCATGAAATGGATTTCGGCTTCAGGCAGCAGGCCGCGCACCAGGCGAACCTCGTTCAGCGAGGCGGCGTCGAAATGACGCACTCCGCCATCCCACAAGGCTCGCAGCACCGCCGGTTCGGGGTTGCACTTCACCGCATAGAGCACATCGCCGGGGAACAGGCCGGTAAAGCGCCGCGCCGCCGCCCGCAAGGTGGCCGGGCGCAGACACAGCAACGGCTCGTCGGGACGCAAAGAGGCGACCGCCTCGCTCACGGCAGGCAGAGCGCCCTGATAGCGGGGGAGAGAGCTGCGGCGCAGCGGAGATACCGCGCGATGGATCGGAAACACATTCATGGAACCACCCTCCGCAAGGAAGGCCGACCTTTTCGGCCGGACATTACACAAGCCCGCGCGGTTCTGTCGAAACCGCGCCTTGAAGACACCGGAACGGCCAGAGCCTTACGGACTTCGAAAATGGTTCGGGGAAAAACGCGCCCTCGCCACACCTGCCAGAAGAACAACCATGTCCACCTCCCTTTCGGGGCCGGCCACTGGCGACCGGAGACCAAAAAGGACGCGTTACCGTCGTTGCTTATCCTCCAAGTAACGGAGGCCATCGGCACGTGCGAGTGCGTCTTGACGCTTGTATATACGCCGTTTTTACAGCGGCGCAACGGCTATCAACATGACAGCTTACAATGTCATATTATCACAAAAGCCCCAGCATCTGCCAGGCAAGGCTGGCCGCCGCCAGACTGGTGATCTCGGCTATATCGTAAGCCGGAGCCACTTCGACCACGTCCATACCCACCAAAGACAGCCCCTGAAGCCGCTTCAGAATGGCCATCATCTGCCAGGTAAACAACCCGCCCACTTCCGGCGTGCCGGTGCCTGGAGCCTGGGCGGCGTCCAAGGCATCAATGTCAATGGACAGGTAAGTGGAGCCGTCGCCGACCTTGGCCCGGATCAGCTCAGCCACCGCCGCCGGGGTGCTTTCATGCACCTCCTCGGCAGTCAGAATCTGCACCCCCTGCCCCACCGTCCAATCCCAAACCTCGCGGGGCATGGGCGAGCGAATGCCGATCTGGATCATCCGCCTGGAGTCGACCAGGCCTTTGTTGATGGCGTGATAGAACACCGAGCCATGCCCGAATACCTGCCCGAAATTATCCGGCCAAGTGTCGATATGGGCATCGAAATGGATCAGCCCCACCGGACCGCTGCGCTTGGCCAAGGCCCGCAGCAGAGGCAGGGTGACGGTATGTTCGCCGCCGAAGGACAGCAAAGGCTTGGTCACCTGCGCCGCCTGATCCTCGATCAGCTTCAGGCTGCCTTCGATGTCGCCCAGGGCGATGGCGAAGTCGCCGATATCGGCGATGGGCAGTAATGCCGGATCCCGCCATCCCAAGGCCGGGTTCTGGCCGTCGGTCAGCATCCGGCTGGCATGGCGGATCGCCAGCGGCGCAAAGCGTGCGCCCGGCCGATTGGTCACCCCAATATCCAGCGGAATGCCGGCAACGCAGACCTTGGCCTCGTCCGGGCTGGCCGAAGCCCCCAGAAAAGTCGGAGGGACGGCGAAAGTGGGGTAATGCATGACCGTTATCCTTGCCCATCAGCGACGACTGCGATCCCAGATGGAACCACAGTCCGTCCCTGACGGCAATATGATTGGGGGCTCCGGTCAGGGCAATCGGCTGAGCGCGCGATGGCTGCTTCGTGCGGAAAGATTTTCTCCACGTTGGCGCATTGAGCGCCCGCGCAATCGTTTGCGCGAAAGCCAAGGAGCCGGAACGGCGACGCCCGGCGATTGAGGGACATATAAAAACCCAGGGCAATCGGGTTCACCCAGTTACCCTGGGATTACGGTTTCTTGGCTTTGTCCAAGGCCGCCAAAACGGCATCTTCACTCAGCAGTTCGGGCAGAGCGATACCGTCGGGCGCACCCGGCCCATAGACGGCGTTGAAGGGAATGCCATATCGCCCGAAACTGGCCAGATAGGCCGAAATAGTATCGTCGGGACGGGTCCAGTCGGCCTTCATGGCCACCACATCGGGCTGGGCCAGTCGTTCGGCGACCGGGCTGCGATAGACCACCGTGGCCTTGTTGACCTGACAGGTGATGCACCAATCGGCGGTGACATCGACGAACACCAGTTTGCCGTCGGCCACCTGCTTGGCAATGGCGTCGCGGTCGAAGGGCTGCCACAGGCTTTTCAAATGTTCCGGCACCGCTACCGAAGCGCTGGGCAACGCCGTCAGCGACACCGCCACCGCGCCCAGGCTGAACAGCGTCACCAGGGCGATACGCCCCCAGGGAGCGATGAAGCGGGTCGCCCCCAGGGCCAGCAGCGAACCGCCCATCAGAGCGCCCACGGTCAACGAGGCCCGCTCTCCGGCTTCCGCCGCCAGCACCACCAACAGCCATCCGCCGGTCAACAGCAGCACCAGCCCCAGCAGGCGGCGCAATGTCACCATCCATTTGCCGGGACGCGGCAGGCTTTGCGCCAGCTGCGGCCAAGCCGCCACTGCCAGATAGGGCAACGCCATCCCCAGCCCCAGGGCAAGGAAAATGGCAATGATCTCGAACAACCCGCGCGACAGAGCAAAGCCCACCGCCGTCCCCAAGAACGGCGCAGAGCAAGGCGTCGCCAACAAGGTGGCGAACATGCCGGTGCCGAAATGCCCGGCCAAGCCGTGGGAATTGCCATCTCCGGCGCTTAAGTGGGCCGCCCATTGAGGCAGCGGAATATTGAACAGGCCCAACAGATTGGCAGCGAACAGGGTCACCACCACCACCATGCCGGCCAGGAACATCGGCTGCTGGAACTGCACGCCCCAGCCCACGGCCAGACCGGCCAGCTTCAAACCGCCGGCGATCATGGCCAGAATGACGAACGAGGCAACGATACCCGCCGCCGACGCCAGGAAGCCGCCCCGAATCGCCTGACGCTCGCTGCCGCCATGGCTGATCAGGCTCAGCACTTTGATGGACAACACCGGCAGCACGCAGGGCATCAGATTGAGCAGGAAGCCGCCCAGCAGGGCCACCCCCAGCATGGACACCAACGCACCCAGACGCAGGCCGGGCTGGGGCGGAGCGATATCGGTAACGATCTCGGTGCCGCGGTCGCCATCCACCATGGTCAGGGTAATGGGTTTATCGGTCAGCCCGCCCTCGCCGGTCTTGGGGACCGGGGCCAGTTGGAAGACCACCCTTTTCCCGCCCTGCTCCATGCGGATCTTCGGCGCGGTGAACTGCATCTGGTCGCCGCGTTCGACGAACAGATCGGGATTGGACAAAGGCGGATTTGCCTCGAAAACCACCTTCAGCTGGCCGTCGCTGGTGGCCTCGGTCTGCGCCAGCTTCAGGCCCCGCGAATAGGGATCGCCCGGCACCTTGGCCAGATAGCGGCTGATCAGATGGGTATGTTCACTGGGCTGCGCCGCCCCGGCTGGCAGGTTCAGAGCCAGATCCACATGCTGGGGAACGCAGATGACGTCGCACACCAGATAATCCACGGCGGCGCGCAAGGCCAATGGCTGGGCCGGATCGTTCATCAGGGCGATGATGGGAAGCACCACCTCGTCCTTGTAACCCATGGTTTCCAGGCCCGAGACGGCGAAGCGGTGCGGGCCGGGCCACGAGATCACCACATCGTTCAGATTGTCCGAGCCCTTCCAGTCGATGGAGGGCGGATATCCAGCGTCGCCCGGCGAGCGCCAATAGATCTTCCAGCCTTCCTTCAGCTTAAAAGCCAGCCCCAGCTGCACCCGGCCCTGGTCGCCCACCGCCGTCACCGCCGACAGCAGCCCCACCTGCCCCTGGTCGTTCTCGGCCCAGGCCTTGTCGGCCCGATGCTCCGCCTCGGTTCCCGCCAAGGCAGGAGCCGCCAACAGACACGCCATCGCCAGAACCACCGCCCGCAGGCGCTTGCTAAAAGCCATCATCACTTCCGAAATCCTCAACGGTCCCATGCTTTTCACGCCCAAGGCCTTCAGAGTCAATCTTTGTTCGCCCCTCAAAGCCTTGCGTTCGCGCCGTGGGCGGCATATTTCATGTCTCATGGTCCAGACATTCAATTCCAGCGGCTATCTGGCGGGTCAAATGTTGATCGCCATGCCTCAAATGCAAGACCCGCGCTTTGCGCGGACCGTGGTCTATTTGTGCGCCCATACCGCCGAAGGCGCCATGGGGCTGGTGATCAACCGGCTGTTTAACGCTTTGTCCTTCCCGGACCTGCTGCAACAGCTGGAGATCACCCCCAGCCCGGCCTGCGACGCCATCCGGGTGCATTTCGGCGGCCCCGTCGAAGCTGGACGCGGTTTTGTGCTGCACAGTGCCGATTATTGCCAGGAAACCACCTTGATGGTGGACAAGGAAGTAGGACTGACCGCCACCGTCGATGTGCTGAAAGCCATCGCCGAGGGCAGCGGTCCGCAAAAAAGTCTGCTGGCCTTGGGCTATTCCGGCTGGAGCGCCGGGCAGCTCGATAGCGAAATTCTGGAAAATTCCTGGCTGAACGTTCCGGCCGATCCCGATTTGCTGTTCGGCCCCGAACTGGACCACAAATGGGAACGGGCCATGGCCAAGCTGGGGGCCAATCCCATGCTGCTGTCCAGCACCGCCGGCCACGCCTAAGCCCCCCTAAGACCTGGGGATTTACGGCGGGCCGCTCAGCCCGCCGCATTCCATTACTGACTGATCCGCAGATTGCTCAACCGCGCGCCGATGGTGGCGAAAGCCGCCGTCAGGCCGGCCTGATCGGACGCATATTGAGTATAGGGCGAATAGTCGAACGGGCTGCCATTGACCTGGGCCGGATGCCCAGCCGTGCTGGGCGGGCCGCTGCAATAGCCGATGGCCGGACCAGGGCTGCTGCTGTTGAAGAACAGGGTATAGATGGTCACGCCGTGGGATTTCAGCGCGTCGCACACCGACATCTCCTGCATCTCGATCATCTCGTTATAGGACACGCCGCTGAAACTTTTGGTGCCATAGGTGGTCGAGCCGGTGGTGTTGTAATTGGTGAAACTGCTCTGATACTTCCCATACCCCGTATATTGCATCTTATAGAAGGTGTTGGCCCCGTCGGTCATCAGCACCACGGCCTTCTTCCACAAAGTGGCGTTCCAGTCGCTGCTGGCGGACACTCCGGCATAGACGCCGCCGTTGGAGGTGGGTTCCAGCACCCGATAGGCCCAAGCCAGACCCAAAGACCCGGTGGTGCCGCCCTGGTGCCAGTCCAAAAGCCCCGAGGCGTTGCTGGCGCTGGCCGTGCCGCCGCTGATCGTCACGCCCAATTCCGACACCAACTGACCGGAATGGCTGGTTAAAGGCACCACAGGGGTCGTCGGGCAAGACTGATTGGGGCCGTAGTCCGAACCTTGCCCACTGTTGGAGCCGTCGTCGTTGCCCGTATACCAGGCCGACATGGATGCCTTGGTGCCGGTAGTGGTCTTGGGCGGCCAGCTATAGCTGTTGGCGCACACCCCGTCGGTCAGAATCGTCCCGGCCGTGCCGCCGTCCACGCTGAAAGGCCAACTGGAGGCCACCGTACAGGTGCTGTTCTTGGAATTATAGGTGTCAGGCACTCGGATATACTGTGTGGCCGAGCCTGCGGTCGAAACAGTGTTCAGGTTGGTTTCCAAGGACGCGACGTTCAGGCTGGAATAATTGTAGGAACTGTAGTTCGCCGAGGCCGAAGAGGTCGCCGTGAAGCCGGTGGTGGTGTCCTCGATGACGCAGCCCCACCATTTGGTCGGATCGCCCTGACCGAAGGCCAAGGGATTGGGCGCACTGTTCGCGCCGTAGCCTGATCCTATCAGCTTGGTGATGATGGCACTCTGGCCGCCGCTGGAAATATCGGCGCTCACCGCCGGAACAGCGTTCACCGCTGCCACATAGGGCACCAACCCCACCCGCACGGTATTGCTGGAGGCGTTCAGCGTCCCGCCGGTGGTGCCGAACAATTGCTGCAATAGGGCATAGGATGCCGTCTTCAGGGTGTCGATATTCGACAATCCCAGCGAGCCGGTATTGTCCAGCACCAGCACCGCCTCGACTCCGGTGACGGTCAATTGCACCTGACTGGTGGCGCCGATGGTAATGCTGTTTATCTTCACCAATTTCAGAAAAGCCGTCGGCACCGAAGCGGTGACGCTCAGAGTGACCTGATTGGCGACCGATGTGTCATAGCTCAAAGTCCCAAGGGTGGCTCCGTTTCTGGTGTCGAAATTCGCCACCAGATATTTTTGGGCCATGCTTTCTTTCTGCGCCAGGGTCAGGCTGGTGTTGGCCCCCATGGCCAGAGCGGCGGAATCCAGGGCGGCGCTCAGATTCGAGCGCGCCTGATAGGCCCGCATGAAGTCGGTGGCAACGCCGGTGCCGGTCACCATGGTTGCAACCACGACCGACGACATCAGGGCCACGTTGCCGCCGCGTCCAGCGATCAGGGACAGAAATTTTCGCAACATGGCAGTCTCCCTTAGAGAGCGTTTTCCGATCTGACGAAGTCAGTGCGGGAAATGCATCAAGCCCGCGTGGCGTTTGAACGAGCCCGGCACGGGCTGCGCAGAGTAAAATCGAGAGCTGGTTCCGATTGATCGGAAACGGCTCTAGCACGGCTTGGCCGGCACGCCGCCCAGCCGCGAAGTGTTCACGCTGGTGGCGGTGAAGGTTTCGGACCCCAAGGCCCCACCGCTGATGGTGGGCGTATAGCTGTAGGTCACGGTGACCATGACCGCGCCCTGACTGACCGAGCCCAGCCCCAACGCCAGGGCCAAAGACGCGGGCGCCGACAGGCCCGAGGGGCTGGAACAGTGCCAGGACTGGCTGGGGTTTCCGTTGCTGTCGAACGCGATCCCCACCATGTCGATACTCAGAGCCGAGCTGGTGGGCAGCGGCGACATGATCTGTTGAGCCGCCGAAACCATGTCGGTCAGTTGCGGGGCGGTTCTCTGGGTCACCAGATCCGACAGGGACTGGGACGTCAGATGGGCCTTGGAAGACGCCTGGCTGAGCTGCATCAGCTCGGCCATGCCCAGCCATCCGGCCACCATCAGCGGCAACACCAGCGCCAGTTCCATGGCAGCCAGTCCGCTGGTTTCGACCAGCAGCCGACGGGCGGCGGCGAGGGGGGCAAGGCGCGGAGACATCAGTAGGGCTCGTTCTGAAAGACGACCGTATAGACCAAGGTCACGGTCTGGCCGGCGGTCGCGGCGGCAGTCTGCCCGGCGCAATAGCTCAGGAAGCTGCTCAGACCCGGCGTGATGAAGCTGTAGGGATAGATCACCCGCGCCGTCACCACATCCGCCGCCCCCGAAGTCGACGAGGAGGCGCCGGTGCTGTAGCTGGCGCCCACCGTGCTGCCGTTGGCGTCGGGAACGGGAATTTTGATGGCTGAAAAGCTGGTGAAGCTGCGCAGATCGAAAACCAGATTGCCGCAACTGACCAGCCCATAAAGCTGATTGCAGACGGCAGTCGAAAAGGCCGAAGCCCCCGTCGGGCCCAGCACGGCGGTCTGGCCGGTGCGCACCATGCGGGCGGCCTGACTGACGGCGTTTTGCAACACCGCGTCGCTCAAAGCCAGAACCGTGGTTTCGATGAGAGCCAGAGTCAGCGCCATGAAAGGCACCAGCACCAGAGCGAATTCCACCGCCGCCGCGCCTTGGCGGTTTTTAATCAGGCGGGAGAGGAAGCCGGAGGTACGCATTTCTGATCTCCATCTCCGCTCCCGGCTGGGGAGCGGTCGATGGGATCAGTTTAGGCCTTCCCAGGAAGGCCCCATATGACAGGGATCACAGAGGGCTTAATGATTGCCCTTCAGATTACGATTATATTCAACTTCCTCTTCCGGCATCTGCAGACCGACGAACACCTCATAGCCCGCCAGGTCGCGCAGCTTCTTGATGGGGATGGTCATCTGCACTTCGTCGTCGGTATAGCGCACACGGTCGCTGTTGTCGGGGAAGGCCAGCGAAACCGGCACCACCATCTTGGCTTCCGGCTTGGGGAAGAACGCCGGGATGGCAACGAAATAGGCCACATCCATCTTACGTCCCTGAGCCGCCGGCCCCAGCTTGGCGTCGATGCCCAGCTGCAAGACAACGTTCATTTCCTGCTTTTCAAAATTATACAGGCAGGACCCCTTGTAATTGGAGATCTCGGCTTCGAACTCCACGTCGGTCAGATCGTGGCCCTTGCCGGCGCGGAAATGAGTCTGGTGAACCGCATCCGCCAACACCGACACCCGCGGACAAGGCGGCTGTTCCTGCTTTTTCTCGAACAGCGAGCAGCCGCCGACCGCCAGCAGAGCCAGGCCGGTCAGCAGGCCCACCCCCAAGCGCGCCACGCGCCCACGGGACGAGGAGACAACCATCGGCTTGTTCATGACTTCACCTTTTGCCAACGCAGCAATTCTGCTATTGCTGGCGACTGTAGAGAAGCACGGCCTTGGGCACAAGATACCGCTTGCGCAGTGCCGCCTTCCCGAAACCACAACGCCGGCGCCCTTGGCGCCGCAGCGACAATGCCGGAACCATGACGAAAGCTCCGCTGACCATTCTTCTCGCCAGCCCGCGCGGTTTCTGCGCCGGGGTGGACCGCGCCATCCAGATCGTCGAAACGGCTCTGGCCAAATATGGCCGCCCGGTCTATGTCCGCCACGAAATCGTCCATAACCGCTATGTGGTGTCCTCTTTGGAGGCCAAGGGCGCGGTGTTCGTTGATGAACTGGATGAAGTCCCCGCCGACCGCCCGGTGGTGTTTTCCGCCCATGGCGTGCCCCAGTCGGTGCCCGCCGCCGCCGAGGCCCGCGGCATGTTCTATCTGGACGCCACCTGCCCGCTGGTCACCAAGGTGCATCACGAGGCCATCCGCCATGCCGGCGACAACCGCCAGATCATCATGATCGGCCATGCCGGCCACCCGGAAGTGGTGGGCACCATGGGACAGGTTGAGGATGGCCGGGTTCTTTTGGTGGAAAACATCGCCCAGGCCGAAGCCCTTCAGCCGACCCAGCCCGAGCAGTTGGCCTATATCACCCAGACCACTTTGTCGGTGGATGATACGGCCCAGATCGTCGCCACCCTAAAGCGCCGCTTCCCGGCCATCGAAGGCCCGAAAAAGGAAGATATCTGTTTCGCCACCACCAACCGCCAACAGGCGGTGAAGGCCATTGCCCCGGGCTGCGATGCCGTGATGGTGATCGGCGCCCCCAATTCCTCGAACTCGAAGCGGCTGGTGGAAGTCGCCGCCCGCGCCGGCTGCGACCACGCCATTCTGGTGCAGCGGGCCGCCGAGATCGACTGGTCGGCCCTGGACGGCATCCGCCGCCTTGGCGTCTCGGCCGGAGCCTCCGCCCCCGAGATCCTGGTGGACGAAGTCATCGAGGCTTGCCGCGAACGCTTTGAAGTCACTCTTGAAGAGGTGGCGGTCACGCGCGAGACCGTCGCCTTCAAACTCCCTGCCGTGCTGACGGAATCTTAAAACCCATGGCCGTTTATACCGAAGTCTCCGACGAGGAGCTGGAAGCCTTTGTTGCCGAATATGACATCGGCGCCGTCGTCAGCTGCAAGGGCATCGCCGAAGGAGTGGAGAACTCCAACTACCTTCTGCAGACCGAGAACGGCAGTTTCATCCTGACTCTCTATGAGAAGCGGGTGAATCCCGACGATCTGCCCTTTTTCATCGGCCTGATGGAACATCTGGCCCACCAGGGGCTGGCCTGCCCGACGCCTCTGTCCGGGCGCGACGGCGCGACTTTGCGCAGCTTATGCGACCGCCCGGCGGCCATCATCAGCTTCCTGCAAGGCCTGTGGCCCCGCAAGATCAGCGCCGCCCATTGCGCGCCGCTGGGCCGCGCCATGGCCGAAATGCATCTGGCCGGACTGTCCTATGGCAAGAGCCGCGCCAACACCTTGGGCCAACCCGACTGGCGCCCCCTGTTCGAGCTGGAGCGTCACCGCGCTGACGAGGTCAAGCCCGGCCTGGCCGCCCATCTCGACGCCGAGTTGACCCAGTTGGCCCGCGACTGGCCGACCGATCTGCCCAGCGGCATCATTCATGCCGACCTGTTTCCCGACAACGTCTTCTTCAAGGGAGCCCAGGTGTCGGGGCTGATCGACTTCTATTTCGCCTGCACTGATTTCCTGGCCTACGACATCGCCATCTGCCTGAACGCCTGGTGCTTCGAGCCCGGCGGCGACTTCAACGCCACCAAGGCCCGCAATCTTTTGATCGGCTATCAGCAGGTGCGCCCCCTGTCCAAGGCGGAATTCGAGGCGCTGCCCATCTTGAGCCGGGGCGCCGCCATGCGCTTCCTGCTGACCCGCCTCTATGACTGGCTGAACACCCCCGCCGGCGCCTTCGTCAAGCGCAAGGACCCGCTGGAATACGAAAAGAAGCTGCGCTTCCATGCCGAGATTTCCGGCCCCGGCGCTTACGGCCTGGAATGGAGCGCAACATGACCGACGCCGCCGAGACGGCCCCCGCGCCCGCCGCCGCCCCTCTGCGGGTCGAGATTTTCAGCGACGGCGCCTGTTCCGGCAATCCCGGCCCTGGCGGCTGGGGCTGCATTCTGCGCTGGAAGGGCACGGAAAAGGAACTGTGCGGCGGCGAGCTGCACACCACCAACAACCGCATGGAAATGCTGGCGGTCATCAGCGCCCTGAACGCCCTGAAGCGCCCTTGCGACATCGACGTCTACACCGACAGCCAATATGTCCAAAAGGGCATCAGCGAATGGCTGCGCGGCTGGAAGTTCCGCGGCTGGAAAACCGCCGACAACAAGCCGGTGAAGAACGACGATCTGTGGAAGGAACTGGACGCCGCCCAGGCCAAGCACAAAGTGAAGTGGCATTGGGTCAAGGGCCATGCCGGCCACCCGGAAAACGAACGGGCCGACGCCTTGGCCCGCAAGGGACTGCAAGAGGCCCGCGACGCCGGATAAGACCAAGGCTCGATGAACCGTCAGGTGCGCCAGAAGTCACCAAGCTGTCACTTCTGGCCTCCCGCCTCCCTGGCATACTGGCGGCTTCGTTTTCGACCTCGGGGGATCGCATGACCGCCGCTCGCTTGCTTGTCACCGTTTCCGCCCTGGCTCTGCTGGGGGCCGCTCCGGCCATGGCCGCAGCCCCCAAGGGTTTGCAGAAGATCGACCATGTGGTGGTGATCTATCTGGAAAACCACAGCTTCGACAATCTGTACGGCCTGTTCCCCGGAGCCGACGGCATCGCCAAAGGCAGCTGGGCGCCCCAGCTGACCCGTGACGGCAAGCCCATGGAAACCCTGCCGCCGGTTCTCGATACCGACGGCAAACCGCCGCTGCCCGATGCGCGTTTTCCGCTGAAGCTGGTGAATGCGCCGTTCCTGATCGACCAATATGTGCCCCAGAACGAGATGGTTCCTGATCTGGTGCATCGCTTCTATCAGAATCAGGCGCAGATCGACGGCGGCAAGAACGATAAATTCGCCGGCTACTCCGACGCCGGCGGATTGGTGATGGGCTTCTATAACGCCCGCAACACCAAGCTGTGGGACTATGCCAGCCGCTACACTCTGGCCGACCATTTCTTCCAGGGAGCCTTTGGCGGCTCGTTCCTCAATCATATGTGGCTGGTCTGCGCCTGCACGCCCCGTTATGACAGCGCGCCCGAGGCCATTACCGCCAAGCTGGACGACCAAGGAAACCTTTTAAAGGATGGGGCAGTGACTCCCGACGGTTACGCCGT
>Ga0209415_10004971_pt1 | contig 24139 bp, 26 predicted proteins | sample PeaSoiSIISIP2007_FD_187696 | JGI IMG/M metagenome (GOLD analysis project Ga0209415, IMG submission 187696) | Peat soil microbial communities from Weissenstadt, Germany - SII-SIP-2007 (SPAdes) (version 2) | ecosystem: Environmental > Terrestrial > Soil > Wetlands > Peat | place: Germany... | reverse complement strand
GCCGCCTCGCGGGGCGAGGCTGTTGTTTATTTAAAGTCCCTCGCCGGGCGCGGGCATCCGCCCGCTTGGCCGCCGCCGTGCCGGGGCACGGCTGTAGGTTATGTTGGGTTCGTCGTCATTCCCGCGAGGGCGGGAAACCATGGCCGGCGCCCCACTCCGTACGACCTTTAGATAAGCATCCGGCCCGGAACTTGCATTGACCGGGACGGCGGTGGGACGCATACTCCGGGCGACGCCGTGCCGATCTTCGGCTGGCCCCAGGATAAATCATGACGCCGCAAACCGTGCCCGCTTCCGCCGATCAAGCCGCCTCCGATCTTAAATCCGCCCGCCAGGTGCTGACCGCCGAGGCCGACGCCTTGCGCGCCCTGGCCGACAAGCTGGACGGCGATTTCGTCACGGCCCTGGATTTGCTGACGGTCAAGGGCGGCGGCCGCGTCATCGTTTCGGGCATGGGCAAAAGCGGCCATGTCGGGCGCAAGATCGCCGCCACCATGGCCTCGACCGGCACCCCTTCCACCTATGTGCATCCCGGCGAGGCCAGCCATGGCGACCTGGGCATGATCACCCGTCACGACGCCATTCTGGCCCTGTCCAATTCCGGCGAAACCCCCGAGTTGTCCGACGTGGTGGCCTATAGCCGCCGCTTCGATATTCCCCTGGTCGCCATCACCAGCCGGGCCGACAGCACTTTGGCCCATGCCGCCGATCAGGCGCTGATTTTGCCCGACGTCGGCGAGGCCTGTCCCATGGGGCTGGCCCCCACCACCTCGACCACTCTGATGCTGGCTTTGGGCGATGCCCTGGCGGTGGGCCTGCTGGAGCGCAGCCACTTTTCGTCGGCGGACTTCAAGCTGTTTCATCCGGGCGGCAAGCTGGGCCAGCGCCTGGCCAAGGTCTCGGACCTGATGCACCCCCAGGATCAACTGCCCCTGGTGCCCCGTTCCATGCCCATGGGCGAGGTTCTGTTGGTGATTACCCAAAAAAGCTTCGGCTGCGTTGGCGTGGTGGAAGAGGATGGCCGTCTGGCCGGCATCATCACCGATGGCGATCTGCGTCGTCACCTGGAGCCCGGCCTGTTCTCGCGCACCGCGCAGGACGTGATGACCGCCAACCCCAAAACCACCCGCCCCAGCGCCTTGGCCGCCGAAGCCGTGCACATCATGAACGCCCGTTCCATCACCAGCCTATTCGTGGTCAACGAAGCCGGTCAGCCGGTGGGCCTGGTGCATGTTCATGACTGCCTGCGCGCCGGCGTGGCCTAAGATCACGGCCCGGCGGACAGACCCCATGGAACTCAAGATCGACGCCGAAGACCGCGACGCCCATCGCCCGCCTCCGCGGTCGATGCGTGACGGCGGCGCCAACGGTCCTGGACGCGAGCCGGGCAGCTCCCACCATTCGGTTCGCAAGGTTTTGATCCGCTATACCCGCTTCGTCGGCATGATGAAGATGTTGCTGCCGGCCATCGCCGCCGCCCTGCTGGGTCTGGTGGTGATTTGGCCGAAGGTGGCCCCGCGCGACAATGTTTTCCGCGAGGCCTTCGCCAATTTCAACATCAAGGCCGTCGATACCCAGTCGATGCAGAACCCCCATTACTACGGCACCGACAACCGCAATGTGCCGTTCAGCGTCACCGCAAACTACGCATCTCAGGTGGATGTGCAGAACAACGTGATGTCCCTGGACAACCCGGTGGCCGACTTCACCCGCAAGGACGGCTCGGGCGTGATCCTGAACGCCGATTCCGGCCTGTTCCGGCAAAAGGACGAAATCCTCGACCTGCTGGGCCATGTGGATCTGTACCAGGACAACGGCTTCGAGATGCACACCAACAGCGCACGCCTGGAAGTCAAAGTAGGCAACGCCAGCGGCGACGAGCCGACCCACGCCCAAAACCCCAGCGGCACCATCGACGGCGAAGGCTTCCGTATGCGGGACCGAGGGCGCAACATCACTTTTACCGGCAAATGCAAGGCGGTGCTGAACATGGCCAAGGGCAACAAAAGCGCCAAACCCCAGAGCAAAGCCGTGAAGCCGAAAAGCGGACCGAAAAGCGGAAAGGACAAATCATGAAGCGCGCCGCCGTTCTTGCCATTCTGGCCGGAGCCGTCCTGGCCGCGCCGGCCTGGGCCAACAGCGCCAAGCCGGCCCAAAGCGCGTCCTCCGGCAATGCGGGCGGCTTGAATCTGACCGGCGGCAAATCCGGCACGCCCTTGGAGGTCTATGCCGACGACGGCATGGAACTGAGCCAGGATGCCCGCAAGGTCATCGCCCACGGCAACGCCAAGGCCATTCGCGGCAACGTCACCGTGCGTTCGGATACCTTGATCGCCTATTACCGCGACCGTTCGGAAAACCCGGCCGGCACCGCGCCAAAGAAACCCGCCACCAAAAACGATCCCAACAGCGACAATGGCGGCGGCAGTGAAATTTGGCGAGTGGAAGCGGTGGACCATGTGACCATCGCCTCGCCGACCCAGACGGTCTATGGCGACCATGCCGACTATAATATCGACGACGCCGTGGTGGTGGTGACCGGCAATGATCTGCGGCTGGTGACGGCCACAGATCTGGTAACCGCCCGCGACAGCCTGGAATATTGGGACCAAAAGCAGCAGGCGGTGGCCAAGGGCAAGGCCGTGGCCACCCGCAATGACAAAAGCATTCAGGGCGACGTGCTGACCGCCGACTTTGCCAAGAACGACCAGGGCCAGATGGCCATCACCAAGGCCCATGCCGACAAAAACGTCGTATTGACCACTCCGCGCGAAGTGGTGACCGGCGATCACGCCGACTATGATGTGGACAGCGGCATCGTCATCATCACCGGCACGGTGAAGCTGACCCGTCAGGAAAATCAGCTGAACGGCCAATATGCCGTGGTCAATCTGAACACCGGCATCAGCAAGCTTTATCCCACCGCCCCCGGCGGCAGCCCGGCCAGCGGCGGCCAGCGGGTAAAGGGCTTTTTCGTACCTCAGCAGAAGAATGGGGGAGGCGAGGCCTCGTCCCCGACCAGCAAGGGGCAACAATGAGCGCGCAGACTTCAGACGAGTCCGAATTTCAAGGACTGGTGGCCTCGAACATCGGCAAACGCTTTAAGAAGCGTCCGGTGCTGCGCGATGTCACTGTGCGCGTTCAGCGCGGCGAAGCGGTGGGTCTTTTGGGCCCCAACGGCGCCGGCAAGACCACCTGTTTCTATTGCATTACCGGCCTGATCAACCCGGATTCTGGTTCCATTTCCCTGGACGGACACGACATCACGGCCCTGCCCATGTATCGCCGTGCCCGTTTGGGCATCGGCTATCTGCCGCAAGAAGCCTCGATTTTCCGTGGCCTGACCGTGGAAAACAACATCCGCGCCGTGCTGGAGGTCAGCGAGCCCAACCGTGACGCCCGCGAAGCCCAGCTGGAAGACCTGTTGGCCGAATTCTCCATCACCCATCTGCGCGAGGCTCCGGCTCTGGCCTTGTCGGGCGGCGAGCGCCGCCGCGTGGAAATCGCCCGCGCCCTGGCCTCGCGTCCGGCCTTCATTCTGCTGGATGAACCGCTGGCCGGTATCGACCCCATCGCCGTGGCCGACATCCGCGATCTGGTGTCCCATCTGAAGCATCGCGGCTTGGGCGTGTTGATCACCGACCATAATGTGCGTGAAACCCTGGACATCATCGACCGCGCCTACATCCTGCATGACGGCGTCGTGCTGATGGAAGGCGAGCCGTCCGAGATCGTGGCCCACGAAGGTGTGCGCCGCGTTTATCTCGGTGAACATTTCAGCCTGTAGGCGGACCCGGCGTCATGGCATTGTCCCCCCGCCTGGATCTCAGGCAAACCCAGTCCCTGGTAATGACGCCCCAGCTGCAGCAGGCGATTAAGCTGCTGCAGCTGAACAATATCGAGCTGAACGTGTTCGTCGAACAGGAGCTGGAGCGCAACCCCCTGTTGGAGCGCGACGAGGCCACCCCCGACGCCGGCCCCGGCGAAGAAGGGCCCGGTCCTGAGTTGCGGGCCCCCGATCCCGCCGACAAAGTGGTGGATGCTCTGCCCAATCAGGCCGAGGAAACGCCGCTGGACGTGGATTACGACAACACCTTCAACAACGACAGCGCCGCCGACGGCGGCGACGGTTACGCCACCGACTGGAACGGCAGCACCCGTTCCGGCAGCGGCAATCTGAATTTCGACGACAGCGACAGCGGCCTGGAACAGACCCTGAGCAGCGATATTTCGCTGCGCGACCATCTGACCGGCCAGCTTAATATGGACCTGTCGGACCCCGCCGACCGCATGGTGGGCCTCTATCTGATGGATATGCTGGACGACAGCGGCTATCTGATCGGCGCTTTGGACGAGGTGGCCTCGACCCTGGGCTGCGAAATGAAGCGGGTGGAGCGGGTGCTCGACAAGCTGCAACGCTTCGACCCGCCGGGCATTTTCGCCCGCAGCCTGTCGGAATGTTTGGCCCTGCAGCTGCGGGAAAAGAACCGTCTGGACCCGGCCATGCAGGCCTTGCTCGATCACCTGGAGCTGCTGGCCAAGCGCGATCTGCCCGGTCTGATGAAGGTGTGCGGCATCGATTCCGAGGATCTGGCCGAGATGATCGGCGAAATCCGCGCCCTCGACCCCAAGCCGGCCCTGGCCTTCGACGACGCCGTGGCCCAGCCGGTCACTCCCGACGTGCTGATGCGCGCAGCGCCCGGCGGCGGCTGGATCGTCGAACTGAACAACGACACCCTGCCGCGGGTTCTGGTCAACACCCGTTATTACGCCAAGATCAACGGCTCGGCCAAGGGCAAGGAAGACAAGGCCTATCTGTCCGAGCAGTTCCAGTCGGCCAACTGGCTGGTGAAATCCCTGCATCAGCGGGCCACCACCATCTTGAAGGTCGCCACCGAGATCGTCCGTCAGCAGGAAGTCTTTTTCCAGCGCGGCATCCAATATCTGCGCCCGCTGGTGCTGCGCGACATCGCCGAAGTGATCAGTATGCACGAAAGCACCGTCAGCCGGGTTACCGCCAACAAATATATGGCCACGCCGCGCGGCATCTATGAGCTGAAATATTTCTTCACCCAGGCCATCGCCGGATCTGACGGCGGCGAATCCCATTCGGCGGAATCGGTGCGGCACCGCATCAAGACCATGATCGACGCCGAATCCCCCAAGGATGTCCTGTCGGACGACCGCATCGTCGAAATCCTGAAAGCCGACGGCGTCGATATCGCCCGGCGCACCGTGGCCAAATACCGCGAGGCTCTGCGCATTCCATCTTCGGTACAGCGCCGCCGGGAAAAATCTATCGGCAGCTGATATCTGGCGAGAAATGGCCCGATCTTGACTTGCCGAGCGACCCAGCCTAATGTCCGTCGCTTCCCAGATACGCCGGACCCATGACCCGGCGGCCGGGCGCTTGGCGGCAGCACGGACGAATGCGTCGCCAGGTCGGAACCGGAGCGGGACTTGATGGATACGCACGCTTCGAACAACATGCTTTATCTCGTTTGATTTGTCCGCCGGCCCCATATTAAATGGGGGAGCGGTGGCAATCGACCGTGAGGACCCTTATGGAAATCATCGACCTGATCAGCCCTGAAAGCGTGGTTCCCCACCTGCGCGCCACCAGCAAGAAGCTGGCCCTGCAGGAACTGGCCCGCCGCGCCGCCGAAATCGCCGGCCTGACCGAACGGGCCGTCTTCGACGTGCTGCTGGAGCGGGAGCGGCTGGGTACGACCGGCGTCGGCAACGGCATCGCCATCCCCCACGGCAAACTGCCGAACCTGGACCGCCTGTATGGTCTGTTCGCCCGCCTGGAAAAACCCATCAATTTCGACAGCATCGACGAACAGCCGGTCGACCTGATCTTTCTGCTGCTGGCTCCTGAATCCGCCGGCGCCGATCACCTGAAGGCTCTGGCGCGGGTTTCCCGTCTGCTGCGCGACAAGGCGGTTTGCGAAAAGTTGCGCGGCACCGACAGCGCCGAAGGGCTCTATGCCCTTCTGACCGACAATCCGGCCATCCGCGCGGCGTAAGCAGGGTTCGATAAAACTCGAATTTCCAATTTTTTATCGATTTCCCCACCACCATCACATGACTGGTGGGTGAATTGCCTGCATATTCCTTTGCAGCATTCCCTCAGGGTGGCTAAATAAGGACATGCGCACGCTCTACCATCTTTGGCTCTGCCCCTTTTCCCGTAAGGTCCGGATCGTTCTAGGCGAAAAGAAGCTCGCCTTCGAGACGGTGGTGGAAAAGCCGTGGGAGCAACGCCAGGAGTTTCTGCTGATGAACCCTTCGGGCGACGTCCCGGTTCTGGTGGAGCCCAATGGCGCGATTCTGGCCGAATCCTATTCCATTTGCGAATATCTCGACGAGGTCCAACCCGACCCGCCCTTGCTGGGAAGCGATCCCCTGGTGCGCGCCGAGGTGCGCCGTCTGATCGGCTGGTTCGACATCAAGTTCAACCAGGAAGTCACCGTCAATCTGGTCGGCGAGAAAATCTTGAAGCGTCAGATGGGCTATAACGTGGCGGGCGGGCCGGATTCCCGAGCCATCCGCACCGGCTATACCTATATCCGCGATCATATGGATTACATCAGCTGGCTGACCGAACGCCGCCGCTGGCTGGCCGGCGAGGAATTTTCCCTGGCCGACATCAGCGCCGCCGCCCATCTGTCCACCATCGACTATATCGGCGATGTGCCGTGGGAAGATCATCCCGGCGCCAAGGATTGGTACGCCCGGATAAAATCCCGCCCCAGTTTCCGCCCGCTGCTGACCGACCATCTGCCGGGCATCTCGCCGCCCAAGCATTATGCGGATCTTGATTTCTAAGGCCGCTCTGCTGTTCGCTCTTGCCTTGGCCGCCGTCGCTCCGGCGAGGGCCGAGGTGATCGAGCAATTGCCCACCGCGCCTGGGCAAAAACTGGTGGCCCTGACCTTCGACGCCTGCGAAAGCAAAACCCCGGCCTTTCTCGACCTAGGCATCCGCGACATTCTGGTGTCGCGGAAGATTCCGTTCACCATCTTCGTCACCGGCCGCTTCGCCCGCCATAACGGCCAGGCCTTGGCCGAGCTGGGCAAGCTGGATTTCGTCGAGTTGGAAAACCACTCGATGAACCATGACAACCACATGGACCGCATGACCGACGAGGCCATTTTGAAGGAGTTGGCCGACGCCGACGCCGCCTTGTTCGCCGCCAGCGGACGCCACAGCCGCTATTTCCGCTTTCCCGCCGGCAATCACGACGCCGGATCCCTGGCCGTGGTGGAAGGCGCCGGCTACAAAGTGGTGCATTGGAGCTTCGCCAGCGGCGATCCCGCCCGCAGTCTTACCGCCCAAGCCCTGAGCGACTGGGTGCTGACCAAGACAAAGCCCGGCAATATCCTGATCTTCCACATCAATGGGCGCGGCTGGTCCACCGCCCAGGCGCTGCCCGGCATTCTCGACGCCTTGCAGAAAAAGGGCTACGGCTTCACCCGCCTGGACGCCGTCCTGAAGTGAGCGCCGCTTTGCCGATCCGCCCGATGACCGACGCCGACAGCGAAGCCCTGGGCTCGGCCTGCGCCGCCATTGATCCGTGGAAATGCCTGGGTTACGCCGCCCCCACCCTGGCCGCCTATTTGCGCCGCGACGATCCCGCCTTGCATCGCTTTGTGCTGGAGGATGGGTCCGGCGGCCCGCCGGCCGGGCTGCTGGCCCTGCGCCGCCCCTGGCTGCGCGGCTCTTTCATAGAAATGCTGGCGGTTCTGCCCGGACATCAGGGGCAGGGGTTGGGCAAAGCCCTGATCCATTGGGCGATCAGCCAAGAGCCATCGGCCAATCTGTGGGCCACGGTCAGCGCCTTCAACTCCTCGGCCCGCGCCTTCTATCAGCATCTGGGCTTCGTCGAAGTCGCTCCCTTGCGCGATCTGGTGGTGACCGGCCTCGACGAAATCCTGCTGCGGCTGCGGAAATAGTCAGTTTTTTTAAGACGCCGGTTCTTCCGCCAGCCAAATGGCTTTTTTGAGCTTGCCCAGAAAGGCCTTGTGCGCCTCCAACTCTTCCTCGGTGGGGGCATGGGGGCGGGGAGGACGGGCTTCGCGTTTCGGAGTTTCGGCGGAAATCGCCTGACCCTCGGGACGCGCCCCATTGCCGCCTTTGCCCAACAGGGACAGGCCGGGCTCGCGACCGCCGATCAGTTCCAGATAGACTTCCGCCAACAGCTCGGCGTCGAGCAGCGCGCCATGCTTGTCGCGGGCGGAATTGTCGATGCCGAAGCGGCGGCACAAAGCGTCCAGATTGGCCGGCGAACCGGGAAACTTCTTGCGGGCCATCTTCACGGTGTCGATGGATTGTTCCATCGGCATCTGCGGCCGCCCTTGAATTTTCAGCTCCCAGTTCAGGAACTTCATGTCGAATTCGGCGTTGTGAATCACCAACAGATCATTGCCGACGAAATCGACGAACTCCTGGGCCACATCGGCGAACAGGGGCTGAGTGCTGAGGAATTCCTCGGACAGGCCGTGGACCTTAAAGGCTTCCTCGGGCATATCCCGTTCGGGATTCAGATATTTGTGGAAAACCCGCCCGGTGGGCAGATGGTTGAACAGCTCGACGCAGCCGATTTCCACCACCCGATGACCCGAGGCCGGATCGAGGCCGGTGGTTTCCGTATCAAGAACAATCTCGCGCATCAGGCGCTCTTGCGTCCGCGCAGGGCGGTGCGCCCCGACAATCCGGCCAGAGCCGCCTTGATCTTCACCAGAGTCAGATGCAGTCCCATGCCGGTGGGAATGACGAAATCGGCGCGGCGGCGCTTTTCCCAGTCGTCCATCTGGCGATGGCGGATCACATCCAGCTTGTTATGGGTCATGCCGCTGCGGGCCATGACCCTTTGTTCCTGCAAAAAGCCAGGACAGGTCAGCACCGCCACCGCGTCGCAGCGGTTTTCCCCATGGGTTTCAAACAGCAGGGGGATATCCAGGGCGACGATCTTTTTGCGCTGGCGGCGGTTCCGTTGCAGAAAGCGCCGCTCTTCGTCATGGACCAAAGGATGCAGAATGTTTTCCAAGGTCTTCAGGGCCGCCTTGTCCGAGAACACCCGCGCTGCCAGCCGCGGCCGATCCACCGCGCCGCCCCAAACGGTGTGGGGAAAAGCCGCTTCCACCAACGGCACGGCCTTGCCGCCCTTGCGCAGCAGGCGATGCACCACGGCATCGGCGTCGTGAACGGGAATTCCCAAGCGGCGCAGCATGTTCGAGGCGGTGGTCTTGCCCATGCCGATGGAGCCGGTAAGGCCGAGAATGATCATAGTTCCCCCACGAATTTCCGCAGTTCTTCCGTAACCTCGGGCAAAACCCCAAACCAGGCCTGAAACCCCGGGCGGGCCTGATGCAGCAACATGCCCAGACCGTCCACAATGCTGTTCCCCCGCGCTTGCGCGCGCAGCAAAAGATCGGTCATCAGCGGAGCATAAACGATATCGGTGACCAAGGCATCCTTGGGCAAAGCCTCCAGGGGCAAATCCAGGGGCGGCTGACCGCTCATGCCCAGGGTGGTGGTGTTGACCAGCAAGGCGGCACCGTCCAGAGCGGCGGCGCGGTCCTCCCAATCTTGTACGCAGACCCGATCGCCCAGATCCTGAGCCACGTCTTCGGCGCGGGCACGGGTGCGGTTCAGCAGGCGGATTTCGGGACAGCCGTCATCTTGCAAGGCGGCGATCACCGCCCGAGCCGCACCGCCGGACCCCAGCACCACCGCCGGACCCCGAGCCGCCGAAAAGCCCGGCGAATTCTGCCGCAGATTTTCAATAAAGCCGAAAGCGTCGGTATTGCGGCCCAGAATAGTGCCGTCAGAGCGCACCACCAGGGTATTGACCGCACCGATGCGCCGGGCCAGCGGTTCCACCTCGTCGGCCAGCATCAAGGCGGCTTCCTTATGGGGAACGGTGACATTGGCTCCTTTGAAGCCCAAGCGGGGCAAGGCGCGCAGCGCCGCCTCGAAATCCTCGGGCTTCACCGGCAGCGGCAGATATGCGCCGTCGATGCCCAACTGCTGCAGCCAGAATCCGTGCAGGCGGGGCGAACGGGAATGCCCCACCGGCCAACCCATTACTCCCGCCAATTTCGCCTTGCCGCTCAGAATCATGATGTGAGAACTCCATGAACCCGCAGAAAATCAAGCAGAGGCAGCAGCGGCAGACCAAGGATCACAAAATGATCCCCTTCGATTCGGGAAAACAGCTGCGCCCCCAGCCCCTCTAACTGATAAGCCCCCACCGACCACAGAACATCGTCGCCGGCCCGGTCCAGATACTGATCAAGGAACGCTTCAGAGAAAGGCCGCATGGTCAGCCGGGCCGTTTCCACATGATGCCAGATGCGCTGACCGTTCAGCATCACCACCGCCGCCGTCACCAACTGGTGAGTCTGGCCGCGCAACTCCAGCAACTGGCGGCGGGCCGCTGCACGGTCGATGGGCTTATCGTACCAATGATCGCCGCAGACCAGCATCTGATCGGCGCCGATCACCAAAGCGTCGTGATGCTTGCCGGACAATCGGATGGCCTTGACCTCGGCCAAGGCCTCGGCGGCATCAGAAACTGAAGCACCTTCGCCCCGCAGGGCGGCCTTGACCGCATCCTCGTCGACGCCGGGAGCCAAAGCCGTAAAAGGAACGCCGGCATTTTCCAACAGAGCGCCACGGGTGCGGCTGGTGGAGGCCAGAACAACCTCGCGCATGATCATCCTTAATATGTAACGCCTTCGGGATTGCCGCCGGTATGGCGGATATAATGCTGAAGAATCGCCGCCGAGGCCTCTTCGATGGAGCGGCGCGAAACGTCGATCACCGGCCATTCATAGCGGGTGAACAGACGGCGCGCCATGGCCACTTCCTCGCGGACCTTGTCCAGGTCGGCATAGTCGGCTTCTTCGTCGTGATTAAGCAGTTGCAGCCGTGAGCGGCGAATGTCAGTCAGGCTTTTCGGTTCCTTGGTCAGACCGACGATCAGCGGCCCCTTGGCCTCGAACAGTTCAGGCGGCGGCTCGATGCCGGGCACCAGGGGAATGTTCGCCGCCTTTAGGCCGCGATTGGCCAAATACATGCAGGTCGGCGTCTTCGAGGTGCGGGAAATACCCACCAAAATCACATCGGCTGAATTGAGATCATGCAGCATCTGTCCATCATCATGGGCCAGGGTGAAATGCATGGCGTCGATGCGGCGAAAATATTCGGCGTCCAGCACATGCTGGCGGCCCGGCTGAGTGCCGAATTCGGAATCCAGATAGCCGGCCAGCGCCCCCATCACCGGATCGAGCACCGGCACGAAGGTCACATGCATATGGCGGCAGGCTTCCTCCAACAGGCCGCGCACGCCGCCGTCGAGAACCGTCGCCAGCACCATGCCGGGATTAGCCTCGATACCGGCGATGACCCGTTCGATCTGCTTTTCCGTGCGCACCAGCCACCAGGGATGGGTGACCGCCTCGACCTTTTCAAATTGCACCAGGCAGGCGCGAGCCACCGAGGTCAGGGTTTCGCCAGTGGCGTCCGACACCAGATGAAGGTGGAATTTCTTGACCGGCAAGGGGGCACCATCCTGTGGATAAGTCTGAACTTCGGGGATAACCCATGAAGTTTCGCCAGTGTGCCAATTTTGCCCCCCACATGCCATGGCCTAATCAGACCTGAGGCCCCCTTGTGGAGGAAAGAGTCTTTCCCCGACGCTGAATCGGGGATGTTTCGGCTTAAGCCCCCTTATCCCCGTTTTTCCAGGAAAAGCGTCCCCATGATTCCTTGATCAGCCTCAAGGGCTTGAGAACAGTTCAGCGCTTATTGTCCACAGATCGAAGGACCAAGGGAAAATTGGTGGATAAATAGCCCGATCGCCTGTGTAGCGAGTCGCATCCCCGTTATCCACAGGCATCCACTACCACAGCCACCTTTCCTTCAAACCTTAAGACCTGTATTGATGTCCCCGTTCAAAACTTCACGCCGGCCAGGGAGAATCCCCCGTGTCTCAACACGAATCCCAGCATCCGAAAAAAGCCTTCCTGCGCGCTCTCAGCGGCGAATGCCTTTCGCCGCCGCCTTTTTGGCTGATGCGTCAGGCAGGGCGTTACCTGCCTGAATACCGACAGGTCCGCGCCGGCTGTAACGGCTTCCTCGATTTGTGCTACACGCCCGAGAAAGCCACCGAAGTCACCTTGCAGCCGTTGCGCCGCTATGGTTTCGATGCCGCCATTCTGTTCTCGGATATTTTGGTGATCCCCGACGCCTTGGGTCAGCCGGTAGCCTTCAAGGAAGGCGAGGGGCCGAAGCTCAATCCCATCCGTGACGCCGCAGGCTTGGCCAAGCTGTCGAAGGATGGCTTGAAGACTCATCTGGCTCCGGTATTCGAGACCGTCAGCCGCCTGTCGAAGGCGATTCCCGAAACCACCGCTTTAATCGGCTTCGCCGGAGCCCCCTGGACTGTCGCCACCTACATGGTGGAGGGAGCCGGCTCCAAGGAATTTGTTGAGACGAAAAAGCTGGCTTACAGCCAGCCGAATGTTTTCAAGGCGTTGATCGACCTGCTGGTGGACGCCACCGGCGATTATCTGATCACTCAGATTGATCATGGGGCTGAAGTCATTCAGCTTTTCGACAGCTGGGCCGGGGTTCTGCCGGAAGAAGAGTTTTCAAAGTGGGTCATCGAACCCACCCGACAGTTGGTCGAGCGCATCAAGGCCGAACGGCCGGGCATTCCGGTAATCGGCTTTCCCCGTGGGGCCGGAGCGTTGCTGCTGCCATTCGTCGAGCGCACCGGCGTCGATGCGGTCAGCCTGGATACCAGCGTTCCTTTGGCCTGGGCGGCCAAGAACATTCAGCCGAAGGTGACGGTGCAGGGCAATCTGGATCCGGTGATGCTGATCGCCGGCGGCGAAGCCCTCGACCGCGCTATCGATCATGTGTTGGAAACCTTGGGCAAGGGGCCGTTTATCTTCAATCTGGGCCATGGCATTTTGCCATCGACACCGCCGGAAAACGTTGCCCGGCTGGCCGATAGAGTGAAGGGCAGGGTCTAAAGCCATGGCTCAGAAAATCGCGGTGGTGCTGTTCAACCTGGGGGGGCCGGACAGCCCCAGCGCGATTCAGCCGTTTCTGTTCAATCTGTTCAACGATCCGGCGATCATTGGCGCTCCTGGTCCCATCCGTTGGCTATTGGCCCAGTATATTTCGGCCAAGCGGGCTCCGGTGGCGAAGGAGATTTACGCCAAGATCGGAGGTAAATCTCCTTTGCTGGATCTGACCCGGCAGCAGGCGGCCTCTTTGCAGTCGGTTCTGGGGCAGACAGGCCAGGAAGTGCGCTGTTTCATCGCCATGCGCTATTGGCATCCTTTTACCGATCAGACCGTGGCTGAGGTGAAGGCCTGGGGGGCGGATCGGGTGGTTCTGCTGCCCCTCTATCCCCAATATTCCATGGCCACCAGCGGCTCATCGCTGAAGGCCTGGAAGGATGTGGCGGCTCGCATGGGGCTGAAGGTTCCCACCCATGAGGTTTGCTGTTATCCCAGCGAACCCGGCTTCATCGCCGCTCAGACGGATTTGCTCGGCAAGGCATTGGAGCGGGCCCGGACCGTCAGCCCGAATATCCGGGTTTTGTTTTCAGCCCATGGCCTGCCGAAATCGGTGATCGACAAGGGAGATCCCTACCAGTCCCACGTCGAGGCGGGAGCCGCCGCCATCGTTCAGGCGCTGAAGCAGCCGGGACTGGATTGGAAAGTGACCTATCAGAGCCGGGTTGGACCTACCGAATGGATCGGGCCTTACACCGACGATGAAATCAAAAAGGCCGGAGCCGAGAAAAAGGCTTTGGTGGTGTTGCCCATCGCCTTTGTCTCCGAACATTCGGAAACTTTAGTCGAGCTGGATATGGAATATTTCCATCTTGCCAAGCAGGCTGGGGTTCCGGCCTATGTGCGGGTACCGGCTCTGGGCAGTCATCCGGCCTTCATCAAAGGATTGGCCGGGCTGGTGCAGCGGGCCATGACCGCCAAGACCCAGCCTTGTTCCCAAAGCGGGGGCCGCGTTTGCGCCGCCGTCCATGGCCAATGTCCGAACCGCGGAGATGCGGCATGAGCGATTATTATCTGTGGTTCAAGGCGGTGCATGTCATCGCAGTGATTTCCTGGATGGCCGGGCTGCTTTATTGCCCGCGGCTGTTCGTCTATCACGCCGGGGTCGAGGTCGGCTCGGCCCAGTCCGAACTGTTCAAGGTGATGGAACGCCGCTTGCTGCACGCCATCACTATTCCCGCCGGTTTCGTCGCCTGGGCTATGGGCCTGGTGATGATCAGCCAGATCGGTTTGGCCGGTCATGGCTGGCTTCATGTCAAGCTGCTGCTGGTGGTGGCGATGACGGCGGTGACCGTGGCCCTGGAGCGCTATCGCATGGCCTTCGCCCATGACCGCAACGCCAAACCGGCCAAGTTTTTCCGCATGTTCAACGAAGTGCCGACCCTGCTGATGATCGGCATTGTCATCCTGGTGATCACCAAGCCGTTCTGAAGGACGTTTGGGCGTTCAATCAGACGATTTTACGGCTTCACGACGGTCATGGTGTAGCTGTAGGTGGAATATTGCCCAGAGGCGGAAACGACTTCTAACGAGAAGCTGTCCATACCCAGATAGCCATCTTCAGATTGGTAGGACACGACCATCGACGGGATTTTCTTGGAATTGCAGACGGCGCGGCTGTTTTCCTTGAGGAAATCGGGGAAAGATTCGCCCTGTTCGGCGCTGACCTTTCCATGAGCCGGTTCCTTGGTCACCTTGACGATGGCATAGCCGATGCTGGTGCAGTCAGGATTGACCGACATGAAGTGGGCAAATTCCTTTTTCTTTCCGCTTTCGCTGCCGCGATTAAAAACGCGAGGAAGCGCATTGGCGTGATCGGTGCCAACGTTAACCGGGTTATTGACGATGATGGTATTTTGCTCGCTGGCACAGCCAGCCAGCGTCAGCGACGAGATGAGAAAAAACGACAGCTTTACCAAACCAGAAGAGCTTTTCCCGGTCATTCCCATATCCTCACTAGAATTGCTGGAAAAGCCTATTTCTCCTTATTAGGGAAGTCAATCAGGGCTGTATCGCGGATTTCGGGCGAACTGGTAAATCCGCCAGATCAGGCTCATCAATCTCCGTTTGACTTGGCTGGTGCTTTTCGCTAAAGCTTCCGAAGTTCGCGGGTTTCGCCCGTGGCCTGACCTTGCGCCGCATGGGCCGGTTTTCCGCCCCCCGGACGATTACCTTCCCTTCTGGCCCCTGGGGCCGCCCCATTTCCCCACTGTTTTATTTCCAGCAATTGGACCCGCTATGAATCTTCAGGAATTGAAGGCCAAGACTCCGGCTGAACTGCTCGCCTATGCGGAAGAGCTGCAGATCGAAAACGCATCGACCTTGCGCAAGCAGGACATGATGTTTGCCATCCTGAAGCAGTTGGCCGAAAACGACCTGCCCATTTATGGCGACGGCGTGCTGGAAATTCTGCAGGACGGCTTCGGTTTCCTGCGTTCGCCCCAGGCCAATTATCTGCCGGGTCCCGATGACATCTATGTTTCGCCCAGCCAGGTGCGCCGCTTCGGCCTGCGTACCGGCGACACGGTGGAAGGCCAGATCCGCGCGCCCAAGGACGGCGAGCGTTATTTTGCCCTGCTGAAGGTCAACACCATCAATTTCGAGCCGCCCGAGAATGTGCGGCATCGCATCAACTTCGACAACCTGACCCCGCTTTACCCGGACGAACGTCTGAAGCTGGAATTGGAGGATCCGACCAAAAAGGATCTGACCACCCGCGTCATCGACCTGATTTCGCCCTTGGGCAAGGGCCAGCGCGCTCTGATCGTGGCGCCGCCGCGTACTGGCAAGACGGTGATGCTGCAAAACATCGCCCATGCCATTTCCGCCAATCACCCGGAAGTCTATCTGATCGTGCTGCTCATCGACGAGCGCCCGGAAGAAGTGACCGACATGGCCCGTTCGGTGAAGGGCGAAGTGGTCAGCTCGACCTTCGACGAGCCGGCCACCCGTCACGTCCAGGTCACCGAAATGGTTCTGGAGAAGGCCAAGCGTCTGGTCGAGCATAAGCGCGATGTGGTGATCTTGCTGGACTCCATCACCCGTTTGGCCCGCGCCTACAACACCGTGGTTCCCAGCTCGGGCAAGGTGCTGACCGGCGGTGTGGACGCTAATGCTCTGCAGCGTCCCAAGCGTTTCTTTGGTGCCGCCCGTAACATCGAGGAAGGTGGTTCGCTGACCATCATCGCCACCGCGCTGATCGATACCGGAAGCCGTATGGACGAAGTGATTTTCGAAGAGTTCAAGGGTACCGGCAATTCCGAGCTGATTTTGGACCGCAAGCTGTCCGACAAGCGCACCTTCCCGGCCATCGACATCACCAAGTCGGGCACCCGAAAGGAAGAGCTGCTGGTGGACCGCGGCGTGCTGTCAAAGATGTGGGTGCTGCGTCGTGTGCTGATGCCCATGGGTGTGGTGGACGCCATGGAGTTCCTGGTGGACAAGCTGAAGCATTCGAAGACCAATTCCGATTTCTTCGATGCTATGAACAGCTGATCAGCTGCGTGAAATTCAAAAACATCAAGGGCGTTGTTTCACGTGAAACGGCGCCCTTTTTTTATCCCTTCGCGCTGGAGGCTTAAACCCTATTAGCTATGTGGAAAATATGGTTTTCTGCTTATGCTTTATGCGCGAAGATCTAAAAGACGATCAATAGGGGGTCTAATGAAACTGAAATCCATCATGATTCGCTTGAGCGGATTGATTGTACTAAGCGCGCTTGGTCTGGCGGTGCTGTCGGTTCTGGCGGCATTTTTCCTGCGAAACAGCCTGATGGATGCCAAGATTGCCGAGACCCGAGTTCTGATTGAATCGGCCCGCGATCTGGTGAAGGGCTATCATGACCGGGCGGAAAAGGGAGAGTTCGATCAGCAGACCGCCCAGGAATTGGCCAAAAAAGCCGTGCGTTCCATGCATTTTGACGGAAACAATTATTTCGTCATCTATGACATGGAGGTTACCAGCCTGGTTCATGGCGCGCGACCGGAGCGCGATGGACACAATTTCATCGATGAAAAGGATGGCAACGGTAAGCTTTATCTGCGCGAAATTCTGGATATCGTGAAAAAAGGCGGCGGTCCTACCCAATATTCCTTCCCCAAAGCCGGTTCGACCACACCCATCGAAAAAATGGCCTATGTTCTGCCTTACCAGCCTTGGGGCTGGTTCCTGATCACGGGCATCTATACCGACGATATCGATGTGGTCTTCTGGGACAGCATCTGGAAATTCTTTGGCATTGGTGTCTTGGTTCTGTTGGCGATTTCAGGAACGGCCCTGGTGGTGTCGCGCTCGATCTCCAACCCATTGAAGGCGTTGGTGGCCACCACTCAGCAGATTACCGCCGGTCAGTACGCGATTTCCGTTCCCGCGCTTGAACGGGCCGACGAAATCGGTTCTTTGGCCCAGGCGGTACTGGTATTGCGCGACGAAGCCAAGGCGGCCAATGATCTGCGCCAACAGCATGAGACTGATTTGCTTCAAACCGAATCTCAGCGCAAGGCGACTTTGAACGATATGGCGGGACGTTTTGAAGCCAGCGTTCTTGGCGTGGTCAATGACGTTTCCACCTCGGCCATCAAAATGCAGGGCGTTGGTCAAGAGATGGTCAAGCAGACCAACGAGGGCACGTCTCAATTGGTGACCATGGCGGCCACCGCTGAAGAAGCTACCGGCAATGTTGAGACCGTGTCGGTGGCAGCCGAGGAACTGACGGCTTCGATTACCGAGATCAGCCGTCAGGTGGCCGATGCCGCCCGTATTTCGGCGACGGCATCGGAAGAGACGGCGCGGGCCAATCAGCTGGTCTTGGGTCTGGCTCAGACCACGGAAAAGATCGGCGAAGTGGTGAAGCTGATCAATGATATCGCCACCCAGACCAACCTTTTGGCCCTGAACGCCACTATCGAAGCGGCCCGTGCCGGTGATGCCGGTAAGGGCTTTGCGGTGGTGGCCGGCGAGGTGAAAAATCTGGCCAACCAAACCGGCAAGGCGACCGAGGAAATTACCGCCCAGATTAACGCGGTGCAGAATGAAACCCGTGGCGCGGTTTCCGCCATCGGCGGTATCGGCAGCGTGATTGATCAGGTGCGGAACATCTCGGCTGGCATCGCTTCGGCGGTCGAGGAACAAAGTGCTGCGACCCAGGAAATCGCCCGCAATGTCCAGCAAGCCGCCAACGGAACCCAGGAAATCGCCACCCATCTGAATAAGCTGGTGGGAGATGCGGAGAACCGTTTGGTGGTGGCTAAGGATGTCATGCAGTCCATGAATGGCCTTGCCGATAATGCCGTGCATCTGCGCGGCGAAGTGGTCAGCTTCATCGGCGGAATTCGCCAGGGCTGAGAATTTTAAGGAACAAAGAAGGGCGCTGTTTCACGTGAAACGGCGCCCTTTTTGTTTGCCGAGATGACATCCTGTTTCACGTGAAACAGGGGTATCAGTTGGTCGTCTTACGGCAGCAGAACTGTCGAGCCTGTGGTCTTGCGGGCTTCCAAATCGCGGTGAGCCTGGGCGGCTTGCGATAAGGGATAGGTCTGATTGATCTCCACCTTGACTGCCTTCGAGGCGACCACCTCGAACAGTTCCTTGGCGCAATGGAGCAGATCGGTGCGGGATGCCGCATAGGTGCCCAAGGTCGGCCGCGTCACATAAAGCGACCCCTTGGCCGCCAGAATGCCCAGATCGACCGGACCGATAGGGCCGGAGCTTTGGCCGAAACTGGCCAGCAAGCCGCGCGGCTGCAAGCAATCCAGGGACTGATAGAAGGTATCCTTGCCCACTGAGTCATAGACTACCGGAAGACCTTTTCCCTTGGTGATCTCCTTCACCCGTTCGACAAAGTTTTCGCGGCTATAAACGATGGGGTGATCGCAGCCATGGCGGCGGGCCAGTTCTGCTTTCTCGTCGCTACCGACGGTGCCGATGACGGTGGCTCCCAGATGCTTGGCCCATTGGCAGGCTATCAACCCTACTCCGCCAGCGGCGGCATGGATCAGAATGGTGTCGCCAGCCTTGACCCGATAAGTGGAGCGCAGCAGATATTGAGCGGTCATGCCCTGCAACATCATGGCGGCGGCGTGCTTGTCGTCGATCTCATCGGGCAGGCGGACCAGTCTGGCCGCCGGATAGATACGTTCCTCGCAATAAGAGCCAGGAGCGCCCATGGCATAGGCCACTCGGTCGCCGGGCTCGACTTCGGTAACGCCGTCACCGACCTCGATCACCACGCCGGCACCCTCCATGCCGATACTGGCAGGCAAGGCGGGGAGGGGGTAAAGCCCGGTGCGGTGATAGACATCGATGAAGTTCAAGCCGACGGCGGTATGGCGCAGGCGGACTTCGCCGGGGCCGGGCTTTCCGGTTTCGACCTCTTCCCAGCGCAGTTCCTCGGGGCCGCCATAGGCGTGAATGCGGATGGCTTTGCTCATGCTCTTAGACTCCTTCAACGCCTTCCAGGCTCAGCAGGAAACGCTTGGTGTCGACGCCATCCTGGCCCGAATATCCGCCCAAACCGCCATCGGTGGCGATGATGCGGTGGCAGGGAATGATGATGGGAATGGGGTTCTTGCCGCAGGCGCCGCCGACGGCGCGAGGGCCAGAAGACAGCTCGGCGGCTACATCGCCATAGCGGCGGACCTGGCCATAGGGAATCTTTTCCATGACGGCCCAAACCTTCTTTTGAAAGGTGGTGCCGTGGGGAGACAGGGGAAGATCGAAATCCTTCAGCTCTCCATCGAAATAGGCGTCGATCTGGCGGGCGGCTTCCAGCAGCAGTGGCGTTTCCTCGCCACCCTCGACAGCGCCCCAATCCAGGCTGATCAGTTGTCCATCTTCCTCGAACAAGGTCAAATCGCCGACGGGGCTGGGTACGGTCAGATAGGCCATGATGACGGAACTCTCCTTAAAAGGCGGCAGCCAGGGATGGAGCATCATATATCGGCAAGCCGCAACTGTGACCGATACAAAGATAAGCGGTGGTTCTGTTGACGGCGGTTTTGCCGAATGCCGGATGATCCGAGGGTAAGGCCTGATCGGGCGTCAGGCGGCATAAGACCAGATGAGACCCGCCATTTTGCGCCGCCGCCCGCAGCATGGCGCGGAAGGTTCTGTCCTCGGCCTGGCCGACAATGACCAATTGCCGAGACGCCGCCATCAATTCCCAGCCGTTCATCAGGCTGGCCATGTTGGGGAATGACTGCTCAACGTCTCCGGCAAAGACCCGCACCAGCTCTTCGGCGCGACGGCTATAGGCTTCTTTGCCGGTCAGCAGCCTTAAGCGGGCCAGCACTTCGACCATCACGCCGTTGCCGGCGGGGGTGGCGTTGTCCAATGCCGTCTTGGTGCGCGTAATCAAATCGGCCGCATCGACGGCGGTAAAGAAATAGCCGCCATCCTGATCGTCCCAATAAAGAGCATCGGCCTGGGCCACCCATTGTTCGGCCTGGGCCAGATATTCTGCTCTGCCGGTGACTTCAAACAGGCAGACGGCGGCGCGGGCCATCTGGGCATAATCGTCGAGCATAGCCGAGCCCTGCGCCCGGCCCTGGCAATAGCTGTGAGACAGCCGGTTTCCGTTCCCCAATTGGCGGCAGATGGCGTCAAAGGCGGTTTCGGCGGCGGACAGCCAGTCGGGGCGATCAAAAGCAAAGGCGGCCTTGGTCAGGGCGGCGATCATCATGCCGTTCCAGTCGGCCAGAACCTTGTCGTCGCGGCCCGGGCGCACCCGATCACTGCGTACGGTAAGAAGCAATGCGCGAGCCGTCGCCATTTTCTCTTCCTCAGCCTCTGTCAGGGGCTTTGAATGGCTGCGGTTCAGGATGATGCGGCCTTCCCAATTGCCGGCGGCGCTGACGTCGTAAGCGGCGGCAAAGGGCTGATAAAGGGCTTTGGGCAGGTTCTCTTCGATCTGATAGGCGTGCCAGACATAAAAGCGGCCTTCCTCGCCCTCGCTGTCGGCGTCCAGAGTGGCGGCGAAGGCGTTGCCTTCGGCCAGCATTTCCCGCAACAGCCAAGCGGCGGTTTCCTCGACGCGACGGGCGAACAGAGGGTCTTCGGTGGTCAGAAAAACCTCGGTCAGCAACTCCATCAGCTGAGCGTTGTCATACAGCATCTTCTCGAAATGCGGGGCCAGCCATTCTTCGTCGGTGGAATAGCGGGCAAAGCCGCCGCCCAGATGATCATAGATGCCGCCCTGGCTCATGCGCTCCAGTGTCAGCAGCACGGCCTGTCTCTGCTGTGGGTTCTGACTGCGTAAGGCGGCGCGCCAGATCAGGGTGAACAGGGGAATGTGGGGAAATTTGGGGGCGCCGCGCAGTCCGCCATGCTCGAAATCCACCGATTGCAACAGACTGTCTGCCGCCTGATCCAGCAGCTCGAAGCTGAGATCGTCGCCGCGTTCGCTCTTGGACTGGCGGGCCAGGGCATTCTTCAGGGCGGCGACATTGCCGAAGATCTTGTCGGGCTGATGGGTCCAGGCATCCTGAACGCCGCGCAGGATTTCAGAAAAACCCGGCAAGCCATGGCGGGGACGCGGCGGAAAATAGGTGCCGCCCCAAAAGGGTTCGGCGTCGGGGGTGAGGAACATGGTCAAGGGCCAGCCGCCTCGTTGTCCCAGCATAGCCAGCGAGGATTGATAGATGGTGTCCAGATCAGGCCGTTCCTCGCGGTCCACCTTGATGGGGATGAAGAGGGCGTTCATCAGATCGGCGGTGGCGGCGTCCTCGAAGCTTTCATGGGCCATGACATGGCACCAATGGCAGGCGGCATAGCCGATGGACAGCAAGATAGGCTTACCCGAGGCCTTGGCCTCGGCCAAAGCCTCGGCGTTCCAGGCCCGCCAATGCACAGGGTTGTCTTTGTGCTGAAGCAGATAGGGGCTGGTCTCCCGGTCGAGAAGATTGCGGCTCATAGAGGGGCTTTCGGAAAGGGAGGGGCCAAGGGATGATTGCATTGGTCAGGTCTTAACGCTTAGTTTGGACGTCCGGTCCTTGGTTGCAACCATCATCCTGCCATTACGGAGCCCGAGCATGAAGATCACGTTCGATGTGGACTGCACGCCCGAAGAGGCGCGGACCTTTTTCGGCCTGCCCGACGTCAAGCCGATGCAGGATTCCATGATGAAGAAAATCGAGGAACGCATGGGGGCCAATCTGGACGCCATGAGCCCTGAAGCCCTGTTGAAGACCTGGTTGCCGGCTGGCGTCCAGGGCATGGAGCAGTTCCAGAAGATGTTCTGGACCGCCTTCCAGGGCAACGGCCAACCCTGAACCAAGAAGAGCGAACCGTGAGCCATCCCGCCGACCCGGATCTTTATTTCCGCCTGCATCTGTTCATCTGCACCAATCAGCGGCCCGAGGGGCACCCCCGCGGTTCCTGTGCCCGTCATGGTTCCGAGAAGCTGCGCGACTATCTGAAAGCGCGGGCCAAGGAATTGGGCTTAGGGGATGTGCGGGTCAATGGCGCCGGTTGTCTGGACCGCTGCGAACTGGGCCCGGTGCTGGTGGTCTATCCCGAGGGCATCTGGTATGCCGTCAAGACCCATGACGATATCGACGAAATTCTGACCACCCATTTGCAGAACGGGGGCCGGGTCGCGCGCTTGATGCTGCGTCCCGAAGACGGCCCTCAGAAGAAGGGCTGAGATGGACAGCATCTTCGCCCTGGCCAGTGCTGCCGGGCGGGGCGGGGTGGCGGTCTATCGCCTGTCCGGTCCCAAGGTGGGCGAGGCTTTGCGGGTTCTGACCGGCAAAGAGCTTCCGCCTCCGCGCCGCGCCGCCTATCGGGCCATTCAGTGGAAACATGAACTGATCGATCACGGCCTGGTGCTGTGGTTTCCCGCTCCGGCCAGCTTTACCGGCGAGGATGTGGCCGAGCTTCAAACCCATGGTGGTCGGGCGGTGGCCCAGGCCTTGACCGAGGCGCTGCGAGGGCTGGGCCTGCGTCCCGCCGAGCCGGGGGAATTCAGCCGCCGGGCTTTCGAGGCGGGAAAGCTGGACCTGACTCAGGCCGAGGCCATTGCCGATCTGGTGGATGCCGAGACGGCGGCGCAGCGGCGTCAGGCCCTGCGTCAGATGGATGGTGCTTTGCTGCGGCTTTACGAAGATTGGCGAGAGCGCTTGTTGCGGGCTCAGGCTCATCTGGAAGCCGAGATCGACTTTTCCGATGAAGACCTTCCCGGTGGCTTGAGCGCAGCAGCGCGGCAGTCCTTGCAGGAAATGACCGACGAGATGGGCCGTCATCTGGCCGATGGTCATCGTGGCGAACGTCTGCGCGACGGCCTGCATGTGGCCATTCTGGGCTCGCCCAATGTGGGCAAGTCCAGCCTGCTTAATCGCCTTGCCGGGCGTGAAGCGGCCATTGTCTCGGCCCAGGCGGGAACCACCCGCGACGTCATCGAGGTTCATCTCGATCTGGGCGGCTATCCGGTGGTCCTGGCCGATACGGCGGGCCTGCGCGATGCGTCGGAAGCCATCGAGGAAGAGGGCATCCGCCGGGCTCGGGCCCGCGGCGAGATGGCTGATCTCAAGCTGGTGGTGTTCGACGCTTCGGCTTCCGCCGATCCGTCGGTGCTGGCCTTGGCCGACGATCAAGCCCTGGTGGTGCTGAACAAGAGCGATCTGGCCGAAGCAGACTTTCCCATTCCCGGAATCGCCGTCTCGGCCAAGACCGGCAAGGGGCTGGATGTCTTGCTGGCGGAATTGACCAAGCGGGCGGCCCAAGCCCTGGAAGGGTCGGGGGCTCCGGCCCTGACCCGCGCCCGCCACCGCGCCGCTATCGAGGATGCGGTGACAAGCCTGCATCATGCCCTTGCCGCCCAGCTTCCAGAACTGGCGGCAGAAGATGTCAGACTGGCCTCGCGGGCCTTGGGGCGGATTACCGGGCGGGTTGATGTGGAAGATATGCTGGACGTAATCTTCCGGGAATTCTGCATCGGCAAGTGAAGCCGCGCCCGGCGCTTTGAGGGAATATCCCCGAAGCGGCCTCGCCGCGAGTAGCCCATTGAGGGCGCCGAAGCTTTAGCGTAGGAAAGCCAAGCGGGCAG
>Ga0209415_10004970_pt1 | contig 24145 bp, 18 predicted proteins | sample PeaSoiSIISIP2007_FD_187696 | JGI IMG/M metagenome (GOLD analysis project Ga0209415, IMG submission 187696) | Peat soil microbial communities from Weissenstadt, Germany - SII-SIP-2007 (SPAdes) (version 2) | ecosystem: Environmental > Terrestrial > Soil > Wetlands > Peat | place: Germany... | reverse complement strand
AAGCCCCGAGACCCTGCGGGCGGCGATTCTAAAGGAGGCGGGCGCCGACCGCGGACCGATCACGATACGTGCCGACGCGCGCACCACGCATCAGGCTGTGGTGACGGCGATGGATGTCGCCGGACGGCTCGGCTTTGCACAGCTCAATATCGCGACCGTGCATCAGGAACCGCCGCCTTGAACGCGAACTCGGCGGCAAGCGCCGGTCGTCCCAAGCCAAACAACACAGCCTGGGCGATTTATCGGCGCTTGCTGCGCTATGCGCGGCCATATATCGGGGTATTCCTGATCGGCGTAGTCGGAATGATATTGTTTGCCGCGACGAATTCTGCGCTTGCCTACTTGGTCAAGGAATTCCTGAACGGCGCCTTCGTTAAAAAGAACCCCGAAGTGCTTTGGAAGGTACCGATCGCGGTCGTGGTGCTGTTCACGCTGCGCGGCATCGGCGATTTCGTGTCGAACTATTACCCGAGCTGGGTCGGCCGGCAGGTCATCAAGGGCCTGCGGCGCGACGTGTTTTCGCATTATCTTCGGTTGCCCACGCCGTATCTCGACCGGGCCCAGTCCGGCCATTTACTTTCCAAATTGACCAATAACATCGAGCTGGTGGCTTCGGCGGCGACCAGCGCGGCGATTTCGCTGATCGGCGACAGCCTGACGATCATCGGATTGCTGATAACGCTGTTCTACATGAACTGGCGGCTCGCGGCGTTCTGCATAACCGTGGCGCCGGTGATCGCGTGGCTGATGCAAGTGGCCAACCGCAGTTTCCGCCGCTACAGCGAGCGAATTCAGACTTCGATGGGCGACATCACGCGCGTCGCCAAGGAAGCAATCGATGCCCATCGCCTCATCAAGATCTTCAATGCCGAGGATCATCAGATCGACAGATTCGAACAAGTCAATGAACTGAATCGCGCGTCCAACATGAAGCTCGCGCGCGCGAAATCGATCAGCAACCCCGTCGTGCAGTGCATTGCGTCGATAGCGCTTGCGAGCGTACTCTACGTGGCGATACGGCAGGTGTTTTCCCACAATATGCAGGTCGATGAGTTCTTGGGGTTCTTGACCGCCTTGATGCTCATCCCCTCGCCGTTGCGCAGCTTGGTCAACATGAGCGGGCCCCTGCAGCAGGGGATCGCGGCCGGACAGAGCGTATTTGAGATCATGGATGAGCCGACCGAGGGCGCCGGCGGCGTGCGCCGGATCGTGCGCGCGAGGGGCGAGATCGAGTTTCGCAACGTCTCGTTCACCTACGGCGGCGATAAGGGCGACGTGCTGCACGAGGTGAGCTTTCGGGTTCAACCGGGTGAAACGGTGGCCATCGTCGGCAGGTCGGGCAGCGGCAAGACGACGCTGGTCGGCTTGGTGCCGCGCTTCTACGACGTACAGCAGGGGTCGGTGCTTCTGGACGGCGTCGACGTGCGCGAGTACCGGCTGACCGATTTGCGCTCGCAGGTGAGCTTGGTCAGTCAGGACGTCGTGCTGTTCAACGATACCATCCGCAACAACATCGCCTTCAATGCGATCGGTAAAACGGATGAGCAAATCGCCGGCGCCGCGCGTGCCGCCAACGTCATGGAATTCGTCGCACAGCAACCGGACGGATTCGACACCGTGCTGTCCGATCGCGGGCAAAATCTGTCCGGCGGCCAGCGGCAGCGCATCTCCATTGCGCGCGCCTTGCTCAAGGATGCACCGGTGCTGATACTCGACGAAGCCACCGCGGCCCTCGATAACGAGTCCGAGCGGCGTGTGCAGCAGGAACTGGCCGTGCTTATGCGGGGACGCACGACCCTGGTGATTGCGCACCGCCTCTCCACGGTGGAAGGCGCCGACCGCATCATCGTACTGGATCACGGGCGCATCGCCGAAATGGGGAACCATCAAGAATTACTGGTGCGCGGTGGCCTGTACGCGGCATTGCACGGAATGCAGTTCAACGATTAACGCACGCGCCATGTCGGTTCAATCCTGGCTCAATCGCGTCTGGTACGAGCGCGCTGCTCCGCCCTGGTGGTTGCTGCCGCTGTCGGTCGCGTACGGCGCGGTCTCCGGAGCGCGCCGCTATGCCTACGCCAGACACTGGCGCAGGTCGACGCGCCTGTCGCGGCCGGTTGTCATCGTCGGGAATTTGAGCGTCGGCGGAACCGGCAAGACACCGCTTGTGTGCTGGCTGGTGGCGCGTCTGAGTGAGCGCGGGCGCAAGCCCGGGGTCGTCACGCGCGGCTATGGCGGCTCGTCGAGCGGAGTGCGCATGGTCGAAGCATCCGACGACCCGCTGCTGGTCGGAGATGAGCCGATTCTATTGGCGCGCCGCACCGGCGTGCCGGTTGCCATCGGCCGCGATCGACCGGCTGCGGCGCAGCTCTTGGTGAGTGCCGGCTGCGACGTGATTGTGAGCGACGATGGATTGCAGCATTACGCGCTGGCGCGTGACTGCGAAGTGGTCGTCATCGATGGAGACCGCCGATTCGGCAACGGCTGGTTGTTGCCGGCGGGGCCGCTGCGGGAAACGCGCTCGCGTCTGGCGCAGGCCGATGCCGTCGTGGTCAACGGCGGTCGGGCGCTGCTCGAGGGTGCGATCAGTATGCGGCTCGAGGCCACAGGCGCCGTGGCGGTGGAAGACCACCGCATGGTGCCGTTGCAGGACTTCGCGGGCAAGACCGTGCATGCCGTCGCCGGCATCGGCAATCCGGAACGGTTTTTCAACATGCTGCGCGCGCACGGGATCGAGGTCATCGGTAGTCCGTTGCCCGATCATGCCCGCATTAGGTGCGAGGACATCGTGTTCGCCGACGAAAGACCGGTGCTCATGACCGAGAAAGATGCCGTAAAATGCGCCGGCTTGACCGATCGGCGGCATTGGTACGTGCCCGTGAGCGCGCAGTTCGACGGCGGCGAATCGACTACACTGCTCGGCATCGTGTTGGAGCGCCTGGCAAAGCGCGAACCACGTTCGCGAGGAATCATCGATGGATAGACGACTACTGGAACTGATGGTGTGCCCGGTGTGCAAGGGTCCGCTGCGCACCGCGGGGAGCGGAGCTACGCTCGAACTCGTCTGCCGGACCGATCGGCTGGCTTACGCGGTTCGCGACGGCATTCCGTTGATGCTGCCGGAAGACGCACGCGTGTTGAGCGCGGATGACCCGCTGCTGAATCGCTAGAGCGGTCTACACCGTGTTCCATGTGGTGATTCCGGCGCGCTATTCGGCAACTCGGTTGCCCGGAAAGCCCCTGCTCGACATCGGCGGGCGGCCGTTGATTCGTTGGGTGTGGGAACGCGCGCGCGCGAGCGGCGCGGCCTCGATCATCGTGGCGACCGACGATGAACGCGTTCAAAGCGTGGCCGCGGGTTTCGGCGCCGACGTGGCGCTCACGGAACCGAGCCATACCTCGGGCACGGATCGTATCGCCGAGGTAGTCCGCGCGCGATGCCTTTCGCCCGGGGACATCGTCGTGAATCTGCAGGGGGATGAACCCCTGATGCCGCCCGCCGTCATACGCGATGTCGCCACCGCCTTGAACGAGCGGCCGGGCACCGACATTACGACGGCGGTCGCCCCGATTCAAAGTTTGGCGGAGTTTCTCGATTCCAGCTGCGTCAAGGCGCTGCGCGGGCGGGAGGGCCAGGCACTTTATTTCAGTCGTGCGCCGGTGCCCTGGCCGCGCGATAGCGTCACGGCCGGAAGGCCGACGCAGTTCGCCGGTGCGTGGCGCCATATCGGCATCTACGCCTATCGAGTCGAGAGCCTTCTGCAATTCGCCGCACGGCCGCCGACCCCGCTCGAGACCACGGAGAAACTGGAACAATTGCGCGCCTTGGAATACGGAATGCGCATTTACTTGATGACGCTGACCGAAGCCCCGCCCGGCGGCGTCGATACGCCGGAAGATCTCGAGCGGGTGCGGGCGAGCGTGAAGCTCTCCTGAGGGCTAGCGATTCGTCACATGAGCGAGGCGCTACTGCAATGCGCGCAGCAGCCAGTACAGGCCGCCCGCCAGTACGATGGAGACGGGCAGCGTGAGAACCCAAGCCATCAGCAAGTTGCGCACGGTGGCCCATTGCAGGCCGGAACGATTAGCGACCATGGTGCCGGCCACACCCGATGACAAGACGTGCGTGGTGCTGACCGGCAATCCGTACATGTCGGCCGCGCCGATGGTGGCCATGGCCACGAGTTCGGCCGATGCACCCTGGGCATAGGTCAAATGCGTTTTGCCGATGCGCTCGCCGACCGTCACCACGATGCGCTTCCAGCCAATCATGGTTCCGAGGCCAAGGGCGATCGCCACGGCGACTTTCACCCAATTGGGAATGAACTTGGTCGAGTTGTCGAGCTGCTTTTTATATTCGGCGAGGGTTTGTCTATCCGCTTCCGAAACCGCAATGGTTTTCGATTTGCTCAAGAATCGCAGGCCCTCGCTCTCGAGGTACATGTTATTGCGGATGTTGACCATTTGACCGGCGGGAACTTTTGCCAGCGAACCGAAGAAATTCACTTGCTGCGCGATTGATTCGGACAGTGCGGCCAGGGCCGGTATGGTTTGCGGGCTGATCGAACGGGTTCGCACGATCTCGATCGCGGCGGCGTGGGGGTCGGCCGGAGCGGCGCCCTCGCCGTAGTGTCCCAATGCGATTTGCGCCTGCGCCGAGACCGCGACGAACTTGGCAATTTCTTCCTCGTGCATGGTGCGGTTCAGCGCGTATGCCGTCGGTACGGTACCGATCAGAATCAGCATGATGAGTCCCATCCCCTTTTGCCCGTCGTTGGAGCCGTGCGCAAAACTCACTCCCGTGCAGGTCAGCACCAGTAATGCGCGAATCAACAGCGGCGGCGGCCGGTTGTCTTTGGGTTCCTGAAACAGCGCGGGCACGGGAATGAGCGCCTTGGCGATCAGTATGAGGAGCGCCGCGACGCTGAAGCCGATCAGCGGAGAAAACAACAATGACTCCCCGATCTTGGTCGCCTGGCTCCAATCGACACCGCTGGTGCCGTTGCTGCTGCCGGCCATCAGCTGGTTCATGAGACCGACGCCCATGATCGAACCGATGAGGGTATGGGAACTCGATGCCGGCAGGCCGAAATACCAAGTACCCAGATTCCACAGAATCGCGGCGATCAATAGAGCAAACACCATGGCGAAGCCGGCGCCGCTGCCGACCTGGAGTATCAACTCCACCGGCAACAGCGACACGATACCGAATGCCACCGCGCCGCTCGAGGCGAGCACCCCTAGAAAATTGAAGGTCCCCGACCAGACGACCGCGAAATTGGGCGGCAGCGAATGGGTATAGATGACCGTAGCGACGGCATTCGCGGTGTCGTGAAAGCCGTTGACGAACTCGAACCCCAACGCAACGAACAGCGCAATGCCGAGCAATATGAACGGATACGCCCGGGTATATCTCACCACCGACAGGTCGTCCATCAGGTGATAGCCCGCGTAAACGACGCCCGCGACGACCACGACTCCAGCGAGCATATTGAAAAACGGATTCGCCCTGTGCCCGGTGAGCGGCGAGGCTCCTGATCCCGGATGGATGACATCGACATTGGCCATGTTGGGTCCCGGATGGAAGGAGGGTGGGGCTGAACCGGTAATTTATAGTTCGGCTATATGACGATTGGGTGACAAGCCCAGTTCGCGGCGCCTTACGAGATTTCGCACCCCCGCGCGCGAGTAGCAACTGGAGAGCGGGCGCCGGCTACGCGCCGCGGGCACGCGTAGCTCGATCGACCGCAGGCTTAGGGGTAAAGGCTAACGATCGTCGGGGCCGCTGCGCGGCACATCGCTCGGGGCGGATGACCAGACCACGTACTTGTTGTCGCTGGCGCTCGGTTGAGACGCCTCCGGCGGCCGCGGTGTGGGCGGTTCGACGAACGGCTGCGCAGAGGCGGGCGGCGGCATAGAGGCGGGCGGCGTCACATAGGCGGGCGGCGGCGCAGCCGGTGTCGCGGAGGCTGGCGTGAATCCGGCGGCGCTCGCGGCGGCCGGGGGCGAATCCGTCGCCGGTGCAGTCGGGCTGCCTACGTTGGTCTGCCCGTTCCCGGCGCTTTCACCGCCATCGCGTCGGCCGCGGCCTCGCCGACGGCGGCTGCGCCCGCTGCGTTCCGGGCGCTCGCTTCCCGCTTCTCGATCGGCACGAATCGGCTGCTCGACGCGAGGCGCTTCCGTACGTGGCCCTTGCCCTTGGTCGGGGCGCGCCGCTTCGCTGCGGGCGCCTTCGGTGCGGCGTGGCCCTGCATCTTGCCGGCCTTCGCCGCGCGGACGGCCGTCGCGCCGCGGCTCGCGCGGTCCGTCGTGCCGCGCATCGCGATGTCGGTCGCGGTTGCGGTCCCGATCGCCGCCGCTGCGGTAGCGATCGTGGCGTACATCGCGATGCTGGGGCCGGTCGCGTGGCGGGGCTGCCGCCGCCGCGGTGGCGGTGTCGCCCGATGAGCCTGAGCCGAACAGCCAGCGCCAAAAGCGCACCAATGCCCCTTGTTGCGGAGCCGTGGCCGCCGCCGCCGCTGCCACCGGCTCAGCGGCAGGTACCGGTGCGATGGGCGAGGCGGAGGCGGGCAAAATGCTCGGCACCACCGGCGCCTCGCCCGGCGGTTTCTTGTCGCGATTGCCGATGTTCGAATCATCGAGGACCGGCTGATCCGCGATTTGATAGCTGACCGTGCTGTTCTCCGGTAACTCCTTCTCGTCGTCGCGAATTCGCCGCAGGTTGTAGGCGGGGGTCTGAAGATGCGGATTCGGGACGATCACCAGCGATACCTTGTCGCGTGACTCGATCTGATTGAGCCAGTCGCGCTTCTCGTTGATCAGGTACGTGGCCACGTCCACTGGCACTTGGGCGATCACCCTGCCGGTGCGCTCCTTGCGGGCCTCTTCCCCGATCAATCGCAACAGAGCGAGCGACATCGATTCCACCCCGCGGATCGTGCCCATGCCGCCGCAGCGCGGGCAGCCGATGTGGGTGGTCTCGGAGAGGGCGGGCCGCAGGCGCTGGCGCGACAGCTCGAGCAGCCCGAAGCGCGACAGCCGTCCCAGCTGGATGCGCGCGCGATCCATCTTGACCGCATCGCGCAGCATGTCCTCCACCGCGCGCTGATTGGCCTGCGACTCCATGTCGATGAAATCGATCACGATCAGTCCGCCGATATCCCGCAGCCGCAGCTGGCGGGCGATTTCCTCGGCTGCTTCCAGATTGGTATTGCGGGCGGTTGCCTCGATATCGCCGCCGCGGGTACTGCGCGCCGAATTGATATCTATCGATACCAGCGCTTCAGTGTGATCGATGACCAAGCTGCCGCCGGACGGCAGCGTCACCTTGTGCGAATAAGCCGACTCGATTTGGCTTTCTATTTGATAGCGCGTGAACAGCGGGACCGGGTCCTGGTACAGCTTCAGTTTTCGCTGCGCATCGGGCGGCATGAACCGCTGCATGTATTCCTGGGCCTTTTGGAAGGCCTCGGGCTGATCGATCAAACATTCGCCGACGTCGTCGGAGAAGTAGTCGCGCAAGCCGCGCGTGACCGCGTCGCTTTCCTGAAATATCAGAAACGGTGCGGGCCGGCTGTCATTCGCTTGAACGATCGCATCCCAGGCTGTTTTGAGATTGTTCAAATCCCATTGCAATTCGTCGGTCGAGCGGCCGACTCCGGCGGTACGCACGATCGCGCCCATGCCCTCGGGAATCTGCAGGCCACTCATCGCCTCGCGCATCTGATCGCGATCTTCGCCTTCGATGCGCCGCGATACGCCGCCGGCGCGCGGGTTATTCGGCATGAGCACCAAAAAGCGGCCGGCGAGACTGATGAACGTGGTGAGCGCCGCGCCCTTGTTGCCGCGCTCCTCTTTTTCCACCTGCACGATCAGTTCTTGACCTTCCTGCAGGAGATCCTTGATGTTGAGGCGACCTCCGTTCGCGGGTTGCGAACGGAAGTATTCCTTGGACACTTCCTTCAACGGCAAAAAGCCGTGCCGCTGCGCACCATATTCGACGAACGCCGCTTCGAGGCTCGGCTCGATGCGAGTGATGCGGCCCTTATAGATATTGGATTTTTTCTGTTCCCGGGATGGGATCTCAATCGATAAATCGTAGAGTTTCTGACCGTCGACGAGCGCGACTCGCAGTTCTTCTTCTTGAACTGCGTTGATGAGCATTCTTTTCATTTGCCCCAACTAAGGTGGTAGGGGCCGAGGAGAGCTTGAGAATAGAATCCGGAGCCGCGACGCATGTCGCGACAAGAATTGAGGAAACACCGAGCGCGAGCCACGCGATCGGCATCAATTCAACCCAATTCTGCCAATACGTATACGGCAAGCCCGGGGCCTTGTTCTCGGTTAACCGCTTGTCAGACGCCAAAGCCTGAGCGAAGGCTCTCTTGCGTCTGTCTCATCGGCCGAGCGATGGTCTGGAAATCCAGAACCAACTAATATGCGGCGCCCCCGTAATACGGGCGCGCCACGGAAACCGGTGCCAACTTGCCCTTCCCTTGAGGGCCAATAAAGCCTCCGGCCCTTCGAAACAAGGGTCCGGTAGATGACACGGCTCTGAAACATTAGCACAGTAGGCCGACAGGGTCAATGTAATCAATACCTTAGATGGATGATCTCTTAACGTATGATACCGAACATGAAAGCTGAGCTGACAGACCCTACGCCGCGTGCCGGCAGCAAAAGCCCTGTGATGCTGCGCACCATCACCGCCGAGGAAGCCGGTCAGAGAATCGACAACTTTCTCATGCGGCATTTCAAGGCCGTGCCCCGCAGCCGCGTCTACCGTTTGCTGCGCAAGGGCGAGGTGCGTGTCAACCGCAAGCGGGTGGATGCGCAGTATCGCATCGCCGCCGGCGACGAAGTGCGCCTGCCGCCGGTGCGCATCGACAGCGGCGACGAACCTGGCCGGCCCTCGAGCAGTCTGACGGAATTGATCGAAAGGTCGGTAATCTATCAGGACAAGCATTTGTTGGTGCTCGATAAACCGGCGGGGGTCGCAGTGCATGGGGGCAGCGGCATGAGCTATGGGGTCATCGAGGCGCTGCGGGCGTCGCGACCGCGCGAGACTCTGGAACTGGTTCATCGCCTTGACCGCGATACCAGCGGTTGTTTAGCCATCGCGCGCGACCGGGCTACGTTGACGGCTCTCCATGCGCTGATCCGGCAATCCGGCATGCACAAGACCTATTTGGCGCTGGTGTCGGGCAGCTGGCAGCTCGGCACCAAACGCATTGACGCGCCGCTGGCGACGGACAATCGCCAGCACGGTGAGCGGCACGTCCGGGTGGCCGCAGCCGGCAAGGATTCGGTCAGCGTATTCAAGCCGGTGCAGTTCTTCGGGAGCTTCGCGACCTTGATGGAGGTGGATATCCCGACGGGACGCACGCATCAGATACGCGTACACGCCGCGTTCGCGGGTCACCCGCTTCTGGGCGACGACAAGTACGGCGATCGCGAGCGCAATGCCGGACTCAAGCGTCACGGCCTTAAGCGCACGTTCCTGCACGCTCAATCCATAGCGTTCGACTGGCCGGGTTCCGGCGTCCCATTCCATGTGAGCGCGCCGCTACCGGCCGAGCTCGCGGCGGTGCTCGATGCAATCACACCGGTGAAGCGCAAGACGGCCAAACGGACGCGCGCCGTGCAGGAAAATTAAGGGATTTGATATCCGACCCGGCGCAGCACCGCGCACAGCCTGATCAATGGCAGCCCGATGAGAGCGCTCGGATCCTCGCTGTCGATGGATTCGCACAGGCTGATCCCAAGGCCCTCGCTCTTGAAGCCACCGGCGCAGTCGATGGGCGCCTCGCGCGCGACATAACGCTCGATCGTGGCCTCATCGAGCACGCGAAACGTGACGCGCGTGGTATCCACGAATTCGATTGCGCAACCGTTGCAATCGCGTACGACGGCTACGGCGGTAAGAAAGGCCAGCGTGCGACCCGAGCAGCTGCGCAGCTGTTCAATGCAACGCGCCTCCGTACCCGGTTTGCCGAGGATGATTTCTCCGCCGGCGCCATCCGGCAGGGTGGCGGCTTGATCGGAGCCGATGATGAACGCTTCGGGGTGTCTCGCAGCGACCGCCCGAGCTTTGGCCAGGGCCAATCTGCCGACCAGCGCGATTCCCGCCTCTTGGCCAAGGCGCGTTTCATCGATGCCCGGAGCCGCGCATTGAAAGGAGTTGTGCACCCGTGCCAGAAGCTCTCGCCGGTAGCTCGAAGCGGATGCTAAAAAGAGCGCAGGCGGAGACTTCAAAAACAACGACTTGCACCTGATTCATTTTTGACAGAGGTGGTAACGAGCCCTATTATACGCGGCCCATGGCAGCCGACTTGCCAGACCTCGTTGCGGTAATGCGCCGAATTTCGCCGCCGACGCACAGGTGCCCGAAACCCCGGGTGTTGAGCGCCGGCCGTTCGGCGGATTGCGGAATTTATTGAAGAAAACTTGATAGGACACAGCATCCATGGCAGTTCAGAAGAGCAGAAAAACACCGTCCAAGCGCGGCATGCATCGATCCCATTCCGCGCTCGCGACACCAGCGGTCTCGATCGACGCAAAGAGCGGCGAAACTCATTCGCGTCATCGCATTTCGCGAGATGGGTACTATCGCGGCCGCAAGGTACTTGAGACCAAGGCGGACGCGGCAGCGACCGAAGAATAAGCCGCGGCAATCCGCGACGACGCAATCGTCGCTCGAGACATCTAGAAGCACCCCCTTGTCGGCGCCGCTCCATATCGCCATCGACGCCATGAGCGGCGATTGCGGGCCGTCGGTTTGCGTACCGGCGGCTCTCGAGGCTGCCCGTGCGTTCCCGGACGTGCGGTTTACTTTGATCGGCAAAGAAGACGATCTGCAGCGTCAGCTGAAGCCGCGCAGCGGGGCATGGGCGTCCACTGCGCATCCCGCCAACGTCAGTTGCCTGTTCGCAACCCAAATCGTCGAAATGACCGATCACCCGCGCGAGGCCTTGCGCCGCAAGAAAGACTCATCGATGCGGCGCGCACTCGATCTGGTCAAGGCCGGCGATGCCAACGCCTGCGTGAGCGCAGGCAACACCGGGGCTCTGATGGCGATGGCCCATTTCGTACTAAAGATGCTGCCAGGGGTGGAGCGGCCGGCGATAGTTTCCTTGATTCCTTCGCGTGGCGGTCACACCTACATGCTCGATCTGGGCGCGAATGCGTCCTGCACGCCGACCCAGCTGTGCCAGTTTGCGGTGATGGGCTCGGTATTGGCCGCCGATCTCGAGGGTGCTCACGAGAAGCCGCGGGTTGGGTTGCTCAACATTGGCGAGGAAGAGATCAAGGGCAATGAAATCGTGCAGACCGCGCACAATATGCTGGTGGCGAGCGACATCAACTACGTCGGTTTCGTCGAGGGCCACGATATCTTTTCCGACAAGGTGGACGTGGTGGTCACCGACGGCTTCACCGGCAATGTCGCGCTGAAGACCATGGAGGGCGCGGCGCGCCTGATATCGCAGGCCCTGCGCGAGGAACTCACGCGCACCACGCTGCGCAAACTCGGAGCGCTCGCGGCAGGCCCCAGCCTGCGCGCGTTGCGAACTCGAATGGATCCGAGGCGGTACAATGGCGCCACCATGGTCGGATTGAACGGCATCGTGATCAAGAGTCACGGCGGTGCCGACCTGTTCGCTTTTCGGCGCGCGATCGAAGTCGCGGTAATGGAGGCGCGCAACGGCGTCCCGGAGCGAATCACACAGCGTTTGGCCACCCCACGTTAAGGTTCGAAGGATCGCAATGTACTCACGCATCGCCGGGACCGGCAGCTTTCTACCGGAAAAAATATTGACCAACGGCGATCTGGAGAAATTGGTCGATACCAGCGACGAGTGGATCCGCTCGCGCACCGGCATCGAGAGCCGCCACGTGGCGAGCGAGGGGGAGACCACGACCGATCTCGCGGAACACGCGGCGCGGCGCGCCATGGCGGATGCGCAAGTCACCGCCGCGGACATCGATCTCATCTGCGTGGGCACGACTACGCCCGATCTCGTGTTTCCGAATGTCGGCACGTTGCTGCAAGAGCGATTGGGCATTCACAACGGATGCCCGGCCTTCAGTTTGGAGGCCGCCTGTACCAGCTTCATGTATGCCTTGAGCGTCGCGGACAAGTTTGTCCGGCTGGGGGAATCGAAGTGCGCGCTGGTGGTCGGCGCGGAAACACTGACGCGAATCGTGGATTGGAAGGACCGCGCCACTTGCGTCCTGTTTGCAGACGGTGCGGGCGCAGTGGTGCTCACGCCCTCGGCCGAACCGGGTATCATCAGCACCCGCTTGCATTCGGACGGCCGCTACAAGGACCTGTTAATGTACCCGGACGGCGTCTCCAAAGGATTCAAATTGGCGCGCGAAGGCAAGGCCGCGGTGCAGATGAAGGGCAACGAGGTTTACAAGGTGGCGGTTAATACTTTGGGCCAACTTGTTACCGAGACTCTCAATGCCAATAATATAACCAAGGATCAGTTGGACTGGCTGGTTCCGCATCAGGCCAATATCCGTATTATCGAGGCGATTGCCAAACGGCTGAATTTGCCGATGGAACGCGTCATTGTGACGATCCAGGATCAGGGCAATACCTCGGCCGCGTCGGTGCCGTTGGCGCTCGATACGGGAATTCGCGACGGCCGCGTGCGGCGCGGGCAACTGCTCCTGCTGGAGGCTTTCGGGGGCGGATTTACCTGGGGGTCGGCGCTTATTCGCTATTGATGCGCGGTGCCTCGAAACAGATGCGAACTACGCGGTGGTTTTGGATCATAGGGATGCTGGCCTCGGCGGCGCGGGCGGAGGTATTCCCGCTGGCCCCCGAGCAGGATTCGATCGGCGAGCAGGGGCAGACCGAGGCCGAGCAGCAGGACACGCTGCCTGATGTGGCGCGCCAGTATCACCTGGGGTTCGATGAAATCATCGCGGCCAATCCGGGTGTGGATACCTGGCTACCGGGTGCGGGCACCATGATTCGGCTGCCGATGCAGCATTTGCTGCCCAGCGTTCCGCGTACCGGTATCGTGATCAATTTGCCCGACGGGAGGCTGTACTACTTCCGCGCCGATCAACACGGCAATCGCGTGGTGGAGACCGATCCCATCAGCGTCGGCAAGATGGACTGGAAGACGCCATTGGGGGTCACCACCATCGTCAAGAAGGAAAAGAGGCCCACCTGGTATCCGCCGAAATCGGTGCGCGAAACCCATTTGAAGGAGGATGGCGACATACTGCCGGCGGCCATACCTCCGGGGCCCGACAATCCTTTGGGCGAATATGCGATGCGCCTGGGGATTCCCGGTGGTTCCTACCTAATTCACGGTACCAACAAGCCGGTGGGCGTGGGCATGCAGATCACGCACGGCTGCATCCGTCTTTATCCGGAGGATATCGAGTATCTGTTCGGCGAAGTTCCGCTGGGCATGACGGTGCGCATCGTCAATCAGCGCATCAAGACCGGCTGGGTGGACGGCGCACTGTATCTCGAGGTGCACCATCCCTTGGACGGCGTGAATCTAAAGGATGCCGAGGACTTGACCTCTCTCACCCGCAGCATCGTGGCCGCAACCTCGCAGCGCCGGGTCATTATCGATTGGGATACCGCCGAGCGGGTATTTCAAGAAGCCAACGGGATTCCGACGCGCATCTCGATCGACCGCTGGCTTGCGCCGGGTACCGCCTCGGTATTGCGCAAACCAACGCCGTAAAGAAAAACGCCGCGGTATTCACCGCGGCGTTTGAGCGCACATCAATTGCTTGATTTACTTCGAAACGGACTTCTTGAACATGCGATCGATCTTCTCATTGATCGCTTCAATCGCCGTCGAATTCTGCTGCGACATCGACAACGCCTGGTTGGCGGTGCTCTGCGCTCCGGAAGCCGCTGATTGGGCGCTCTGGGCAGCGCTCATGGCAGCAGCAGCTGCGCTCGCGTTCTTCGCCACGTCGCCCTGCAGTTTGTTGACCTGAGATTTGAGATCATCGATCTGAGATTGGATCGGCTTCAGGTCCGTGCATCCTGCGAAAGCAATAACGCAGGCCGCCGCGAGAGAGGCCTTAAGTGTCGTGGAAAATTTCATAAATGTCGTCCCCTAGGGTTGTTAATTCATTCGTCTCGAAACGTCTGCAGTGTTGTCGCCCTTGGGCCCAGTCTTCGTGTCGGGCTCAACGGCGTCGCAGCACAGCGGTACATAAAGCCAAATTCGCGCGTCGATTGCAACTTAAAATCGGGTTATGTCGGTTATCGCCAACAAGTTTACCAAGTTTCGTCATCCAAATTAAATCGCCGTTAGAATTCGAGAGCCATTTTATATTTTGTTGCCGGCCGTGGTTATTGGACGAAATACCAAGAGCATTAAGTACCTGCCGCACGGCTAGAATCGGGATTCGCGATGTTATGCGCCGAAATTGGGCACGGCCGCTCGCCTTCGCCTGAGTTGCTCGCGGATGTTGCGCCGGAAAGCTTTCGAACGATGTCCCGGACAGTGCGGCGCACCGGACCTTGCCGGGGCTCGTCCGGCGGCGCCGTATTTTGAGACGAAGTGACGGTTGGCTTGCGGACGCATACAGGCGGTGGAGAGTGAATCCGTCGAACGCCGGCTCGTTGCACTGCGACACTGGTATCGGCCAATGGGGTGCTCCATCTTGTCACTGCCAGTAGACTGTATATAATATCAGCTACTGGCTACATATACAGGTGACGCATGTCTGATCTTACACCTCGTCAAACCCAGATTCTCCGGCTCATTCAAGCCGCCATTGCTGAAAACGGCATGCCGCCCACTCGTGCGGAAATCGCCCGTACGTTTGGCTTCAAGTCGCCCAATGCGGCCGAGGAACACTTGCGTGCCCTGCAACGCAAGGGCGTCATCGATCTGATTCCCGGTGCTTCGCGCGGCATCCAGCTCAAAGATATTTTGAGAGAACAATTGGGTCTGCCGCTCATTGGCCGCGTCGCCGCCGGCCGTCCGATCTTGGCCGAAGAGCACATCGAAACGCGTTATCAAATCGATCCCCAATTATTCCAACCGCAGCCGCACTATCTGCTGAAAGTGCAGGGCATGAGTATGAAGAACGCCGGGATCTTGCATAACGATCTGGTCGCCGTGCATCGCACTCCCGAGGTGCGCAATCGCCAAATTGTGGTCGCTCGCCTGGAAGACGAAGTCACCGTCAAACGCTATCGGCAGGAAGGCACGATTGTGTGGCTGTTGCCTGAAAATGCGGATTTTGAACCCATTCGAGTCGATCTCAAGGAACAGCCCATGATTATCGAAGGGGTGGTGGTCGGGGTGCTTCGCCGTGGTAAAGACGTGGATGCCGCGTGAGGCATCATCCCTTGCGGATATTTTGGCCGATGCTCGTGTCTGGAAGTTAAAAGACACCGCGGCCGCTTCCACTCGTCCGGTTTGGCCCACCGGCCGAAGCTCGCTCGATGCGCGCTTGCCGGGCGGCGGTTGGCCGACGGCGTCGCTCGTCGAGGTGCTGTTGGATGCAGCCGGTCTTGGTGAAATCCAACTATTTTTGCCTGCTCTGGTGGAATCTCAGCGCAGAACCGACGGTGAGGCTCCCTGGCTGGTCTGGATTGCGCCGCCCCATGAACCCTTTGCGCCGGCCTTGGCACAGCAGGGGATTGAACTGGGCCGCTTATTGGTGGTGCGGCCTGCCACGGCGACGGAAGCCTTGTGGGCCGCTGAGCAGTGTTTGAGTTCGGGGGTCTGCGCCGCTGTTTTGCTGTGGCTGAAAGGCACCGATGATCGCTGGCTGCGGCGTTTGAAGCTGGCAGCCGAGGCGGGCGGTGCCCTCGGTGTGCTGTTTCGTCCCGAGCGGCATCGATTCGAGTCCTCACCCGCCACATTACGCTTGTTGCTGACTCAGGGTGAGCACGCGCCGCACCTCGAGCTGATCAAGGTGCAAGGCGGCCGACCCGGGCCCGTCGAGCACCTCGTGTGATGCCCGTCTCATGAAATCGCGCACGGTGAAATCAGCAACGGCGGATTTATTTGCTGCAGCCGATGCCGCCGCGCGGCAGCCCGCGCCCATACCCACACCCATACCGACATCGATAGCAGCATCGCCGCCAAAACACTTGTGGTATGCGGCGGTGTTCCCGGAGCTGAACGAGGCGCAGCAGTCGGCCGCCGTGCTGCGCCGCCTCTGCCTGCATGCGCAGCGGTTCACCCCGTTGGTCAGTATTGAAATGCCCAACGCGCTGCTGTTGGAGATCAGAGGCAGCGTGAAGCTGTTCGGTTCGCTCGAGATGCTGCATGCCGGCATCGACACCGCTTGGAGTCGGCTGAAGCTGCATGCCCACAGCGCGACGGCGCCATCGGCTCTGGCGGCGCTGTGGTTCGCCCGCGCCGGCAAACGGGTTCGCATCGAAGATTCCGGTTGTCTGGCGGGTGCGCTGGCGGAGTTGCCCGTTGCCTGTACGTCCTGGGATGCCGAGCGGCTGCACACCTTGCGCGCCATGGGTGTGACTCGGGTCGGTGATTTGCTGCGCTTGCCGCGCGCCGGCCTGGCGCGACGCTTCGGTCGTAGTGCGGTGTTGGAAATAGATATCGCGCTGGCGCGGCAAGACGCGCCGCGCAGGGCGTTCGTGCCGCGCCAGCGGTTTTGCGAGCGCTGCGATTTCGAGACCGAGATCGAGACCGTCGCGTATCTGCAGAAGGCGCTCGAGCCGCTGATCAAGCGCTGTGCGAAGTTTTTACGCGAACGGCAGGCGGGTGTGCTGGCTTTGGAATTGAGGCTGCGGCACCGCGTGCAGCCTGCCACGCGGGTTCGCTTGGGGCTGGCGGGCATCACGAGCGAGCATCGCCGCTTGAGGGACGTGCTGGTCCAAAAACTCTCACGGCTCGAACTTGCGGCACCGATCCTGAGTATAGAACTGCTCTCGGGTACCCTGCAGCCGCTCTCGGCCGGCTCGCTCGATGCCTTCGCGGCGCTGGGCGGCGCCGGCGGCCGCGATACGGCGCCGCAATTGATGGAGCGTCTGCGTGCTCGGCTCGGCGAAGCAGCGGTTTATGGGATCCGCTCGATCCCGGAGCATCGGCCCGAGGCGGCTTGGCGGCGGATCCATGAACTACGTTTAGAGGCGCTACGCCCCGGTTCTGCCACGCGCGACGGCGGCCGTGAGGGCATGCCGCGGCCGGTGTGGTTGCTGGACGAGCCCGTCATGCTCTTGGCCTCGGAAGTGCAGCAGCTGCATCAGGGGAGGGAGATTCTCGAGCAGGGCCCCGAACGGATCGAAAGCGGTTGGTGGGACGGCAAGGATATCGCCCGCGATTACTACATCGCGCGCCAAACGGGCGGCATACGGCGCTGGGTTTTTCAGGAGCAGCGGTCCAAGTGCTGGTATTTGCACGGCGTATTCGCTTAGCCGGAACTATTCATGAACGAAAGGTATTCTCGTGACCGAACGCCGGATCGGATGGGTATTTTCCGGACCGCCGTGAACCCATCCCTGGGGGCTGCGGGAAAAACATCCTGTTTTTCACGCTCCGGAAAATACCCATCCGATCCGGCCTTCTGCGCGATTTCCTGTAATTCATGAATAGTTCCGGTTAGCGCATGTACGCTGAATTGCATGCCTTGAGCAATTTCACGTTTTTGCGCGGCGCTTCGCAGCCCGAGGAATTGGTCGCCCAGGCGAAGCGCTTGGACTATCGCGCGCTCGCGCTCACCGATGAATGCTCGCTCGCCGGCGTGGTGCGTGCGCATGTCGCCGCCAAGCGGCATGAACTGCCGCTGATCGTCGGCACGGAGCTCAATTGCGCCGATGAACTCAAGCTCGTGGCACTGGCAACCGATCGGGCGAGCTATGGTGCGATGAGCCGTTTGATCAGCCGCGCACGGCGCGCCGGCGCCAAAGGCAGCTACATGCTCGAGCGCGCGGATCTCGAGAACGCCCTCGACGGATGTTTGCTCGTTTGGCTGCCGCGAGCGGGCAGGGCGCCGCTGCCGCAGCAGAGCCAAGACGGCCGGTGGTTGCGTGAGCGTTTCGCGGGGCGCTTATGGATAGGCGTCGAACTCTTGACCGGCGGCGCCGATGCGCGCCGATTGGGACTCCTCGAAGCGCTCGGCAAAACGCTCGAATTGCCGCGGGTCGCCGCCGGCGACGTGCACATGCATCGACGCAGCCGCCGCGCCTTGCAGGACGTGCTCACGGCGATTCGCTTGAACATCCCGGTCGACTCCGCGGGGCTCTCTTTGTTTCCGAATGGCGAGCGGCATTTGCGGCCCTTGCCGCGTTTGCGGCAGATCTATCCGGCGCCGCTGCTCGCGCAAACGCTCGCAATCGCCGAGCGCTGCACATTTTCGCTCGATGATCTGCGCTACGAATACCCCGAGGAGATCGTTCCCGCGGGCGAAACGCCGACCAGCCACCTGCGCGCCTTGACGGAGCGAGGCTGCGCCAGGCGCTGGCCGGGCGGGGCGCCTCGCGCCGTGCGCGAAGCGATCGAGCAGGAATTACGCCTGATCGCCGAACTCAAGTTCGAGCCGTTCTTTCTCACCGTGCACGACGTGGTGGAGTACGCCCGTTCGCAGAAAATTCTCTGCCAAGGCAGGGGCTCTGCCGCCAACTCCGTGGTCTGCTATTGCCTGCAGATCACCGAAGTGGATCCCTCGCGCATGGCGATGCTGTTCGAGCGCTTCATTTCCAAGGAGCGCAACGAGCCGCCCGACATCGACGTCGATTTCGAGCACGAGCGGCGTGAAGAGGTGATCCAATATATTTACCGTAAATACGGCCGGGAGCGCGCGGCATTGGCGGCCACCGTCATCTGTTATCGCCCGCGCAGCGCCCTGCGCGATGTCGGCAAGGCATTGGGCTACGATTTGGCGCAAGTGGAGCGGCTCGCGCGCGGCATGCAATGGTGGGACGGGCAGCGCATCGATCCCGAGCGCATCGGCGACTGCGGCTTCGATCCGCAGGACCCGAAAATGCGGCGTCTGATCGCGCGCGCGACCGAAATCCTGGGATTTCCGCGCCATCTTTCGCAGCACGTGGGTGGTTTTGTGATCGCGCGCGGCCGCTTGGATGAGCTGGTGCCGATCGAGAATGCCGCGATGCCGGAACGCACGGTCATCGAGTGGGACAAAGACGATCTGGATGCGTTGGGCCTGCTCAAAGTGGATGTGCTCGGGCTTGGGATGCTGAGTGCGATACGCCGGGCGTTTCGCTTGATCAACGACTTCAGCGGCTCCTCCGCGGTGGCGGGCGAGATCAATCTCGCGACGGTGCCGAGCGAGGACAAGTCAGTGTACGACATGATTTGCCGCGCCGATACGGTCGGCGTATTCCAGATCGAATCGCGGGCTCAGATGTCCATGCTGCCGCGTTTGCGGCCGCGCAATTTCTACGACCTCGTGATCGAAGTGGCGATCGTGCGGCCGGGCCCGATTCAGGGCGAGATGGTGCATCCGTACTTGCGTCGCCGCAATCATGAGGAGGCGGTGAGCTATCCGAGCGAAGCGGTCGAGGCGGTACTCAAGCGCACCTTGGGAGTGCCGATCTTCCAAGAGCAGGTCATGCAGCTCGCGATCGTTGCGGCCGGATTCTCCCCCGGCGAGGCGGACCGGCTGCGCCGCGCCATGGCGGCGTGGAAGCGCCAGGGGGGGCTGGAGCCTTTCGAGCGCCGATTGATCGACGGCATGCGCGAGCGCGGCTATCCCGAAAGTTTCGCACGGCAAATATTCAATCAGATCTTGGGATTCGGCGAGTATGGATTTCCGGAATGCGTCGTTGGCGAGACGCGAGTTGTGAATGCCGACACCGGTAGATGGTTGACCATTGATGAAGTCATCGGCGGGCAGGCGCGCCTCGACAACACACTGGCATGCGATGGTGAGCTGCGTTTGAGAAAGCGAAAAGTCCTGCGTGTATTGCGAAGCGGCGTGAAGCCCGTATGGCGTCTACGCACGGCCCTTGGCCATGAGATCGTTGCGACAGCCGAACACCCCTTCATGACCATGACGGGTTGGCTGCAGCTGGGAAAACTCAAAGTAGGCGACACGATCGCAACGGCGCGTTCCTTACCGGTTCCGGGGCGCCGGAGATGGCCGCGTCACAAGATTCTCGTTCTGGCTGATCTGATCGCCGAAGGTAATCTCTGTCATCCCAGCACATTTTATTTCTACACGACTGAATCGTGGCATCGCGATGAGTTTGTAAAGGCGGTTGAGATCTTTCCAAATACCAGAGCGGTAGTTGAGTTCAACAAAAACTGTTTCTCCGTGCGGGTTCGCCGGATCGACCGCAAGCGTCAAATTGGCGCAGTTACTTGGCTACGCGCATTGGGTGTCTGGGACTGTGGCGCCCGCGCAAAACAGTTACCGCAGGAAGTCTTCGAACTGTGCAACAGCAATATTGCGTTGCTGCTGGCGCGTCTTTGGGAGGGTGATGGCGGCTTTTCGATGAAAGGTCATGCATCGTACGACACCGCGTCGGGTTCTTTGGCATCGCAAGTGCAGCATTTGCTTTTGCGCCTTGGAATCGTCGCCCGCCGTTACCGGCGGACGCGTTCGTACAGGGGAAGGCAGTTGGAGCATCAAGTGATCACCGTAACGGGCGAAGAGCCGCTGCGTCTGTTCTGGCGCTACGTGGGTCGCCGCTTCCTAGATCCAAAGAAGCGGAGGCAATCCAAGGCATTGGCATTGCGCCGTAAGCGCAATGGACGCATGTCGCACGATATTATTCCAGCCGAAGTGCGTGCAATCATTTGCCGATTACGCGCTGAGCAAAAGTTGACCTGGAATGAGATCGGCCGGATGACCGGTCTGGCAATGCGCGAAATCCAGAGTCATAGCGACGGCAAGATCGGCTTTCGTCGCCATGTGATCGAATGTCTTGCCACAGCCTTGGGGTCGCCCGATCTCGCGCGTCTATCACGTTCCGATGTCTATTGGGACAGAATTGTGGAAATCGAGGCGGTCGGGAGTCGAGAAACTTACGATTTACAGATCGAAGGCGATCACAATTTCTTGGCCAATCATTTCGTTGTCCATAATTCCCACGCGGCGAGCTTCGCGCTGCTGGTCTATACATCCGCCTGGCTTAAAGCTTACGAACCGGCAGCATTTTGCGCGGCGCTCATCAACAGTCAGCCGATGGGCTTTTATGCGCCGTCGCAATTGGTGCGCGATGCGCGTGCGCACGGTGTCGAGGTTCGCCCGGTCGCGGTGGCGGCGAGCGACTGGGATTGCACGCTCGAGCGGCGCGAGGATGGCAGCCCGGCGCTGCGGTTGGGTTTGCGGCTGGTGAGGCATTTGTCGCGCGAAGGCGCGAACCGCTTGCTCGCCGCGCGCGCCGCGGGCGCTTTTACCCATCTTGCCGATCTGGCCGAACGGGCCGCGCTCGACCGCCGCGATCTCGAAGCGCTTGGCGCCAGCGATGCGCTCGCGGATCTTGCCGGACACCGGCACCGCGCGGTGTGGCAGGTGAGCGGGGTCGAGCGTGCGCTGCCCTTGCTCCCCGCGCAAACGGCGGTCCCCGAGGGCATTCCCATGCTGCGCGCGCCGCGCGAAGGCGAGGATATCGTCGCCGATTATCGGAGCCTCGGGTTGTCGCTGCGGCGTCATCCGCTCGCGCTGTTGCGCGGCAAGCTCAATGCGCGGGGCGTCATTCCCACCCTTGAGCTCTGGGAACGACCCAATGGCCAAGTGGTCACGACCGCGGGACTGGTCATCACGCGGCAGCGGCCGGGCAGCGCCGGCGGCGTGACCTTCGTCACCTTGGAAGATGAGGTGAGCCACGTGAATTTGATCGTTTGGGAGCGCGTCGCAAGCGCGCAGCGCGCGGCCTTGCTCGAATCGCGCCTGCTCGAGGTGCGCGGCAAACTGCAGCGCGAGGGAGACGTGCTGCACGTGATCGCGCAGCGCCTGACGAATCTATCGGCGCTGCTCGGGGACCTCGTGGTCGAATCGCGGGATTTTCACTGAACGATACGAAACAGCGTTGCAAGACCTTGATTCACTGGAATAAACTCGACAATGGACCATGGTCCACTACAATGGGGCCGCAGCGCTGGTGCAATGTGCCGGCGGATGGGCGCATGACCCCAATGAGGGGTAAGTATTGACGCTTGCTGTCCGCCGAGCGCGATCGCCAACGACGACAGAAGTGTTGAGTCACGAAAAAACAGAAGGCCATTTCATGCAGCACGTTAGATTACTGAAACTCGCAGTCGCAGCATTCATCGCCGGTATGGGTGCACTCTCGGCAGGCAGCGCCGCGGCCGACGACGTGAACATGTGGGACGGCCAGTGGCACTTCGAGGCATCCCCCTACGCCTGGGTGCCGTGGATATATGTGACGACGCAGCTGCCGCCGATTGCCGGCGGCGGCAATCCGACCACCGAGATCCAGCCCAGCCAGTACCTGAAGTATGTCAAGGCGGGCGCGTTGTTCGATGCCAGCGTACGCAAGGGCGACTGGGGGCTGTGGACGGATCTGGTTTATCTCAACCTAGAAAACAGCGCCACCCACGAGCGGGTGATTAACTTACCCGGCTTATTGCCCGGCGCACCCCCCGCGCTGCCGCTGATACGCACCACCGAAACCGGACTCCGCGCAGCGATATGGACTCTCGCTCCCACGTACACGGTGATGAACAACGACGTCGGCACCCTCGATGTCATGGTCGGACTGCGTTATACGAGCGTTAGAGTCTCGTTTTCCTACAATTTCACGGCCCCGCCGACCCAGTTGGAGCGCGGCGGCGGGTTCTGGCCGACCGCCGATTCGACGGAAGGCATCATCGGCGTCAAGGGCGCGCTGCGGCTCTCCAGCGACGGCAAGTGGTTTCTGCCCTATGAAGCGGACGTTGGCGACGGCAACAAGAATTGGAGTTACGATGCCGTTGTCGGCGCCGGCTATCACTTTCACTGGGGCGATCTCACGCTCGGCGTCCGCAATCTGACGTATCAACTATCCGACAGACCGATCCTGGAGAAGGCGCGGCTGACCGGCCCCGTGCTCGGAGCCTCGTTCCGCTGGTGATGCGTAGGGCGTGCCGGCCGCGCACCGCTGCTCAACGCGAGAAAACAGCTCCGTGCGGCGCGCCCACTCCCTTCCAACCGTGCGGCCATTCGCGCTCCGCGAAGCTGAAGCCTGTCTTTCCGTCCGCATCGCGAAACGCCTCATCCACGGTGAGCGCGCCAGTCTTTTGATCCAGCTTCAAGATGTACAGGCGATCTTCGGGCGTATGACCGGATGTGACCACGAGGCGCTCGGTCTTCGGATCCCACGCAGTCCAATGCGGATGGTAGCCATCGCTCAGTTCGAGTCGTGACACCTCCCTGGGCTTCGCCCCATCGGCGATGTCGAGCACGATGAAGCCATGTATCGCCGGTACGCTCTGTATCAGATAACGGCCCACGACCGTGGGCACCCCGCACCAGTTGCCGGGAAAGGTGAACACCAGCTTTGATCGGGGCTGGGATTGGTCAACCCCGGTGATGCGTTCTATTCCGCAGCCAAGAGTCTGTACGAACACCGACCCATCGGGGCCAAGACGCGGCTCTTCCGGACTGATGTGGGCATAGCGGTTCTCGCCCACATCGAAATACGCGGTCTTGAGCAATTTGAGATCCGAGAGGCGCCACACTTGGTACGTCACGCCGCTGAATAGGTCATCGTCGTGCATGGAAGAATTCGTGGATACCACGCGATCGATCTTCGGAATGACGACCAGGCTATAGGGCATCAGCAAAGCGCCGGGAAAGGCGGGATCGGCGCTGCTGGCGGAGCGGATCACCTTGCCCTGGTCGTCGATTTCCACCAGCCCGCCGCTCTTGCCCATTTCCTCGCCGCCGTCGTGATGCGCGTGCTGAAACGTCGCGAGCACGTTGCCGTTGGGCAGCCGCAGGTAGGAATGCGGATGCATGTAGCCGGCCATGTCGGTGAACGAGGTGTGGATCTCGGGGTGCAGCGGGTCGCGCAGGTCGAATATGAAAGTCCGGCCGACATCATGGTCGTTGGCGAATAGCATGCCGCTGGCCGGCATCGAGTATTCCGTGTGATGCACGCGCACGGTCTGCTGATCGGTGGCGAGCGTGGTCACCAGGCGCCCATAGGACGACGAGGCGGGGTCCGCGTCGATAACCGCGAGAAAATCGTTGCCTTTGAGGGCCCGGT
>Ga0209415_10004969_pt1 | contig 24151 bp, 13 predicted proteins | sample PeaSoiSIISIP2007_FD_187696 | JGI IMG/M metagenome (GOLD analysis project Ga0209415, IMG submission 187696) | Peat soil microbial communities from Weissenstadt, Germany - SII-SIP-2007 (SPAdes) (version 2) | ecosystem: Environmental > Terrestrial > Soil > Wetlands > Peat | place: Germany... | reverse complement strand
AATTTCGCCAAGATGGGAATTCCGATCGCGTTCTTCACGACGGGCCTGCACGTGGACTATCACCGTCCGACGGACACGCCGGACAAGATCGACTACAAGGCGATGATGCAGATCTCCAAGACCGTGGCCGCGGTGGGATGGGAGCTGGCCAACCAGAGTGGCCGCCCGAAGCTGAAGGAGAAACTGCCGGACGACCTGCTCAAGGACATGAAGACCGTCGAGACGCAGGGGTGGGGCAAGCTCACGCCGGTTTTGGCGCCGCTCGCGGGCGAGCCGCAGTAGTCTCATGCAGCCAAGCCATCGAGGTGCGTGGCACAATATGACATGCTCAGATTCATCGTTTTGCCTTCGCTGTTGGTGGCGTCCGCGATGGGCCAGACCATGCCGCCGGACTTCGAACGGCAATTAGCTCGCGACATCTACAAGCAACTGGTCGAAATCCAGTCGGGCTACACGACTGGCGCGACCACCCCGGTAGCCGAGGCCATGGCGGCCCGGTTGAGAGCCGCCGGCTTTCCCGAAGCCGACATCTTTGTGGGCGGAGCGAGTTCCACAAAAGCGAACATGGTGGTCCGATATCGCGGCAGCGGCCGGCGCAAGCCGATTTTACTACTGGCGCATACCGACGTGGTGGAAGCCAATCGCGAAGACTGGAGCATGGATCCATTTCAATTCATCGAGCGGGATGGCTACTTTTACGGGCGCGGCACCGGTGACGATAAGGCTCAGGCCGCCGTGTGGATCGCGAGCATCCTGCGTTATAAGCGCGAAGGCTTCCAACCGGACCGCGACATCATAGTGGCGCTCACGGCCGACGAAGAGGGAGGCGGTCCCTACAACGGTGTCCAGTGGCTGATCAAGAACAAGCGCGACCTGATTGACGCGGAGTTCTGCCTGAATGAAGGCGGCTGGGGCGAAATGGCCGGCGGCAGGAAGATCTCGAATGACATTCAGGTCAGCGAAAAATACGTGATCAATTTTCGATTGGAAGTCCGCAACAAGGGCGGGCACAGCTCGATGCCAGTTGCGGATAACGCGATTTACCACCTGGCGGCCGCTCTCGACAAGCTGTCCAAATTTGGCTTCCCCATGAAAACCAATGAGGTCACGCGGGCGTACTTCGAGGCAATGTCGAAGATCGATACCGGGCCGGCGAAAAACGATCTCGCACCGGCGGCTGGGGGATCCACGGAGGCGATGCAGAGGGTTGCGCAGGCCTCGACGGCATGGAATGCCACGTTGCGCACCACCTGTGTCGCCACGCAGATCGAGGGTGGGCACGCCAAGAACGCGTTGCCGCAACTGGCGGCCGCCAACGTCAACTGCCGGGTTCTCCCCGAGGATTCCGTCGAATATGTGCAGAGTACTTTGAAGCGCGTAATCGGAGACGGCCAGGTGAGCCTCGCCATCTCGGGGGAAGTCAGCAAAGGTCCGGCGTCGCCGATGCGGGAGGACGTTCTAAAAGCCGTCAGCCGCCTCACCGACACATTGTGGCCTGGTGTGCCTACGGTCCCGATCATGGTCATGGGAGCGACTGACGGCCTGTACCTTCGCGCCATTGGAATTCCGACCTACGGTGTCCAGGGCTTCTTCATGGACCGGGACGACATCCGCTTTCACGGGCGTGACGAGCGCATGGGCGTCACATCGTTCTTCGAAGGTCAAACATTCCTGTACGAGCTGGTGAAGGCGCTTTCCAGAGCCGCCGGGTAAGGCTCTGTGGCAAAACCGGAGCGTACTCGGAAGCACCGCTCCTTCGAAGCCTCGGTCCCTGAATTGCTCCAGTCATGGTGACAGGAGATCAGGCATGCAAGGATTTCATCGCACCCTGCTGTTCGCCAGCATGGCAGCTTCTTTGATTGGCGTGGCCGCCGCGCAGACCAACCCGGAGCGTCGCACCATCCTTTTGTCCGCGGGCACCCGTATCGCCATGCGCCTGGGCCAATCGCTCGATACGCGCCGCGACCGGCCGGGCGCGCGTTTCGTCGGGCACGTATCGATGGCGGTCGTCCACAACGGCGAAGTGGTTCTGCCCCGGGGCGCGGTCTGTTACGGTCACCTGGAAGAATCCAGACCCTCGGGCCGGCTCAAGGGCCGGGCCACCATCCGGCTCAGTCTCGACTCGGTTGACCTGAATGGTAGAAACTACACGATCGACACATCCGACCCCGCATTCGTCAGCAAGGGCCACAAGAAGCGCAATCTCGCCCTGATTGGCGGCGGCGCCGGCACCGGCGCGAGTATCGGCGCCATTGCCGGTGGAGGAGTGGGTGCGGCGATCGGCGCCGGAGTCGGCGCGGCTGCGGGCACCGTTACTGCGATTGCCACCGGCAAGCGCAACCTGCATCTGGCGCCCGAGACCCGGCTGACGTTCCGATTGCGCGAGCCGATCCGCGTTCGCGCCTGATTGTGCGTCCGCAAAGTGGCCCGCATTCCCATGAGCGGACACTCGAACCGCTCACGGATGAGCGGTTTTCCCCCGTAAGCCGTTGATTCTATACAAAGCCGACCGCTCACCGTGAGCGGTTTGCGGATTGCAAGTTCGGATTTCATGTTTCAGGACCTGAAATACGCTTTTCGGGTGCTGCGCGGCAACCCCGGGGTCACGGCGGCCGCCTGGATTGCCCTCGCATTCGGCATCGGCGCCAATACCGCCATCTTCAGCCTGATGGACGCCGTGGTGCTTCGCCCGCTGCCCTATCCGCAGCCCGACCGCCTGATGATGGTCTATGCCACCGAAGGCAAGACCCACCGCGGCATGAACTCTTCCTGGCCCATGGTCCGCGATTGGCAGGAGCAGAATCGCGTCTTCGATTCCCTCTCGGCCTACAGCCGGGACGCCGTAAACTTGACAGGTGGCGGCGAGCCTTTGCGATTGTACGCGGTCCACGTGACGCCGGAGTTCTTTCCCGCCATGGGGATTCGGTCAGCCATCGGCGCCGCGTTCGACTCCTCCGGCCAATCGGCGGTGATCACCTACGGATTGTGGACCCGCCGTTTCGATGGCGACCCCGGCGCCATCGGACGCCCACTGGTCCTCGATGGCCAGCCCTACACACTGGCCGGCGTCCTGCCGCAGGGGTTTCACTTTCCCAAGCTGGGCATGATGGACGAGCCGGAGGTGTATCTGCCGCTTGTGCCCAATCCCAACCGGCGCAGACATTACCTGGCCGGCATCGGACGGCTGAAACTGGGGATCACCCGCGCCCAGGCGCAGGCCGACCTGGACGTGATTTCGGCCGCCATTGAACAGGCCCATCCGCGGGAAAATCGCGGCGAGGGCGCCCAAGTCATCAGCCTGTACGACAACATGGTCGGCAGCGGCGATACCCTGAAAATGTTTACGTGGGCCGTGGGGCTGGTGCTGCTCATCGCCTGCGCCAACGTCTCGAACCTGCTGCTCAGCCAGGCCGTCCGCCGGAAACGGGAAATCGCCATCCGATCCGCGCTCGGCGCCACCCGGGCGCGCCTGGTCCGGCAACTCCTCGCCGAGAGCCTGGTGCTGTCCCTTTCGGGCGGCGCGATGGGGCTCCTGCTGGCGCTGTGGGGCATCCCGCTCCTGACGGCCGCAGTGCCGGTCCACACGGCGTTCAGCACGCGCATCGGGATGGGCGGAATCCACCTGAATGGGGCGGTACTGGCGTTTACGTCCGGAGCATCGGTGCTGGCGGGTCTGCTCTTTGGCAGTATTCCGGCTTGGCATTCGGTGCGGCTCTCGCCGAGCGGCCGCAGCGCCGGGGGCGACCGCCTGCGCGGCCTGCTGATCGCGGCGGAGGTTGCGCTTTCGCTGATTCTCCTCGCCGGCGCGGGCCTGCTCGCCAAGAGCTTTTTGCGCCTGCTCTCGGTGGATCCGGGGTTCCGCACCGCGAACCTTCTCACTATCGATGTGGAATTGCCCGATCCCAAGTACGCGCAGCCCGAAACGCGTGCCGCCTTCGTGCAACAGGTGCTGGAACGCTTCGATCGCCTGCCGGGCGCAGCCGCCGTGGCCGCAATCAACGCCATGCCGATGACCAAGGAGAGCGCCTTCAACTCCTTCAACCTGCCGGGCGGCGACGAAATGGGCAGCGCCGGCTTTCGCGCCGTCAGCCCGGGCTATTTTCAGACCATGGGCATCCCTCTCCTCCGCGGGCGCCTGCTCGCGCCCGGTGACACACGCGGCGTAGGCGTCATCAATCGCGCCATGGCCGAGCGCTACTGGCCGAACCAGGAACCCATTGGCAAGACCATCGAAACGCCGCGAGTCGTGGGCCAGCCGCTGGAGCAATTCCAGATCGTGGGGATCGTCGGCGACGTCCGCCACCTTTCGCTCATGGACGGCCCGCATCCCGAGATGTTTCTGCCGTACGCGCAAATGGCCACCTCGGACGTGACCTTCGTGCTGCGGGGCGTGGTTGCTCCCCGCGAGGCGAGAAGCGCGATCTGGGCCGTGGACCGGGATCAGCCGCTGGCCGCGGTCCGCACCATGGACCAATTGATCAGCGACGACGTGGCGCCGCAGCGATTCGTCCTGCTGCTATTGGGCGTGTTTGCCGCCGTGGCGCTGGCGCTGGCCGCGGCGGGGATTTTCGGCGTGGTGCTGCACTCGGTTTCGCAGCGCACGCGCGAGATCGGCATCCGCATGGCGCTGGGAGCGGGCGTGGGGGCCGTGGTCAGGATGGTGGTGCGGCAGGCGCTGGTGTGGATTGGAATCGGGCTGGCGCTGGGCGCGCTCGGTGCCCAGGCCGCCGTGCGGTTGCTGGCGAGCTATCTGTATGCCGTGCGGCCACGCGATCCGGCGTCGCTGGGGATCGCGGTGGCCGTGCTCGCGGCGCTCGGAGCACTGGCGGCGTTTCTCCCGGCGAGAGCGGCGGCGCGGGTAGATCCGGCGGCTACCCTGCGCTCGGAGTAGCTCGCCGCCCAAGACTCTACTGCACGTAGAGCGGCACCTGGTTCGAAGCCATTCCCAGGATCGACAAATACAGAAGTTTGGCGCCTGGCGTCTCGTCCCCAAACACCTGGAAATTCACCTGGTACAGGCCCGCGTAGCCCGGAGCCAGTCCTGCGAAGGGCACCGCATCGAGGCCTCCGCTGTCGAGCACCACTTCGATTGGCTGCTGGATGGGCACGGGAACGGCGGGCGCCGCATCCCCGGCTCGAATGCCCGGTTTGGTGGCCCCGAGGCCGGCGCAAAAGATCGCCACGTACTCACCCACACGGGCGGGGTTCTGCGCCGTCACCTGGCTGTAATCCGAGGTATGCACGATGATCGGCGAGTTGAAGCCGTCGCTCGCCGCCGTGAAAATACCGGGACTGGCTGGGATCACGCCCACCGGCCGCGCCGCGCCCGACTGGCTGCCCCGCGTCACTACGATGGTAGTCCCCGCCTGCGGCACATCGAACGGCACCTGGAAATTGATCTGGCCCGGCGAGACATACAACAGCGGCGCCGCCTCGCCGCCCACCGTTACGCTCACGCCCTGCAAACTCACGGGCAGCGGAAACGCGGCCGCCGCTTGAGCCGCCGGCGACAGTTCGGCTCCGAAGATACTCACGATCTCGCCGGGAGCGATCACGTCGCCCAGCCGCATGCTGGCGGCGTTATACACGGCCCGGATCAGCGGCAAGCCGGGCGTCGCCGGCGGAAGCGGCTCCAGGTCCAGACGCGCCAGAAATCCGCTGGAGAGCAACCCGCCCATGCCCGCCAGAAAATCCGGCGACACGGCGGTGCCGGCCATCCACACGCTGCCTGTGGGGCCGATCGCTAGCGCGGCGATACTGTCGTCATAGCCGCCGCCAAGGTACGTGGAAAAATCCAGCGCAAACCCCTTGGCTGCGGGAACCAGATTAGTGAGGTAAGCCAAGCCGGCCGGGCCAATGCTCGATTCAATGGGGCGCGCCAGCGGAAAGCCCACCGCCCCGGTGTGGCCCGCCACCCATATCCCGGCTTGCGCATCCAGCGCTATGCTGGACGCGGCATCGTTGAACGGCCAGCCTCCCGTTCCGCTGAGATACGTGGAGAATAGCAGCTTCCCGCCGGTGGCATCCACCTGGGCGACGAACGAAGCGCCGTACGTGTTGCCCGGCACGGCCTGGATGGCATTCACGGTGGGGAAGTCGTTCCAGTCGGTCGAGCCCGCCAGGTAGGCATTTCCGGCGGCATCCACCGCCACGGCGGTCGCGGCATCGTCGCCGCTTCCTCCCAGGTAGGTGGAATAAATGAGCTTGCTTCCGTCGCTTGAGATCTTCGTGAGGAAGGCATCGAAGCCGTTGCCCACGGCTTTGCCCCTCACCGCCTGCAAGGGATTGACGAGCGGGAAATCCAGCGAGTTCGTGCGCCCAGCCAGGTACGCGTTGCCCGACCGATCTACCGCGATGGCGTGCCCTTCATCCTGCTGGGAGCCGGCAATCAGCGTGGCCCACAGGATGGTGCCCGTGGAGTCCAGCTTCACCGCGAACGCGTGCTCGATCGTGGTCTGAGATCCCGGAGAGCCGACGTAAATTGTGGAAGACCCATTGGCCGGATCGAGTGCCAGAATCCGCTCTCCCGGCGACCACGGCCCCTGCGCGGCCGTCCAGGACGACCCGCCGTCCAGGCTGCGATAAAGCGCCCCGGAGTCGTTGACCAGGTACAACCCGCCCGAAGGGTCGATCGCCAGGCCGCCGGAGTTGTAACCGGTCGTGGCCGCGCCGGCGGGAAGCTGGACTGGCGTCCAGGTCTGCCCGGCATCCCCGCTGCGCACCAGGCCGCCCCACCAGGGGGCGTACAGGATGTTGCCATCGCGCGGATCGAGCACCGGCGGCCAGATCCCGCTGGATCCGGCGGTGGGACCGCGCCCGCCTTCGATCCATGTCTTGCCCCCGTCATCCGTACGGAATACGTTGGACGCAGTGGCGCCGAGCACGTAAGCACAGCAGGCATAAACCCGCGCCGAGTTCGTCGGGTCCACGAGTATCGCACCGCCGGAAAGAGAGTCTCCCTGCCCAGGAATGAAAAACACGGGAAAATCATGGATGTCGCTCCAGGTCGCTCCGCCATCCACGCTCTTGTAGATTGAGGGAATCTGGTTCGCGAAGCCGGTCAGCCACACGGTGGACGTTTGCGCGGGATCGAGCGCCAGACCTCCGAATTGTCTGCCCGGCGCTGGAAAACTGGGCGGTGGCAGCGCGCCGGTGAGGACTTGCCAGGTAGCGCCGGAATCCACGCTCTTCGCGATCTGACCATTGTTGGCGGAGTCGGTGTACAGCACATACTGCGTCGAGGGGGTCTTCGGATCGAGGACCACCTGAGAAGCGCTCTGGGCCGCCGTGAAGAGCTGCGTCCAGCTTGTGCCGCCATTCAGCGATTTGTGAAGACCCGAGGAGGTTGCCGCGTACAGCGTGGCCGGCCGGGTGGGATCGATGGCCAGGGAGTTTACCGCCAGCGCCCTCAAGTTGTTGTTGAGCGGGCTCCACGTGGCGCCGCCATCGTTGGTCACCAGCAGCGACTTCACCGGCGGTGTTGCCTGGAGGGCATTGACGGCTGGAAAATCGAGCGCCAGGCTGGTACCGGCCACGTACGCGTTGCCGGATGAATCGACGGCAATCGCATTGGCCGCGGTTGTGCCTCCGATGGTGCGGTTGTACAGCAGGGCGGAGCCGTTGGGGTTCAGCTTGATCACCCATGCCTGCCCACCGGGCGGGGGAATCATGTTCGGCACTTTGGTCGTGCCCGTCACGTAAGCGTTGCCGGCCGCATCCACGGCAATCCCAGCGGCGAAGTTGCTCGCGGCGCCACCGAGGTAGGTGGAGTACAGCAGCTTCGTGCCGGTAGGGTCGAGCTTGGCGACGAAGACGTCCTGGCATCGGAAAAAGACTTTGGTGGGGTACGGGGAACAGTTGCCCGTCGCCGGTGTGGGGTTCTCGGGATTCACCAGCGGGATGTCCGAGAGCGTGGTTCCGGCTACATAGAGGTTGCCGGCGGAATCCAGCGCCAGACCTTGAATGGGATCGCTGCCCTGGCTGCCGAACAGCGCGGTAAAGCCCAGTACCGGGTCGATGAGCAGCGGTCGGGAGCCGTCGTACCAGCCCACGCGGAAACCCACGCGCTTTCCCCCCAGCAGGCGATAGCCGCCGCGAACCCGGATTCCTCCCTGCAGAATGCGCGGCGGGCGGAAACGAAAATCTCCGCCGTCTGCGTGAACCAGCAAGTCATCGCCAGGACCCAGGCTGACGCTTTGGGCGCCGTGAAACTCGATCGCGATCCGATCGGGTGATGCGCCGGGAGCCACTTCGAAGTCATATTCCAGTCGGGGCCCATCTCCGTGGAACACCAGGTCGATACCGCCATAGACCTGGGCGTATCGGATTCGGCCGTACTGCGGGATACCGGTGCGCCATCGCGCGGGATCGTCGCCACGGAGGTCGTTGCTGTAGCCGGGAAGACGCTCCGACGGCTCAGCGCCGCGCGAGCGTAAGCGGCCCACCAGCCGCATTTCGAGTTGCGGAGACAGGCGGAGGTTGCCGGAAGAGGTCAGGTAGTAAGCGCCACTCGCGGTGCGAGCGGCATAACCGCCATTCGAAGGCTCGAAACGGATGGGCAGGCCCTGGTAGCCGGCCGCGTCCAGGACGGAGATCAAAGGGAGAATCAGCCACAGCCGTTGCATATTGGGGACCTGGGATCGGGAGCGGACGCGGCGGAGCACCTTTATTGTAACAGCGCGCGACTGCGGTTACGCGGATGGGAGTCAGGAGTTCATTAACCGTGGTGCCGCGGTGGGCGGGGGGGGCCAAGTGGAATGTGCACGTTGGCTCTGTAGCGTTTCGTATATACAACCAGGTACGATGGTTCTGTGCTCATTTCCGGCTTTTAATGGCGCTTGTCCAGAGGCTTGGTGAGGGTGATCACAGCCCGGGACATCGAGGTGAACGGCGGCTATTTCGTTTCTCCGGCAAAGTCGCCGCTACCGCGGTTTAAGTCCGACCAAGAGGCAGCGGCCTATTTCGAGAACCACTCGGCGGCAGGTGTGTGGGATCAATTGCCCGAGGCCCCTCAGGCCAAACCGTTCCCCGCACTGGCGAAGAAGATTCGTGAACGCCACACCCGTGCAAAGTCTCCGATCTGGCTTCGCCTGGCCCCCGAACAGATCGCAGCGGCGAAGTCGGTTGGCTACCAGACGCAACTTCGGATGTGGATTGCCGAGGGACTCCGCCGCGAGGCGAAGCGCGTCTAAATCGCCTGGCTGGTGCGTCCGGTGGAGGCCACGAGCAACCACCCAGGCAAATGGCTTGGGAGTCAGTAGCCAGCCAGCACGGACACGATTGGCGGCCTCGCCTTCCGCAACCCGGCTAGAATGTCCAACAGTTTCTCCCGTTCGAGCGGCTTCGTCAGATACCCGTTCATGCCCGCAGCCAGGCACATATCGCGGTACTCCGCAGAGGCGTGCGCCGTCAGTCCGACGATCATCGGCTGGCGATCCTGGGGAAGGCGGCGGATCTCCCGCGTGGCGTCCAGGCCGTCCACCTCGGGCATCTGCACGTCCATAAGCACCAGGTCGTACGGATTCCGCAGCACCGCCTCGATCGCCTGAGATCCGTCCGCGGCCAAGTCCGCCTGGATTCCGAGTTTCTCCAGAAGCTTCAAGATGACCTTCTGATTCACTATGTTGTCCTCGGCCACCAGCACGCTCAGGGGGCGCGCGTCCGCCTCGGGAATCGCGGGAAGGTGGGCCGGGGCGGGCGCTTCCGCGTGGGCCAGCCTGACATTGAAGTGGAACCGTGCGCCCTCGCCGGGCTGCGATTCGACCCGGATCGTGCCTTCCATGAGTTCGACCAGCATCCTGGAAATGGCCAGGCCCAGGCCGGTCCCTCCGAAGCGCCGGCTGATGGAGGCATCGGCCTGGCCGAACGGCGAGAACAGCCTGGGCAACTGGTCCGGGGCAATCCCGATGCCGGTGTCTTGAACCTCGATTTCGATGACGTCGGAGGCCGGGTCGTGCCGTTCCACGGAGGCGGAGAGCGTAATCGCGCCGGAAGCGGTGAATTTCAGGGCATTCGACACCAGGTTAAGGATCACCTGTCGCAATCGAGTCCCGTCGCCGGCGACCCACACCGGCAGGTCCGGCGCGAAATTGCAGCCGAGCTGCAGACCCTTCTCGCCGGCCGTCGCGCGAAACAGTTCGACGCTCTCCTCCAGGCAGCGCCGGAGGTCAAACGGGGCGATTTCCAGATCCAGTTTCCCGGCTTCGATTTTGGAGAAATCGAGAATATCGCTGATCACCCGCAGAAGCGTGTGGGCGGAGGAGCGAATCACGCGCACCGTGGCCAATGCCTCCACGGGATCGGAAATCTCTTCCAACAAGCCGCTCAATCCGATGACGCCGTTCAAGGGGGTTCGGATTTCGTGGCTCATGTGCGCCAGGAAGCGGCCTTTCGCCTGGTTCGCGTCGTCCGCCCGCTTCTTTTCTTCCAACACCTTGGAGCGTTCGGCTTCCAGCTCAGCGGTCCTTTGGCGCACGGCGCGCTCCAGCTCGCGGTTCCTATACTGCAGCAGCCGTTGCCTGAGCCATACGGCGCCCGACACGCCGGCAGCAGCCGCCAGGAGCGCCATGGAGCGCAGCCACCAGGTTTCCCACCACAGCGGATCGACGCGGAAATCCACGGCCGCCGTTTTCGTGGAGAACGGGTCGTCCCGAACCCGCGCCCGGACCTCCAGCCGGTGGCGGCCCGGGCCGAGCCCCGCGATGGAGACGGTCCGCTCCGCGGTGTCAACCCACAATCCATCGTCCAGGCGGTAGGCAAATCGCGTCAATTGCTCGCTTTTGTAGTGGAGCGACGAGAACTCGGCCCGCACCAGCCGAGGCCGCTGGCTGATCTCCAACCCGGTGATCACCGGCTCCGCGGCTGTGGGTCCGCTGCTCCCCGGCGTGTAATGCGCCAGCCCGCCGCTGGTTCCGATCCAGACGCTGCCGTCGGGATCGGCCCAGAACGCCTCACCGTCGCAGTCGTTCCAGATCAGCCCGTCTTCGGTGGACATGCGCGTCCAATCGCCTGGGTGAAGCGGGGAAGAATGTCCGCGCAATACGGCCACTCCGTTGGCGCCGCCGCGCCAGAAGTTCCCGAAAGCGTCGAATCCGTGGAAGGCTGTCACCTCGACCGACTTGGGATCACCGGCCACGATAGCCTCCGAGCGCACGATGCGGCCGTCTGAAAACTGTACCCGCTCCACTCCGGCATCCAACCGGTGGCGCAGCCAGACCGCGCCGTCAGCGGCCAGAACTGGGATGTACGGGTTGTCGCTGAGCAGGCCATCCTGTTTCGAGTAGTGAAGCCACGCGCCATTCCGCAATTGCCACAATCCGGCCACGTTGCTGATCCACACGGTCCCCTGCGGATCCTCCGCGACGGACCACGCCCCCTGTTGCAGCGACTCGGGCTGATCGATGCGGACGAAGCTATTGGAAGCCGCGGGCCGGTCGTTGCGGAAGACCCCGCAGGACGTCGCCAGCCACAACCGGTCCAGGCCGTCGACCAATCCGCGGCTCAAGGTATCGCACGCCAGGCCGTCGGCCAACCCGATGGTGCGGAGGTGTCCGCTGACGGGATCGAGGCGGACGAGCCCGCCGGGTTTTGTGATGGCCCAGATGGAACCGTCGGAGGTCTCGCCCAGCCAGCGGACGTTATCGCCTTGCAGACCGTCGTGGCGAGTCCAGGTGCGTGGCCGCGCCCGCCCGTCCAGCCGCGCCAACCCCAGGGATGTCCCCACCCAAAGCGCGCCCTGGCGGTCGCGCCGGAGGCTCCAGATCAGGTCCGACGGCAGCCCCTGCGCTTCGGTCCAGGCCTCCCATTGACCCCGGCCGAGCCAGCGATCCATGCCCGCACCGATCAGCCCGATCCACAAAGATCCTTCCCGGTCTTCCAGTACGGAGCTGGTCATCGCGGCGCCCAAACCCAGCCGCCGGTCCACGACTTTCCACTGGTTCTGCCGCTGGCCGCCTGGACTCCGGATGGCCAGCCCCTGGTCCGTCGGAACCATTACCGATCCATCCCGCGCGATGGTCAATGCGCCCCAGAACATGCTGGATGCAATGTCCGGCTTCTCCTGGATGAACCTCACTCCGTCCGGTCTCGCCCCGTCCGGCGGTTTGCGGTACAGCTTGCTCGGGCTGCGCACCCACACCGAACCGTCGGGCGCGATCCCGATGGCATCCCAGGAATCTTCCGGCAGTCCCTCCTTTGGACCGAATATCGATACCCGGCCCTGATCTTCCACGCACAACTGGGGCCCGCAACCGAACCAGAGCTGCGTGCCGTGGCGCAGGATTCCGTGCGTTGGTTTGCCTTCCAGGGCGAGCGTCAGGGGATAGGGGCGCAGGGCGAAGGAACGGCCGCCATCGGCCGGCAGGACCTGGTACAAACCAACGTTGGTGGAGACGACTACGCGGCCCTGGACGTCTTCGGCGATGCGCTGCGCACCGGAGAGCGGCGTGCCGATGCCCGGAATATCGTGGAAACGATGCCCGTCATAGCGGAAGATCTGGGCGCAGGCGTTGGCCCAGAGGGCTCCATCCCGCGCGGCGTACAAGGTGTGAATCTCGGTGCCGCAGGGCAGCCCTTCGGCGGGCCCCATCACGTGAAAGCGGGTGCCGTCATATCGATACAAGCCGCCTTCGGTTCCGGCCCAGATGTAACCGGCGGCGTCTTGCGCCAGGGACAGGACGACCAGGTTCTGCAGGCCTTCGGCGGCGCCGTAATGGCGGAAACTGTACCGTTGGGCAAGTCCGGGACCGGCGAGCGCGAGCAGGAGCGCGGCGGCCCTGGTGAAGCTGCGGACCCGGAGCGTCAGAGTTTCCACTAATGGACAGATCGGCAGAATGGAGCGGAACTTGAGGACTTCCCGACAGGCCTTTGCCGCCCGGCAGCGCGGGGAGGCAGTCCGCCAGCAAAGGCGTTGGCGCCCGGGTGTGTGTGTTCGCTAACGTATCGCGGGACCGCTTGCTGACGCGCGCGGCTCCGTTCAGAGCCACGACCGTGAGTGGTCTTCTGGAGATACGAGGCTGTATTTATGAAATGGAGTACTAAGCTAGGTCGCTGAACCCGCACGTTTCCCGGTTCCTTCCCCGAGGAAGTTGACCAACTCGCGGTTCACTTCGTCGGCATGGGTCCAGGTGACACAGTGCGGCCCGTCTTTCACCACCAACAGGCGGGCTCCCTCGATCAGTTTTGCGGTCCGAAGGCCCGAGGCGCCGATCGGCACAATCCGGTCCGCATCGCCGTGAATGACCAGCGCGGGCACGTCGACACGGGTCAGATCCTTGCGGAAGTCCTCGTGCCAGGTTGGGACGCAAGCCAGACTGGCCGTAGCGGAGGCGCCCGCGGCGACGTTCCAACTGGACTGGACGGCCTGTTCGCTGACGCGCTTGCCCAGCAGGAGATCCGTGTTGTAGAAGCTCTTGAAAAACTCGCTGAAGAACGCGTAACGGTCTGCGGCAACAGCTTTCTGGATCCCGTCGAACACGCTGCCGTCCACGCCCTCCGGGTTGTCCGCGGTCTTCAGAAGGAAGGGTGGGACCGAAGAGATGAATACCGCCTGGCTCACGCCCTGCGATCCGTACCTCCCTAAGTACCGCGCCACTTCGCCTCCCCCCATGGAGAAACCGGCCAGCGCGAAGTCCCTTAATTCGAGGTGCGTCACCAGCTTGTGCAGATCCTCGGCGAAGGTGTCGTAGTTGTAACCGGTGGCTGGCTGGCTCGACTTGCCGAATCCTCTCCGATCATAAGTGATGACACGGTGACCCGCCGCCAGAAGTACCGCGGTCTGCTTCTCCCAGGAAGCGCCGCTCAGCGGATACCCGTGGATCAGGACGACCGGCTTACCCGAGCCATGGTCCTCATAGTAAAGATCGATGTTGCCGGAGTTTTCCCTCCCGACAGTAACGTATGGCATTGAAATTCTCCTTTGTGTTTGTATGTGGGCCCTCTTGCCGACGATGTTTAGATGCGCCTGGGTCTTTCGAGGCTCAGAGCGCCGGCTCGCCGCTCTGGGGCGTGTTCGAGATCGTACGCAGGCGTGGCGGAGCCGAAAAGCCTTTGCGGTTGAGATTCTGCCCGGTTCTGCCGCATAATCAGACGAGTCATGATTGAGCAGGTGGGGCGCTACCGGGTTGTGGGTAATCTGGGCAGGGGTGCGATGGGTGTGGTCCTGCTCGCCGAAGACCCGTTACTCAATCGCCGGGTGGCGATCAAGACTTTAGACTTTTCGGTGGACGATCCCGGCCGGAGGAGTTTTCTACACGATCGTTTGCTGCGCGATGCCCGCGCAGCGGCCGGGCTCACGCATCCGAACATCGTAGGGGTGTTCGATGTAGTGGAGCAAGAGGATCGGGCCTACCTGGTGATGGAGTATGTGCCCGGCCAGAACCTGGCCCAGGTTCTCTCGGCGGGTCCGCCGCCCGAGCCCGCGTTCATCGAGCGGGTGCTGCGGGAGATGGCCGCGGCGCTGGATTACACCCACGCCCGTGGGGTTATCCATCGCGACGTCAAACCATCCAATGTCATGCTGGATGCGCACGGGAACGTCAAGATCATGGATTTCGGCATCGCTCGCATCAGCGATACTCTTACCAACACCCCTACCGGCACGGTCATGGGCACGATCGAATACATGGCGCCGGAGCAGGTCATGGGCGGGGCGGTGGATGCTCGCGCCGACCAGTTTTCTCTGGCTGCCGTGGCTTATGAATTGCTAACGGGCAAGACGCTCTTCGGCCGGCATTCCTTCGCCACTCTGGCGTACAAGATGGTTCATGAATCGCCGGTGGCCGCGCGCACCCACAGGCCTGGCCTGCCTCCCGGGGTGGATGAAGTCCTGGCGAAGGCTCTCCGGAAAACACCGGGCGAGCGTTACGCGAGCTGCCGCGAATTCGTTGCCGCGCTCGAACGGGCGTTGTCCGGAGAGGTCCCCGCATCCGGTGCGACGACTCAAGTCATGGCAGTACCTGGCCGCAAGCGGCGCGCGATGCCGCTGATCGCCGCGGTTGTGGCCGCCTGTGTTTTAGGGGCAGCGGCATTCACCTGGAGGCCGTGGGCGGCGCCGGGCTCGCGCAGCGAGCAAGCCCCGCCCAAGCCGGAGCCCACGGGTCGGGCGGTGGTGAGGAAATTGCCAGCCGCGCCCCAGCCGGACCGGCCATCGGGCAGGCCAAAACCCGCACCTTCCAAATCCGAACCGCCGCCCGAGCCCGCCGGACCCTCGGTTCCGGAAGCCGCTTTCGCGGCTTACAAGGAAGGTAATGGCTTCTTGAAATCCGAACAGCTTGCTGCCGCGGCAGAGTCTTTCAGCAAGGCCATCCAAGTGAAACCGGATTACGCCGCGGCGTACGCCGGCCGCGCCCAGGTCTACATGCGCCAGAATCAACTCGAAGATGCGATCGGGGATCTCTCGGAGGCGATCCGGCGCAATCCTCGACTGGCGAATGCGTTTACTTTGCGTGGCCGGTGCTACCTGCGTCAGAAGCAGGACGATGCCGCAATGGCGGATTTCACCCGTTCCCTGGAGCTTTCTCCCACCGCATTGGCGCTGGACGGCCGAGGTATCGTGTATCTGAATCGAAACGAATATCAGAAAGCAATCGCAGATTTCACGGCTGCCATCCAGATGGTACCCGATTTTCTCCCGGCGTATATGGACCGCCACAAGGCCTACATCGCGACCGGCGACCGGGCCGCGGCCAAGGCCGACCACCAGAAGATCCAGCAACTGAACGCCGCCAAGAAATCCGCGCACAACTGAGAAGATAGCCGGAGAGCCGGATGCGGAAATCCGCGCGTCCAGGACGAGGTGATCGCCCAAACTGGAGCCGAAAAGCGGCTCCCGGAGGAAAAGGATGCAATTAGCAGGATCGAAGGAAGGCGGGTGGGTGTAGACTAAATAGGAGCCGGAAGTCCAAAATGGAAATCCCGGCTAGTAGCGATGTCGCCGTAGCATTTCACTGCCTGCTCCGGTAGAAACTCCCGGGCGGGTGCCCCCGCTAACTCAGGGAACGATTGGTTCCCCCTCTACTGAGAGCCGGGAGTGGAAGAAGGAGTTCCGATGACGTCTAGGATTGCATCGAAAAGGCCGAGGATCTCCGTGAGATCCAGGCTCTACCTGACCGTTTTTGCAGCGCTTTCCCTGCTCCTCGTGTTCGCATGTGGTCCCGCCCCGCCGCGGACAGGGACGCCCGCTTTCTATTGGGGCGCCGCCAAAGAAGCCTACACATTTGGGGACTACATGAAAACGATCGACCACCTGGACAACATCCTGGAAGCCGACAACGATTACACCGCGCGCGCTTATCCATGGTCGCTCCTGGTGACGTCCGGGCTGGCGAGCGGCTACATGGATTTGGCCGACCAATATGAAGCCGGCGCGAAAGCCAACAAAGAATCTTCCGCCAGTTTCTCCAGGCAGGTTTCAAGGTATCGGAGTCTTGCCAGCCATCTGACGCTGCGTTTCGCCGATTCCTTCGCTAAGTTTGGCAAGACCAAAGAGGACCCCGTGACTCTGGCGTTCGCCTTTCCGCCTGGCACCGCCGCTCCCGTGCCCGAACTTGCCAGGGTCGCCAAAGGCGCCGTCCTCCCGGTGGCTGCAGCCAGCACCGCGGAGAAGCGCGCTCTCGAACGGGCCATCCTGCTCGCCACGGTGCGCGCGGCCGGCGCTCCCGAAGACCCCGCAAAAGCCGATCAGATCCTCAAGGCCGGCGAAGGCAAAGTACCGCGCGCCACGTTTCTGCTGGCCATGGCCACCACACTGTACGAAGAATCGAAGCTCTACGATCGGCGCAAGGAGAACGATTTCGAGAAGAGGACGATTTTGTGCCAGCGCGCGCAAGACGTGCTCAAATCGCTCCCGGAATCGCCCGACACGAAGGCTCTGGGTTTGAAAATCCAGATAGTCTTAACGGAGCCGAGAAGCTGAAGCCGGAGTCCCGGCGCGGTCGTAAGCCCTGGGCGCCAAGCGAGTCTGGTTATAGGTGACCCACTCGAAGGGCTAGCGGGGTGCGCTCGTTGCCTTGAAGCGAAGAAGAAGGAACTCATCCAACGAATGGTCACGCCTCGCTGGCCGGTGGCCGCCTGGATCACGGAGCCATTAGTCTGCCCTAGCGTGGGCCTTGGCAAGGTACTCCTGTACCCGCAGCGTCTGGCGGTGTTTCGGTCCCCAGCCTGGCAGGTCGATGTAAATGCGCTGGCTCTCGTCCAGCAACGGGACGGCTTCGCGAAAGCGTTTCTGAAGCACCAGGGAAACCCCGGTTTCGCAGAGCGATTCGGCTCGGCGCGGATCCTTCCGATCCACGTGCTTCACCGAAACCAGCGATTCGCGGGCGTAAGCCTCGGCTTCCTTCCCCTGGTTTGCCAGGTTCAGGACATAGGCGTAAGAAACCAGGACCACCCACAGGCGCTGATTGTCCTGAATCTTGCGCGCGGCTTCGACGGCCTCGCCTACTTCCACCACGGCTTCGTCCGCGTGGCCCAGTAGCGCCCACAGGCGCCCCCACCGGGCAACCGCGTCGATGGTGGCTTCATGATTCGGGCCGACCTGCTTCAGCATCTCGTCCCGGCAGGCGCGGAAATAACGTTCCGCGCCGGCCAAGTCCCCGCGCCGCGAGCGAGCCTGCGCCAGCGCTTCGAGCGTCGTGCCGATGACCATGGTGGGGCGGGGCATGGAACGCTCGATGGCGAGTGCTTCCTCAAGTAGTTTCTCGGCTTCGTCGTTCTTGCCTTCTTCGCCCAGATACGCAGCCAGATTGGACAGATCGCCAGCCAGGGCGAAGCCTCGCAGCGACGGATTGGCGCGTGCGATTCCGACAGCCTCGTGCAGCAGAGCCTCAACTTCAGGACTGTGGCCGTGCGCGGTCCACAAGCCGCCTGCCACGCTATCAGCGGTGTTATGGGCCAGGTCCGGATCAGCGTGTACGCCGGCTTGGCGCACATACCGAAGCGCCTGCCGGTAGTCGGTTTCAGCGATCCGCGGGTCCTTCTCCGTCCGGATTTCGAGATCCCCCAGGGCCAGTTGCACCCAGGCTACATCTTCTTCCGAACCATAACGGCGCGCCATGTCCAGGGCGTGCCGCAGTTCCTGCTCCGCACTCCGGAAGGAATCCAGACTCGTATATACCGAACCGATGGTCCAGTGAAGGGCCGTCTGCACGCCTGGCTCGTTGTCCAGTTGCCACAGGTTGGCCCGCGCCCGGTCCATGGCCTCCAGCACGGTAACGTTTTTCCCTCCGCCCGCTCCCGGCGCGGCTGACAGTAGTGTTTCCTGGAGAAACCGGGTGACGGCCTTCGCCTTGGCAGCTTCGCGCCGGGCCATCTGGGCCTGGCGCGCGGAGTAGATCGCGCTGCCCGCCAGGAGCGCCACGCTCAGAGCGACTAAGGAGACCGGGCGCCAATGCCTTCGCACAAATTTGTTCCCGCGATACCAGGCGGTTTGCGGGCGAGCCAAAACCGGCCATCCCCGCAGCCACCGGTCCAAATCCTCCGTCAGTTGTTCCACCGACACGTAGCGGTCTCCTGGACGCTCGGCGATGGCCTTGAGCAGAATGTTGCCCAGATCTCCGCAGAGCAAACGTTTCAGCTTTACGAGCGGTGTCGATCGCGAATTCGACTTCTCATGGTTGAGCGAAGAGCCTGGTTTGGCAGGTTGAAGCTCCCGCACCGCACGCTCCATGCCGGCCAGGGACGAGGCCGGATCGCCGAATGGCCAGTCTCCCGTCATCAGCTCGTACAGCACCATTCCGAGTGAGTAGACATCGCTTGCCGTCGTGACCGCCTGGCTTCGCAGTTGCTCGGGGCTGGCATAGCGGGGCGTTAGCATCCCTACACGGGTAGTCGAATCCCCCTCGCCCGCCAGGAGCTTCGCGGTTCCGAAATCGAGAAGCTTGGGAACCCCATCGGCCGTCACCAGGATGTTATTGGGCTTAATATCGCGGTGGACAATCAAATGGCGATGGGCGTAGCTTACGGCCGCACAGACTTGGCGGAATAAATTCAGCCGGTCGAGCAGGCCCAACCGGCCATGGTCGCAATACTGGTCGAGCGGCTGGGCATCCAGGTATTCCATGACCAGGAAGGGGTCGCCTTCCTGGGTGAGACCTCCATCCAAAAGGCGCGTGATGTTGGGATGGTCCAGGCTGGCCAGGATTTGGCGCTCCTGCCGGAAGCGCTCGCGAAAGAATTCCGTCGCCATGGGGAAATTGATCAATTTGATGGCGACCTGCTGTTCGAACTGCCCGTCGGCGCGATGCCCGAGATAGACGGCCCCCATTCCCCCGCGCCCAATCAGACGGTCGGCCTGGTAGGGCCCGAAGCGATGGCCGGAAAGACCGCGGGGTGCTTCGGCGGCTGCGGCCTGAGCCGTGGCGGAAGCCTGTTGTTCGGCATCGTGCGCCGCCAGCAGAGATCGCAACTCCTCCAGAAGCTCCGTGTCGCTGCCGCAGCGCTCCCGCAGCAATCCTTCGCGCGTTGAGGGGAGCGCTTCCACCGCGTCGTGGAAAATCTCTTCGGCCTGCCGCCAGCGGTCCGGCTTGAGGGAGATTGGGATCATGGCTTCTTCTTAGCGCTGCCGAAACCACCGATGAGATGCTTCACGGGTTCTCCGGACCGGCGCCACGACTGGGCGAACCGGACGACGGTACTCCCGTCCGCAGCCGCTGGTAGAGCCAACTCTTCACCAGTTTCAGATCGCGATCGACGGTGGCCTTGGAGATATCGAGAATCTCGGCGGCTTCCTGCGACGTACATCCCAGAAAATACCGCAGTTCCACAAGGCGGACCTTGCGGGAATCCGCCGCGTCGAGTTCGTCCAGCGCTCGATTTAGTTCCAGGACATCGCCGCTGTTCAGGTTCACCCACGGGAGGTCGTCGCTCAAAGGCGCGTGGGGAAGCGCGGATCCGCGTTTCTGGGCCTGGGTGGCGCGCGCGTGGTCCGCGAGAATGTTCCGCATCAGCTTGGCCGCGAAAGCGTAAAAGTGAGCCCGGTCCTTAAGATCCACGCTGCGCTGTTTGAGAAGCCGCAAGTACAACTCGTTCACCAGGGCAGTGGCCTGAAGCGTGTCGGCATTACGCTCCCGGCGCATATATCCAGCGGCGATACCCCGGAGTCTGGGATAGGCGAGCGGAATCAGCCTCTCGAAGGCAGTTGGGTCACCCGCCTTCCATTGCTGAAGAAGAACGGTGATGTCGCCGGCGGCGGTATCCACGGTACCCTGAGCCCTGGTCGCGCTCCCTAATTTTATCTCACACGAGCGGCATCCCAGTGAGCCATGGTTCGCATTTCCCCTGATTCGTACTGGTACCGCGCACTATGAGGCATTTTGTGCGCGTTCTGCCGACACGGGTCCGCGCCGCCTTAGCGGCCGCGCCCGCCGGCGATTTCGCGGTTTACGCGACGGGCTCCGGTGGTGGAGCGATCACCATGGCCGGCAGCCGCGAAGACCGTGATCCGGAACTGGCAAACAGCGAAGAGTCCACAGCGGCGCCGGTGTCGAGGTCGGACTTTCACCCGTGCCCGCCGCCGATGTCAATGGCGACGGTAAACCGGAGATCTTGAGCTTCGAATATAACGGCGAACCTCTAAGTTGTTCAGGGCGGCACTGGCACGAATAATCCGCCGATGAACATACCTTGACCCGCCGGAAGCGGAGGCGGAGCGGGGCCGACTAGCTGTGATCCAGGCTTTGGGACAAAAGCGCCCAGCCGCTTTCCGATCGTGTATACTTGGCTAAATCGCTCATATGCCTCTTTCCGCTGGGACTCGCTTGGGACCGTACGAGATTCTTGGGCCGCTCGGCGCCGGCGGCATGGGCGAAGTCTGGAAGGCCCGCGATACCCGCCTCGAACGCACCGTCGCCATCAAAGTATCCGGCGCGGAGTTCAGCGAGCGTTTCGAGCGCGAGGCGCGCGCCGTTGCTGCGTTGAACCATACCCACATCTGCCAGCTCTACGACGTCGGCCCGAACTACCTGGTGATGGAGCACATCGAGGGCAAGCCGCTGGCCGGACCGCTGCCGCTCGATCAGGCCCTTCAGTATGCCATCCAGATCGCCGAGGCGCTCGATGCCGCGCACCAGAAGGGCATCGTGCACCGCGATCTGAAACCCGCCAACATCATGGTTACCAAGGCGGGAGTGAAACTCCTCGATTTCGGCCTGGCGAAAATGAGCGCGTCCGCCGACGCGGCCGCAGCCGGCCTGACCCAGACCATCGCTCTCACCAAGGAAAACACCATCCTCGGCACCTTGCAGTACATGGCGCCGGAACAACTGGAAGCCCGCGAAGCCGACGCCCGCGCCGACATCTTCGCCTTCGGCGCCGTCCTATATGAAATGCTTACGGGCAAGAAGGCATTCGAAGGCGGCAGCCAGGCCAGCCTGATCTCCGCCATCATGACTCGCGAGACGCCTTCCGTCTCCGGTCTCGCGCCCGCCGCGTTAGACCATATCATGCGGCGCTGCCTGGCCAAAGATCCTGGTGACCGCTGGCAGACGGCACGGGATCTGGTGTTGGAGCTGCGCTGGGTCCGCGAAGGCGGCTCGCCGGCCGCCGATGCTCCGCCGCCCCCGCGCCGCAAGCTTCGCGACCGTCTCGCCTGGGCCGGAGCCGCTGTTTCCACCGCGGCCGCCCTGGCATTTGGATTCCTTCTCTTGCGGCAGGAAACACCCACGGCCGCCCCCGTCCGCTTTACCGTCGATACCCCCGAGAACGGCTCCATGATGCTGTTTGCCCGGCCAAGCGTTTCCCCGGACGGCGAATCGGTTCTCTTCGTGGCCAGGGACCCTGCCAGCCAGCGCTATGTCTGGTACCTGCATAGCCTGGCGACGGGAACCAGCAGGGCTTTGCCCACGCCCGAGGATGCTACCGCCATCTACTGGTCGTTTGACAGCCGGTCCGTTCTTCTGAACCGCTCCGGCGCTTTATGGAAGATGGATCTCAATACCGGTTCGCCGGAACAGTTGCCATTCACTGGAAACTATTCTTCCTGGGGACCGGAAGGCATTGTGACCGCGACACAAGCAGGACTGCGTTTCTTCCGCCCCGACGGCTCCGCTTCGCGATGGATCAAGCAGCGGGGCGACAAGGATCCTTTGGCCTATACTTACCCGACCCTGATGCCGGGCGGCCGCTGGTTGATCTACAACGCCGTCCGCGTTGGCGAAGGGTCCACCTCCGGCGAGTCGATCCACCTCGCCTCCCTGGATGGCAAAGTGGACCAGCAGCTTTTCACCGCGGAACGCGCCGCCCTATATGCCGGGCCGGGCTACCTGCTGTATCTGCGCGGCGACACGTTAACCGCCCAGGCCATCGATCCGGAGAGCGGCAAGTTGCGTGGCGGCCCCGCTCCGGTTGCCGGTCCCATCGAGCACGCCGGCACCACGGTGGATCCCGGTTCTTTTTCGGCTTCCGCCAACGGCGTGCTGGTATTTCGCCGCGGCGGCGCCATTGCCGAATACAGCTTAGTATGGTTCGACCGCTCCGGTAAGAACATGGGCACGCTCGGCGGTGTGGCGGACTATTCCAATCCCGCGCTGTCACCCGATGGCAATCGACTGGCCATTGGGATTCGCGACCCCTCGACCGCCAAGCGCGACGTCTGGATTCTCGACCTGGCGCGGACCACAACCTCGCGGTTTACCTTCGATCCGGCCGACGATTTCAATCCTGCATGGTCGCCGGACGGCGCGCGCGTCGCCTTCACCTCCGACCGCCGGGGCCGCCGGGACGTGTACGTCAAGAACGCCTCCGGCACCGGCGAGGACGAGCTGCTGCTCGCCTCGGCACTCGCCAAGAACGTGGAGGATTGGTCGCAGGACGGACGCTGGATCGTATTCAACGAAACCGTTGCGGGCAACGGGAACGATCTGGTAGCCCTCTCCATGGAGACCCGGAAACCGCAGGACTTCCTGCGCACGCGGTTCAGTGAAGACCACGGCCGATTGTCGCCGGATGGTAAATGGATGGCTTACCAGTCCAACGAATCGGGGCGCAGCGAGGTGTACATCCAGGCATTTCCGCCTTCCGGCGGGAAATGGCAGATCTCCAGCTCGGGCGGCGGCGAACCGCAGTGGCGGGGCGATGGCAAGGAGCTTTTCTACACCACGCTGCAGGACCCGGCCCGGATCATGGCAGTGGACATTGCGGCAATCAATGGAGCCATCCAGGCCGGCATCCCGCATTCTCTATTCGAGGTGCGGCTGCCGCTCGGATCCCTGCGAAACCGGTTTGTGGCGACCCGCGACGGCAAGAAGTTCCTGGCCATTGTGCCGCCCGAGCAAAAGGCCGTCAACAGCTTCACGGTCATCCTGAACTGGCCCTCGATACTGAAGAAGCAATAGCGGCAAGCCGCCGCCCCACTGTGTTCGCTCCCCCAGGGGAAGCGTTTCGCACCTTCCCCCAGGCGCGGTGTATTGGAAAGAGTCTCGGATGCCGTTCCCTGACATAGTTACGGTATCAAAGACCGGCAGAGAGCACATGCGGTCCAAGGCCGGGTCGTTCTTGCGTGGGTTCCAGCTAGACTAGATGGCGCATGAAGGATGAGCCTTTTTGAGATTCGGGCGGCGTTAACACGCAGCCAACTCAACACTGTAATGGAGGTTATTATAAGCATGAAGATCCGATTTTGCCGGTATGACAGAGGTGATATTGACGACCCGAAAACCGGGTCACCCATGAACGTGACCTCTGAAAGCCTCTATGCTCTACTCAGCGGAAGAGTTGTTTCTGGCGTTGGCGGGGTGTCTGCAGGCACGGAGTCGGTGGTACTTAACTTCTCGGACGGCACCGCGCTCTGGTTTGTTACAACGCAAGGCGTCCCTCGGCTCCTCTACCAAAAGTACCCCCTCAAGCCTTGAGAGGGCAGCCGAAAGAATCATTGAACAGGAAGCGCGCCTGACGTCCGTTTTGGACTCCAGTTGGACTCCAGTGGCGGCACAGGTGGTCCTGCTGGCTCGTTGAGTTGAGCTTATATGCCGTTTCTGCACAATCAGCAGGGCCGTGGCACGCCATTGACACACGGCCTCGATCGGATCTGCCTTGGATGTTGGTCCGCTCACGCTACGCCGCGGGGGCCGCCGCTGCTTCGCCCTGGAACTTCACCGACACCAGGCGCGACACGCCGGGCTCCTGCATGGTCACGCCGTACAGCGCCTGGGCCGCTTCCATG
>Ga0209415_10004968_pt1 | contig 24153 bp, 31 predicted proteins | sample PeaSoiSIISIP2007_FD_187696 | JGI IMG/M metagenome (GOLD analysis project Ga0209415, IMG submission 187696) | Peat soil microbial communities from Weissenstadt, Germany - SII-SIP-2007 (SPAdes) (version 2) | ecosystem: Environmental > Terrestrial > Soil > Wetlands > Peat | place: Germany... | reverse complement strand
TCGGAAACCCACCACCACCACCAGTCCACGTCATAGGCACAGACCTGGGCGCCAGGCACCGGGCTGCCGTCGGCGCACACGACCCGGCCGCGGATCGTGAAGTTCCGGCACCAGATCAGCCACCAGCGCCAGTAGAAGTCGCTGATGGCGATGGGGGAGAGAGTGAGGGTTCTGCCGTCCTGCCACGCGCGGCCGGTAATCGACACGCTCAAGGTCTGCAGATTCTGCATTTCCTTGGCGGTGGCATCTTCCGGTCCGGCCACGATGCGAAGCGAGCCGGGTTTGGCCTTGAAGGCGAAGGTCGCATTGCCTTTTCCCTCGGCGCTCAGCTTCACCAGTTGTTCTTGGGCGCCGCCTTTGGCGTCGAAGGCAATGACCTTGACCGCCTTGTCCGGCCGGAAGTCCCTGATGCCGGAGGCATCGAGGGGGACATGTAGCTTGAACCCACTTTCTGCGGTGTTTGCCATTGGAACCTCCCGTGGCGCTCGACGCGCTGTTGTTCAACTGCCCTGTTGTGCCGTTTCTCCCGCTGTTTCTTGGCCGTGCCGGATCGCACGCCTTCGCCCCAAGGGGTTTTCAGAGGCGACAATCCCCCAGAGGATTCCGCGCGTGCAGCCGCTGCTCCCGGGCAATCGCACGGGCGGGCGTGCACGGGGCCTCTGCCATCGCGAGAATCCGCGGATTCCGGCGCAGCATGGAAAGCCAGATTGTCAATCACTGCCGCAATACTTTGCTCGCGGCGAAGAAAAACTAGCCCACTGTTGTTACCGACTCGCTAATAGGTGCCGCCATTTTGTCATGCCGCAAAAAGGTCACCGCGCCGAATTCTGAGGACATCAAACATCGGGTCAGTAGGACGAACCAAAAAAGACATTTGGCTTAATCGGACGTTAAGCTTGCAGGCGCGATCATCGCTTTGCCCGGCCACAGTGTCGCGGTGGCCCCCGGCCTGGTTGCAGCTTGCCCTTTTGAAAGCGGAGATCACGCCATGCCAAAACATCCTCTCGTCGGCAGTCAAAGAGTAGCCTTGCCCGGTGCGCGGTCCCTCGGGAAGGCCGATCCGGCCGAGCGGCTGGAGGCAACCGTGCTGCTGCGCCGGAAGGCGGCCAAGGCCTTCGAGGGCCGCGTGGCCAAGCTCAGGGCGGGCGGCAAGCCCGACGCGCATCTGACCCGCGAGGAATTCGCCAAGCAGTTCGGCGCCGATCCCGCCGACGCAGCCGCGGTCAAGAAATTCGCCGATCAGCATGGTCTCGCCGTCGCGCAGCAGGACCTGGCGCGGCGGACCGTCGTTCTCTCCGGCACGGTCGCTCAGTTCAACGAGGCCTTCGGGGTCGACCTGCAGCAGTTCGAGCATGATGGCGGCTCGTATCGGGGAAGGACGGGGCCGATCAATCTGCCCGACGAGCTGAACGGGGTCGTCGAAGCCATCCTCGGCCTCGACAACCGGCCTCAGGCGCGCCCCCATTTCCGCAGCTCCCCGCCTCAGGGCAATGTCCATTGGAGCGCCGCCGCGGCCACGCCGGGGACCTTCACGCCGACCCAGCTCGCCACCTTGTATAATTTCCCCGCCGGCAACGGCCAGGGCGAGTGCATTGCCATCATCGAGCTCGGCGGCGGCTATCGGCCCGCGGACATCAAGGCATACTTCACGGGCCTCGGCATCGCCGCGCCTGCGCTCTCGGCCGCCTCAGTCGACCACGGAAAGAATCACCCGACCGGGGATCCCAACGGACCGGATGGCGAAGTGATGCTGGACATCGAGGTTGCAGGCGCGGTGGCACCCGCGGCCAAGATCGTCGTCTACTTCGCCCCGAACACCGACGCCGGGTTCCTCGATGCCATCACCACGGCGATCCACGACGCGACCAACCGGCCCTCGGTGATTTCGATCAGCTGGGGCGGGCCGGAATCCGCATGGACCCAGCAGTCGATGACCACTTTCGACCAGGCATTCCAGGCCGCCGCGACCATGGGCATAACCGTCTGCGTCGCGTCAGGCGACAACGGCTCCAGCGACGGCGTCAATGACGGCGCCGACCACGTGGACTTCCCCGCCTCCAGTCCTCACGCGCTAGCCTGCGGCGGCACGAGCCTGCAGGCCGCCAACGGCAAGATCGCCAGCGAGGTGGTCTGGAACAACGGCGCCAATGGCGGTGCGGGCGGCGGCGGCGTCAGCGGCTTCTTCGCCCTTCCGCCCTGGCAGAATGGGCTGCAGGTGACCAGCACCCATGGCGGAAGCAAGCCGCTGGGGAACCGGGGCGTGCCGGATGTCTCGGGCGATGCGGATCCCCAGACGGGCTACGACGTGCGCGTCGACGGGCGAAACACCGTCATCGGCGGAACGAGCGCGGTCGCACCGCTGTGGGCGGGCCTGATCGCGCGGATAAACTCCGCCAAGGGCAGCCCGGTCGGCTTCGTCAATCCGCAGCTCTACAAGCAGCCCGCTGCCCTCAACGACATCAAGCAGGGCAACAACGGCGATTTCTCGGCCTCGGCAGGCTGGGACGCCTGCACGGGGCTCGGCAGCCCGAACGGCCAGAAGGTGGCCGGCGCGCTCTGAGCGAAGAGAAGCCGATCACGGCGAGCATCTGGCCCGAGATGTCGATCGAGGCATGCATCTCGGTCATCTCGTAACGGCGCATTCGCACCGTTCTTGCCGCCTACGCCTCAAAGCGACCCGTCGCGTCACGATCGCGGTCGTATCGTCTGGTGAACGGAAACGGCGGCAACCAGGACTCGCGACGGACGATCCAGCTTTCGTAGGTTGGCATCAGTTGGTCGGGGGCATCCAGGGATCCTAGGTTCACTTCGATTTCGTCCGCGGTGCGGGCGAAAACGGACGAGCCGCAGCGCGGACAGAAAAACCGCCCGGCGTAGTCGCGCGTTTCGCCATCGATCGTCACCGCATCCTGAGGGAACACCGCGGACGCGTGAAAAAGTGCCCCATGATGCTTGCGGCAGTCGAGACAGTGACAAAGGCCGACCCGGTACGGGCGTCCCGACGCCACAATGCGGACGTTGCCGCAGAGGCATCCGCCCGTGAATCGCTCCATGCCGCGTCTCCTCTGAAATCAAGCGGTCGGAATGATTACAACGAACCCCGTCGAGCGTCCATGCAAGCGGCGGTCGGGGCCAGGACTGGCTTCATCGAGCCAGGCCCAAGACTCGTTGTTAAAAACCGGAATGCGACGGCTGCGGCGATGCAGATGGCTGAGAAGACGGTATGGGCGCATCGATCCTAGCGGGTTGCGGCACGTGCCCGGCCAGCCGCGATTCAATCCGGCGGCGGGTTGTAGACGCGCCGCCTCGCGTCGCTCCTGTCCAGCACCCAGACTTTCAGGATCGGCTCGGTGTCGCCGCCGAGGTCCGAGAAGTCCTTCATGTCGGTCCCATTGGTGATGCAGCGGCCATACTGCCGGACCATGGCGCCGGCGCTGTCCTCGCTATCGACCGCGAAGAACACCGCGGTGTAATTGTCCTTCGAGTTCTGCATCGAGATATCGCTGAACGCTGGCGCCGGCGAATCCTTGACCCGGCCAAGCGCCCAGGCCTTGCAGGTCTTCCAGGCCTGATCGTCGGTCGGAAAGGCGAGCGCGGCCGCGGCCGGGATCAGGAGCGCGAGTGCTGCGACGGTCAAGGTTCGAAGCATTGTTCCTCGTCACGGAGACGCCGCTTGCGCGCCTACAATGTCCGCTTGGCACACGGCAGCGGCGCTGGAGCGCGGACTGAAATGCCACGTCGCGCGCGCAGGGACAAGGCCTTGTGATGGGTCAGTCTGTGGGCCAGTTCACGCTTAGCGCCAGGCATGCCATATTGACGGCATGTCGAGATTCGCCGTTGGAGCGTCGTTTGCTGTCGTCGCACAGAAGGACGGCAGCTTTGCTGTTGAAGTGCATGAGCCGAGGAGGGTCGTACCCCTTCGCATAACCGGCTACGCTTCAGAGGCGGAGGCGAAGGCAGCGATTGCCGGCTTCATGGCGACAGAGCCTCCCGAGCGCCCCCGCGATCCTGTCACCCCGGCAAACCTCGTTGGAGACATCGCAACGGGGCGGGTTGCTGATGCCATCGAGGGCAAGCGCGATCCGTCTGCCGTCTCTATGGGGAAGAAGCGCGTGAAAGCGCGGGCAACGGCACCATCAAAGAAACAGCGGGCTGAGACTGCCAAGAAGGCCGCGGCGGCCCGGCGGAAAAAATAGGTAGCGCTGCAGTTGCCTAACAAGGTCCATTTGGCTGCCAAGCGCCCGCCGGAGTGTGTCGGTAGCGAGCGGCACAAGGCCGCAGAAGCAAGCCGCTCGACTCATCCCCGCCCCCCAATCCTGTAATGCCTCGCCAACGCCGCCAGCGCCAGCCTTAGCGCCGCCATCCCCCACGCCTCGCCCGCCCCTCCCCTTCTTCCCTGCCCCCGCGCCCACTCTCCCGCCGTGCCGTCGCAGCACACGACGTGGACCAGGACGGGCACGAAGGCGGGGCCGACGGCGGCGAGAGCCTGGTCCTTGCGGCGCCTGGCGGCGAGTTGGCGTTCGCTGAAGCTGTCGGGGCCGTGGCCCCGCGGGCCCATATGCGCGATGAGGCGGGGCTCGAGCCCGGCGATGGTCCAATCGGTGCGCAGGCGATGGCCCGCCTCGTAGAGCGCGCGGGCGATCTCGCGGTTCTCCGAGAGTTGGCCGCGCACGAGGTAGCGATCCAGCGGCCGCTGGTCGACGACGCGGCCGTGGGGTGCGCCGCTACCCTCGATCACCACTAGGTGGTGACGCTTCAGCTGCGGCGTGCCGAGATCGGAGCGCGGATGCGCCCGGCGCTCGGCCGTCACGCGTTTGGCGCGTCTGCGCTTGGCCATGAGCCCTCCCCTGCTTCCGTGCTCGACAGTTCTTCCCCGGGCGTCCGGCCGGCGTCGAACGGCCCGGTGCGGGTGTGGATCGGCCGGAACGCTTCGCGCCGGCGCAGAGCCTCCGCGGCGGCCCTCAGCCTCGCGACCCCCGCTTCGGCGCGCCGGCGGATCTCCGCGCGTTGCGCCTCGCTTGGTGGTGCGGGCTCGACCGGCGGCGCCGGCGGCAACGGCGCTTGCGCGATGGCACGAAGCCGATCGCGGAGCTGACGCGCCGGCCGCGCGACCTCGTCGAGGAAGGCGGTGAGCTCGGCGAAGCTCGGCAGCCATTTGAATCGGCGTCCCGCGTCGGCCAGCGTCGCCTTGGTGAAGCAGGCGGGCGGATAGTCCATCAGGCTTGCATAGGCGCCGACCTCGGCCCGCGCTTCCGCCGCACTCGTCGCCCCGGCGCAGAGCAGCCCCAGGCTCGCGAGCCATTTGCCCATGGTCTCGGCGCTGGCCGGTGCCAGCGCGCGTTCCGCCGCCTGCCAGGCGCGCTCGGCCTCGGCCTTGAGCGCGGCGTTCGCGTGGCGCGGCGGCCGCCAGGTTTCGCCGACGGTGACGGCGCCATGACCGTCGCCACGGTCGACGATTCGCGGCACGCCCTCACAGCTCGCCCGTAACGACGAGCTCAACGAAACCATTGCGATAGCCGGCGGCTTTGTCACCATTGCCTCCCAGTTGTGCCGTGATCCAGGCGCGCGGATCGGCGATCGCCTGGCGCTCGGCCGCGGCCAGGAGATCGAACAGCCGCTTGTGATCGTCGCCCGCGGCCTTCAGCCACTTGCCCATGAGCGGGCGCAGCGCCGCCGGCGCGATCGAGGAAACCCTTGCGAGCCAGGCCAATCCTTCGCCGAACAGCGGTCTCGACCAGTCGCCCTCGGCCGTCACGAGCGACAGCGGGAGATCGCCAGATGCGCCCAGCTCTGCCGAAGCGATAGCTTCGGAACCTGAATCTCCTGTCCCTGTCCTGTCTTGTCCCTCTACGGGTGGACGGGACGCGGATGTCCCCGTCTCCGGCTCCAGGACGTCCGCGTCCCGTCCCTGTCCCCGTCCCCGTCCCATGCCGCGGAGCTTCCGCTTCCTGTCCCGTTCCGCGTTCCGCCTCTTCCAGGCATCGATCACCAGCGGCGCCAGTGCGGCGTGATAGAGCCGGCCGTCGGCGCATTTGACGAAGCCGCGCAGCGCGTTGGCGCGAAGCCGGCGCCAGCGCCTCACGTCGCGGCCGAGATCGGCCAGCCGGGCCAGCGCCGCGTCGTCGTCCGGCAGGCTCCCGGCCGGGACCTGGTTCCAGGCCGCCCACCAGAGAGTGACGCCGGCGCGCCACTCGCCGTCATTGCAAAGCGCGTTGAAGTCGCTGCCGAACAGGCGATGGCCATAGAGCGGCATGAAGCCGTAGCCCTGGAGATCGGCCTCCGGCGGCGTCAGCGGTTCGGGCAAATCCGTCATTGGCGTCCCCTGTCACCGATTTCCATGGCGCTCCAGGCCGACGAGACGCCGAGGCCCGCGGCCGGATCGGGCCGCGGCAAAGCGAGGCGCCGCGTGGGCTTCAGCGCGATGCTCTCGAACCGGCGCCCCGCCATGGCGAGAGCAAACTTCTCGTCTGGGCTCGGCAGGGGCGCGCTCGGCATGCCCGCGCCGGTCGCGGTTGCCACCGCCAGCACCGGCCTGTGCCGACCGCCGCGCGGCCGGGGCGCGATGCCCCAGCGCCGCCGCGCCTGCCAGATGGCGCTCTCCGACACGCCCACGGCCCTGGCGATCTCCGGATCCGTGCAGCCCTTGGCCGCCAGCTCGCGAATCCTGGCTTCGAAGCGATCGGTGATCGAGGTGCCCATCACCGGCGCTCCCGGAACTGCTGCTCGATCAGGCCGTCGGCCCAGAGGTCCATCGCCGCGACCTCTTCCAGGAGGCCGACGCCCCCGCTCCCGTTGCGCGCCCGCCAATAGCGATGGAGGGCGGCGACCATCCGCTCCTTGCGCTCCTCGCTGGGCGCCTGGACGAAGGCCGCCCTGAGCCGCGCCAGCCGGTCGCCTGGGTCTTCCTGCCAAGGGAATGCGTTCATGCTGCCGATGCCGCTGGATCCGATATGCGGTATCATTGCGGTAAACGCAACTCCTTGTCAACAACGCAATGCTATATTAGCAACACCGCTGCGTTGCGAATCCCGCAATACTGCTTCCATGGCAGAGGACAAGATCGCCTGGATCCGCGAGCGCCTCGCCCGCAGCGGCAAGCCCCAGAAGGTCATCGGCGACATCATCGGGCGCGACCCCGGCGTGGTCAGCCGGGTCATGTCGGGCACGCGCAAGCTCACCATCGAGGAATGGGACAAGATCCATGCCTACTTCGATGGCGACGGGCCGGCGCCGGCCGAGCCCGAGCGCACCGCCGACGCCGACCTTCGCATGCCCATCTACGGCAGTGCCCGCGGCGGCCTCGACGGCGACTTCATCGACACCATGAACCCGATCGGCTGGCGGCCGGTTCCCCATTGGATGGCGGGCGTGCAGAGCCCGGCCGCGATCCGGATCTCCGGCGAATCCATGGAGCCGCGCTATTTCAACGGCGAGCTGCTCTGGGCCGATCCCTCGAAGCCGGTACGCCGGAAGGATTTCGTGCTGCTGGAATTCAAGGACGGACGCGGCCTCATCAAGCGCTATCTGGGGCCCAAGGGCGACGCCATCGAGGTCGAGCAGCTCAACCCCGCCAGGCGCCTCTCCATCTCCAAGGACGAACTGCGCCGCGTCGTGCGCATCGCCGGCACGCTGGAGGAGTGAGGCCTCAACCCTTCGAGGGCAGGTGGAAGGCTAAGGTTGAACCACAGAGGCACAGAGGCACAGAGAAGAAGAATCAATGTGAGTCTGCGGCCGCGAAGCGGCCAAATGTCTTCACTTTCTTCTCTGTGCCTCTGTGTCTCTGTGGTGAATCTTCTCTTCTGGAACCCTGGGAGGCATGAGGTCGCGCAGGGCGTTGTGATTTCCGCATTGACACTTTGTTGCTAATATAGCAACATCCCTCCTGCAACGACTGGCAGGGAGGGACCCATGGTCTTCGCCGGCGAAGCGGCCGTCAGCCCCGCAAGGCCCGCCTGAGATGCTTCTGACCTGGGGTCCCGCCACGGCCGCCGCCTTCGCCCGCTATGACGGCGAGCCCGATCCTGAAATCCTCGCCGCCGCGCAAGCCCGGGATGCCGCAACCATGGCCGACCCGGTCGCCCGCGCGCGCCACGAGATCGAGTTCTGGATCGGCAGGCTCGAGGTCGAGCTCGGCGAGGTCGAGGCCATCGACGACTACCGACGCGCCGACGATGGCATGAGTCGGCCGCTCGCGGCCGATGAGCGCAACCGGTTCCGCAAGACCCTCCATCTGGTCGAGATCGGCACGCCGATCCCCGAGCGCTACCTCCGGCGCCGGCGCGACGACTGCCTCGACATGGCCGGCCATGCCGCGGCCGGCCTGCATCGGGCGTCGGCGGCACTGATCGCGGCGCTGGGCAGGGGGCCGAGGCCACCGGCCCTCATCCTCGCCCATCCCGCCGCGCGGATGGCGCTCCCCGCGGACAGCGAACCGGGCGAAGCGGCCTGATGGCTCGGCCGCGATCCAAATCCCCCGACGGCGGCCGCGCGCCGGAATACAAGGCTTGGATTTCGATGAAGGCTCGCTGCGGCAACCCCCATGATTCCGCTTACGCCCGCTACGGCGGCCGTGGCATCCGGGTGTGCGAGCGCTGGCGCGCGAGCTTCGCCAGCTTCCGCGCCGACATGGGCCCGCGCCCTTCGCCCCGCCACAGCCTGGAGCGGCGCGACAACAATGGCTCCTACTGCCCCGAGAACTGCCTCTGGGCCACCGCCGTCCAGCAGGCGAGGAACCGCCGGAACACCCGGTTCCTCACCGTGACCCTGCCGGTCGCCGCCTGGGCCGAGCGCACGGGCCTGCGCTACAACACCTTCTGGCGGCGGCTCGATCTGGGCATGACGCCGGAGGCGGCCGTCACCAGGCCGCTCAGAAAGCGCGGGCGGCCGTCCGCGGGCGCAGGGTGAGTGGACGCCTCCGGGCTTGAATCAGCCCTTCCTCCTGGCGGCGGCAGCGCGAGGGCGCCGCTTCGGCGTCCGCTGAGCGGCGATGATGCCGAGCTCGGAGATTCGCACCGGCGGCCTGTCGGGGAGCTCCGCAATCAGATGCAACGACCCGCCCAAGGCCTGAACATGCCCGCTCAAGGTGGACAGCAGCATGTCGGTGCGACGTTCCAATCGAGAGATGCTGTCCTGGCCGACGCCCAGCTGCCTCGCCAAGGATACCTGGGTCCTGCTCATCGCCTTGCGGAGATCCTGCAGCGACATCTCCTCCGCGACGATCTCCGCCACCCGCGCGTTGATCTTGCGGCGCCGCGCGGCCGGCAGATTTGCCATGACCTGTTCCAGAGTGCGTCCCATCACTTCCTCCGTATTGCCTTCAGTCGCTTCAAATGGTCTGCGAACCGGTCGTCCGCCTTCGCGATCAACGCCTTGTAGAATCGTCTCTCGCTGCCGCCGCCGGATTTGTCGCCGGCGACCAGCACGATCGCCTTTTGCTGCGGGTCGAAGGCAAACGCCGCTCTCCATTCGCCGTCCGCAGCGGCAAAACGAAGTTCCTTCATATTGGCGTATGCGGAGCCTTTGAGCGTATCGACGCGCGGACGTTTGGCCTGCGGTCCGAACTACCGGATCACGTGAAGCTGCGCCAGCAGCTCGTCCTGTACCTCTTCGGCGAGCGCATCGAACTTGGGATCGAACGCATCGGCAAAAACGACCTCCCATATCCGTCGCCCCAATATGGTTCTACAGTCATATGTTGTCAACTACATACTACCGATTGGCGCCACCGCCAACCCCTCCCCGCCGCTTGCGATCCGCCAGAGGCGCTTCGCCCTCGCGATCCCATTCAACCGGGCGAGGCTGGTCGCAACGGCATGGGGCGCCTGGATCGCCCGCATCCACGGTAAGTCGCGCAGTACCGAGCCTGCCCGGCGCTCATGAGCCCGTGAACACGCAGAAGATGAATTCCGCGATGCCTCGCCCCTCCCCCCGATTGCGGCGATTGTGACGATCTCGGGACTTCTTGGCGGCGTGACTTGAGTCTCATCGAAGCGGCACCAAAGTCTGCCTTCGAGGGCCATCTTCGGCCCATCGAGAGGCGTGACATGGCACCCTTGACCAGGCTGCTGCCCGCAATCTTGATGGCAGGATTGCTGGCAGGGTGCTCCGCTGAAAGCGCGAGCTATTCCCCGAACCTCGGCTTCGACAACAACACCGGATCGAACAGCGATCAGCAGCGGTCCACGGAGATGATGCCGTACCCGCCGCCGGGCGCAGACTTCTACACTGACAAGTGGTCCGATGCCGGCAACGGGCAGGAACACGGCGAGTTCAGCAACTGGTGACGTCCAGAAGTTGGTGACGAACGCCCTGTGGCGTCGGCAAGCATAGCGGCAAACCACGGTCCCGTGCGCTGCCTGCGGCGCTCAGCGCGCCGCGCTGGGCGGTGTCGCAATTTGAAATTCAGGTTTCAAGATCGAGTGCGGCGCCAAAATGCTCGACCATGGGGAACGGCTCATAAAAATGATGCAATAGATTGCGCCACGCCTGCTATCGGTCGGATTGGCGAAAGCCGACCGTATGAGCCTCCAAAGTCTGCCACATGACCAGCAATAGATATCGGTTCGGCGTTTCGACACGGCGCCGGACGGTTATGCTTTCAAAGCCGGGCTTCGCGGCAATGAGCGGGCGGGCGACGCGCATTGCCGACTCAAAGGCTTCCTCCTGGCTGGGACGTACGTTCAAGATCGCGGCTTCAAGAATCATGTCGAGCTCCGGCCCACCAATTCCGCAGGCGACCACAGCCGGCTTTCGATCCCGATAACCATCGCCCCGCACTGCGCCCAGGCGGCTTCTGGGCCAACATCGCGCCGCCGCCCCTCAGATTTGCGCACCCCCATCCGGGATGCCCCCACGCAAGATGAACATTGCCGACTAGGCGAAGACGTGGCAGGCGGCGCGGCCGATTGCCTCGATGTGCCGTCAAAATTGTGACTTCTTGAGATGCTAATGAGATGTTAAAGAGGGGATGGGGGCTACTGACAGATGCTGCAGCGACATCGCGCGTTCCTCTGGGCGCTGGCGTCACTCGCGCTCGTCCAGCTTGTGCTATTCCTCTATTACGTGAAGATGACCACTGTCTTCGGCCTGTTCTATGACATGGCGGATTGGTTGCTGGCCTATGCGCGGTACTTGGGCGACGGTGATCTGGTCAGGTATCTGTGGTCGCCACACTATGAGCACAGACTAGCGATCACGCGCCTCGTCCTGCTCGCGGACATCAAGCTCTTTGGTGGTGTCTCCTATCCCTTCGTCGCGGTATCGCTATGCTGCGTAGTCTTCGTAGCGGTCGCTCTTCTGCGCTCCGCCCATTCGGGCATGCCACCGAGAATTCCCTCGTGCATCGTCTCATTCCTGATTGTGATCTTCATTTTCAACCCAGCTGTGGGGGTAGCCTGCAGCGTCCCGATCTACGACAATTACCCGCACGCCATCGGGCTGGCCGCTGTCGCGCTGTATTTCTTCGACGGTGAGGACACTCACGGCAGAGGTACGCCGTTCCGTCGGGCACTGGCTTTGTTCGCCGCGGCCGGTTCGGCCCTCGGCAGCGCCGTGGGGTTGCTGATTTGGCCGATCCTGCTGTGGGCCGCTTGGCGCGGCCGCTTGCCCGGCCGATGGATCGCAGCAACCGTCCTTTGCGGCGGCACCTATGTCGCACTCTACGTGCGTGGTTACTCGCTCTCTCAATTCGACGTCAGCTTGGCCCACGCGGACATATTCTTGTCGGTCACCCATCTGCGCAAAATCCCCGAATACTTCTTGTTGTACATGGGCCTGCCGTGGTCGCACGATTCCCGCTTCTTGCTTCCGGGCGAGATACTCGGCGGACTCCTGAGCCTGCTCATTCTCGCAGTCATAGTTCGCCGCGGCATCATCGGCCCGCCTGGCGGCCTTCGGGAACGGGTAGAGGTTGGACTGCTCATCTTCGTGCTGGGCACGGCGGTTCTGGCGTCGCTCGGCCGCAGCGACATGGTCGACCTCAGCGGCAAAATCTATGCGCCGATAAAATACGCGATCTTTCTGAGCGTCGGACATGCGGCTCTGATCGCAACAGCGCTACCATGGGTCGCCTGTTGGTGGGAGTTGCCGCAACGTCGTCGCGCTCTTCAGCTGGCATCCCTGCTGCTCGGGGGCCTACTGGTGGCACAGCAGATCGGCATGGGTGAGGCAGCCGCCGCGAAGGCGGCTTGGGTCAACGCCTCGATTGCGCGATTCATGGCCGGAAAGCGGGATGATGAGATGGGCCGCGGCATCATCCATTTGGCCGGCGGGATTGCAGACCATGCTCTGGAATTCGAGCAGACCGCCAGGATCTATGATTTCCGACCATAGGTAGCCGCGGTCAATCGGCGAGCGGGGCTCTTCCCATTCTCTGGGACCCGACCATGGCCGCATCGAAACGCATAAGCGGGCGGGGACCCTTGAGCGCGGTGCCACCACGTGTCGGCCCGAATATAGGTTCAGCGCGAGGGCCGCTTATCGTCCCATGAAGGAAGGCCGTGCTGCGCGCAGGCGGATTCTGTGGCAGCATGGTGCCGGTGCCCCTCACATGATCGCACTCCCATCCGGGGTGAACGTCGCCGACAGGATCGGCCGCTGGTCGGCCGAGACGCCCGATGCGGCCGCGCTCATCGAGGGCGGGCGCAAGATTTCCTATCGCGACTTCGACGACGCGGTATGGCGGACGGCGGCGGCGTTCAAGGCCGAGGGCGCCCATTGCCGGGCGCTCCTCGGCGCCCGCGCGCCCCGCGTGATCGGGATCGTGCCCGCGCTGCCGAGGAGCGGCGCCGGCAAGATCCTGAAGCGTGAACTGGCCAAGCGACTGATGGAGGCGAGGGAAGCCGCCAAGGGCGGGCGGTCCTTTCCCCCGCTCCCTATGGGCAGCGGTCGTCGAACGACCTGACGACCCGGCCCGAGGCCTGCTGCGGCCGCTCGCCGATCACCAGGATGATTTCGCCCGCTCGAAGCGGCGCGGAAGCATCGCCCGGGACCTCGACGCGCAGCGGCGTCGCCGCCTGGATCGCGTCCTTCAGGTCGCGCGTGTCCGGATTGTCGGGAAGCAGGGTGAGCCCTTCCGGGTTGTCGTCCAACAGCGCGCCCTGGGCATCCGCCCGCGGCCAGTGCAGGCCATCGAACAGCTTGCCGAGGCTCTGCTCCAGGGCAGCACAGCCCGAAGGGCGATAGACGAGAACCACCGACAGCGGCGCTCGCGGGCCGAGCCGGGCGCTGAGCGCCGCGATTTCCTCGTCGCTCAACCCCGGCCAATCTCGCGAGCCGTAACGCTCGCCATCCGAGCCGCCGTAGCCCCGACCGTAGGAATGCCCGTAGCCTTGCGAAGCGACCGTCATGGCATCGACGGCGGTCGCGTCCGCGGCGACGATCCCGATCGCCAGCGCGCCGCCGCCGAGGATGGCACGCGCGGCCTTCATGGTGCGGTTGGCTTTCTTGAGCATTGCCGGGCATCATACATGCCGCCAGCGCGCCAAGGACGCCCCTAAAAGAAAGCTCCCGCGGGAGCCGGGCGGGGAATAGTCTTCGCTTGCCTGTCGGCACCTGCTTGTCGGCTGGGGGCCTGTCGATTCCTCAGATGGTCAGGCTTCGGTCCATGCGGGCTCAGGCGGAGGGTTCATGCGAAAGATCGAGATCGGTCAGCGCTTCAAGCAGACCACCCCACCCGGAACGGTCTGGCAGGTGCTGAACATCGTGGACAATCCGACCGCCATCCGGCATCTGCGCATCTTCAGTCTCGATGACCCGACGACCGTCAAGCTGATCTCCGAGCACACCTTGACCAACGAGCGGCTCTATCGGCTGGTCAAGGAAGATTAGCGGTCGCTCTCGGCGCTCTGCCCCGTTCCCATGGCCCAGCCCTAGGGATTGGTCGCGGCGGGCATGGTGATCGGCTGCCAGATCCAGACCCATTCGTTCGGCTGCACCGTGCCGTTCTGTTCGCTGCCTTTGGTCCTGACGAGCTGCCAGGTCTGGCCCGTGCATTGGTTGACCAGGACATAGGACGGGCCACTGGGAGAGTTCGAACTGGCGACCTGCCAGCATGCCTGCTGGGCCACGGCGTCGCCGCCCGAAAGCAGGACAGCCAGACCGAAGAGAATTGCCGCTTGCCCGCGCCCCATCAGTTGCCTCATCGCTGGCTCCCCCGAACTCAAGGTCGACCCGGTTCCTGGAATAGCCATATACGGCCCCGTTCAAGATGAAAAGCCGGCCGGATCCTGTGGCCGAAGAGTTCCTTCGAAGTTTGAAATTCACGTCTTTGTTGCGGGTAGGGATTTGCGCTATAAAGTTGTCGCCATTCCGGGAGGAACGCCATGGCCGACGCCGATTGGAATGCGTGCCTTGCCTTCGTGCTTGCCGCCGAGGGCGGCTATGTCGACGATCCGATGGATCCGGGTGGTGCGACGAACCTCGGCATCACTCTCGATGTGCTGAGCCAGTGGCGGCACAGCGCCGTGACCAAGGACGACGTGAAGAACCTTGGCCGGGACGAAGCCGCCGCGATCTATCGCACCAATTACTGGAACGCCTCGCGCTGTTCCGATTTGCCCGCGGGCGTGGACCTGATGGTCTTCGATGCTTCCGTGAACACGGGCAACGGAAGATCGGCCAAGTTCCTGCAAGAGGCGCTCGGCGTCGCCGTGGACGGGTCCATCGGACCGCTCACCCTCGCCGCCGCCAACAGCAAGCCCGCCGCCGGCGTCATTGACGATCTCGCCCAGCTCCGGTTGGCCTTCTATCAAAGCCTCCCGACCTACCACCGCTTCGGTGCCGGCTGGACGGCTCGCGTGGCGCAGGTCCAAGGACATGCGCTGCAGATGGCGGGGGCGGGGAACTAGAGCGCGGACTTAGGAAACGGCTCCTCTGGCGGCTTGCCGGAGTCCGTTTTGGCGCCAGGAGGGGCCTTCAGTCGTCGAGGCTGGCACTTCCGAAATATGCCAGGCGCAGACACCGGGCTGTCCCGCGTTCCCCTGCAGCGTCTGAATGACTTGCGATGTGAAGTTCATCGCCACCGGCGCATCAGCCATAGCCATTGCTCGGGGTGTTCGCGAATCCAGGCTTCGATGGTCGAAGTGACCATCTGCATGGTCGCGGCAACGTCGATCTTGCCGGCCTCGTCGCGCGGCGGGCTCAGCGGGTCCATGATCTCGAAGCGGAAGCGGCTGCCCTGGAGGCGGATGATCCGCACGCCATGGATCGGGCATTCGAAATGCCTGGCGAATTGCGCCAGCGCCGGGTTGGCCTTGCAGGTCCGTCCGAAGAAGCGGACATCGATGCCGCGCGCGGAATGCTCGTCCACGAGGAGGCCGATGGCGGCGCGCCGGCTGAGCGCCGCCTTGACCTTGAGCATCGCCCTGGAATCGGCAGGGATGAGCGTCGCCTGCGACTGCGCGCGAATCCTGTCGAGCTCGCGGGCGAGCCTGCCGATCTTCGGCGCGCGATAGACGATGGCCGATTCTCCGCGATAGGAGCCCGCCGCCCAGGTAAGCAGCTCCCAATTGGCCAGATGGCCGCCGAAGGTGAGAAACGGGCCCTTGTCGTCCCGCAGCTTGAGGAAATGGCGCCTGGAGCTTTCGTCGAGAACGACGCGCCCGGGCCGCGCCTGGTCGGGGTCGTAGTCCCAGAGCCGGGCAAGATGCCCGTATTCGGCGGCGACGCGGCCGAGATTGCTCCACATGCCGAGAAGGATCTCTTCGATCTCGCCGGCATCCTTGCCGGGATAGGCTGCGGCCAGGTTGGCACGCGCAACCCGGTGGCCCTTGAGACGCGGCCCCAGTTTGCGCAGCAGCCAGGCGCCGGCAGCGCCGCTCCAGTCGAGGCGGACAAGGCGCGTTGTGCGCAAGGCCAGTACCAGCAGCACCGCGACGAGCGCGTCGATATGGGACCGCCAGTTCCGGCCGGCCCGGAACCTGGCCTGGGGATTGGCCGCGGCAATCCTGGCCTCGAGTTCCTTGACGAAGGGTATGTAGGAAGCGGTGCGATCCTCGATCCGGCGGAAGCTCCGGCAGTCGGCGGCCTGCAGCCGCAGCCGCCGGCCCCCGCCATGAAAGAGCACGCAGCGCCAGTAGCTGGCCGATGAGCCGAAGAACCGGACCTTGTAGATCCGGAGCTGGCTGACGGCGCCGTAGGCCACATGTCCTTCGCGCCGACCCTGCTTCCAGGCGAGGCCATGGGTCTCCAGCCGGAACGTCATCGCCGGCGAGAGCCAACCCGGCCGATAGGAATATTCGCCCCCGATCATGGGCCTGAGTTTGCGCGATCAGCCCCGGCTTCGCCTATGTGAATTGCACCCGCGCCATGAAAGGCCTCGATCCATGGCCGGAGAGCTGGGGCAAGCCGCAGCGGGTTCAGCCGAAGCGTCGTGATCAGCCCTGTCTTGCCGCCAGATTCGCAGACGGCAGCACGACCCTCGTGGCCAGGCCCAACAGCACCAGCAGGCGAATCGTCAGCCACACCAGGTCGAATTCCCACCATTTGTGGCCATGACGCGCCGAACTGGGAGCGGCGTGGTGGTTGTTGTGCCAGCCTTCGCCGCCGGTGAGAAAGCCGACGATCGGATTGTTGCGGCTGTCGTCCGGCGTCGCGTAGTTCCGATAGCCCCAGACATGAGTCACCGAATTGACGGACCAGGTCGTGTGCCAGACGAGGACCGTTCGCAACGCGCCCGCCCAGACAAAGAGGCTCGCCCCGAATTGGAACGCTTCACGGGCGCCCGCACCCCAGAGTGTCGCAGCGCCAAACCCACCGACAAAAAAGGCCAGCCAGGAGAGAAGCCCGAGCATTGCCCAGTTGTTCCGGCGCTCGAGCCTGGCATAGAGCGGATCGCGCATGACATCTTTGGCATACTGTTCCGTCATCGTGGCCGGCTTCATGTCGATCGGTCGCCGCGCCAGCAGCCAGCCAAAATGCGCCCAGAAAAAGCTCCTCAGCGGAGAATGCGGATCGCGCTCCTCATCCGTGAAGCGATGGTGGCGCCGATGGACGGCGACCCAGAACGCCGGGGAGAACTGCAGGCAACAGGTACCCAGGAGAGCGAACGTGTGCTCCAGCCAAATTGGGCACTTGAAGCCGCGATGCGCAATGAGGCGATGAAAGCCGAGATTGATGCCGAGGATGCCGAACACATACATTCCGACGGCCAGCAGGACGACGCCCGTCCAGCTGAAGAACCAGGGAACAAACGCCAGGCATGCCAGCAAATGGCAGATCGCGAATGCGATCAGGGTGTCCTTCTTGAAATTCATTGCCGGCGGTCTGGGCTGGCGAGCGGCCATCCCGTCGACCGATAAATCCGGCAAGGATCCCGCGCCGCGCGCGATAGCCCCGTCTCCGCTTGGCTTGGCCAAAAGTTCCTCGAACCGGAAGCAGCTTCGAAAATTGCTCGGAAAGCCGAGTCCGCGGATGCGAGGCGCGGGCGGCAACCTTTATCTCGGGAGGAGAGAAGCGGTTGTCCCGACCCAACTTTTGGGCATCGCCGATCTGGCGCTGACCGCCAGCGCGGGTGGCTGTTCTTATCTACCGATCCAGCTTCCCAGTCAAAAGCTGATTTCGGCAGCTTCGCACATGGCTCAGCCGAATGTGGGCTTCTGCCTCGATGGCGGGGGCTGCCCGCAGCTCGGCCATCTTCTCCCGGCGTCGATTGGACAGCTCGTGCGGCGCAGGTGCGAGGACCTGCGCTGCGGGTGACGCGGGTGGGGGCTAGCGTGCGGACTCATGAATGCGCCCTCTGGCTGCTTGCCGGAGTCCGCTTTGGAGCCAACAGCGGCCCTCAGTCTCCGGGGTTGGCACTTCCGAAAAGTGCCGCAAGCAGACTCCAGTGTAGGACAAAGGCTGACGAGTTTACCTTACTAAGCCGTGTATTCATGAACCAGGTGGCGTGATGCGCCGACGCCGTTTGAAAGCAACAACAAGGAGGCTGCCATGAGCGCTCCAACCTTCGCCATTCCTGACGCCGTTCCGTTCCACCAGCTTCTGTCGCTGAGGGGCCGCTGCCCCATTGTAACAGGGGGAACTCGCGGCATCGGCGAGGCGATCGTGCTGCGATTGGCTGAGGCGGGAGCCTCTGTCGTCGTTGCCGCACGGGGTCAGAAAGGTCTTACCAAGGTTGAGGCCAAGGTCGCTCAGACAGGTGGCCAAGCGGCAGGCGTTCAGGCAGATGCCGCCAAGATGGACGATGCAAGGCGCGTGATCGGTATGCCCTCAGCCAGTTTGGAAGCGTCGATGTTCTGATCAAAACGCTGCGGTGTTCCCCCACGCCTGTCGATCGAGATGACCGAGGCAATCTGGGACGAGACCGTCGACACCGACCTCAAGGAGCCGTTCTTTCTTTCGAAGCTTGCCGCTCGCCAAATGATCAAGGCCGGTCGCGGCGGCCGCATCGTCAATGTGCTTTCGACCGAGGTCATCCGGCCGACTGGAATGCTCGCCCCATACGGCGCCGCCAAAATCCACGCCCGCTGTGACGGCCAAGGCCGCAAACAAAACCCCGGCCAAGAGCAAGGCCGGGAGTCAACTGTCGCCGGTTGCGGGGGTGCGCAACCATCTTGATTTGCTGCTCGGGTCGTCAGGAGGCTGGCCCTCCTTCCCTGCTCGGCCATCCAACTTTTAATCAGGAGGCCGCGGGTTCGACCCCCGCCGCACCCACCAATCAAATCCGATACTTAGCACTATAAGGACCACGCCATCCGGGCATCACCGGGACATCACCGAAGTCCATTTCGACGGCCGGGCTCTGCCAATTGATTGTCCCGCTTGCTTCACCAGCCGCCGTCTCACCGCCCCGTCGTCGGCTTCCACGCGGCGGCGAGCGCCTGCGCCTGGGCAATCTGATCCGGGGTCATCTTGGCAGCCACTAGGTCACGGTTCTTGGCAGCTTGGGCGTTCCCTTGGGCGGCAGCCAGGTTGAGCCACGTATAGGCCTGCACGTAGTCCTGCGGCACGCCTTGGCCGGTCGCATATTTGATCCCAAGGTTGGTCTGGGCGGGGGCGTTACCCTGGTCTGCTGACTTTCGATACCATTTAATCGCCTCAGGAAAGTTCTGGCCGACACCCTTGCCGTAGTCATACATCACCCCGAGACTGAACTGGGCGTAGGCATCGCGCTGTTCAGCAGCCTTTTGGTACCACTTAATCGCCTTGGCATAATCCTGCGGCACGCCATCGCCGTTGTCGTACATGCTCCCTAGGTTGTACTGGGCTTTGGCCATGCCCTGGTCGGCGGCCTTTCGATACCAGTTGATCGCCTCGCCAAAGTCCTGCGGGACACCCCTGCCGTTATCGTACATAAGGCCGAGGCTGTACTGGCCGGCAGCATCGCCTTGGTCGGCGAGACGGCGGCAGGCGGACACCGCCCTAGCCGGGTCGATCTTAACCATTGCAGCATTGCTACAGTCCTGGGCATCGTCAGCCCATGCTGGCAGCGCCGCGGCCATCGCCAGCAGCAGCGCCGCCATGACTGCCCATCGATGCATTTGATCCCTCATGTGCCGTGCTAGCTCAGTGTATTGCACTACCGCGCAGCGGTCACCTTGTCAGGCGATAGCGCCCCTGGCCGGCGTCTTCAGAAACCCGCAGCGAGTCCGTGGAAAGGCACAATCAGTCTCGGCCAAGTTAGACCTGTAGCGCGCCGGCGAAACCGCAGCGCCGCTTGACTTGGATCAATGTGGGCTCCCGTCAAACAGCGTAAATGCCATCCCCAGTGCAAGGTCAAGCCTATCTGGGCCCGAGAAAAGCCGTGAAAAGGATTGCAGCGCTGATCGCCGCCGCCCTCTTGGGGGGCGTTTTGCCAATGGTGACGCTCGATGCGGCCGCCGGGGGCCAAACTACCATCAAGGTAGCCTTGACCGATATGTCTGCCAGCGCGGGCATGGGGCCAATGGGTCAGTATATGATGGGCCCCAACTCCGAAGGGGCGCAGGCTACGACGGGAAATGGAACGATGCGGCCGGGTTACGGCTGGGGCCCGGGAGTGATGGGCCAGTGGACGACAGGCATGATGGCCGTTCGCATTGACCACGACACCGTGAAGGCTGGAAAAGTGAAATTCGACGTGACGAATTGGTCCCGGAAGCTGCCGCACGAATTGCTGGTTGTCGCCGTCGACGACCCGACCGAGGCCCTGCCTTACGATTACAATCAGGCTCAGGTGAAAGAGGAACAAGTGAGGGTCCTGGGTGATACCTCAGAACTCCAACCCAATGGGTCCTATATCCTGGAACTCACTCTGGCGCCTGGCTCATACCTGCTCATCTGCAATGTGCCGGGTCACTATGCCGCCGGAATGGCAACCCCCTTGCTGGTAACGCCATAGGAGAATCTTGCATCGGGCTGCCAGCAAGCCCCGCGCGCCGACGTTGCGCTGGGCGCGAGTTGGCTCGCGGCTTTGGCGCGGCGCATCAAGCCAGGCCAAGGGCCCCTGGCCAATTGTCAGCCTCGCGGGTCCACGGCTCCATCGCGGCGAGCCCGCAGCGGCGCGTTCTCGTCGCCCTGGTCGATCAGCACCTTGGCGGCGCGGAAGGTGTCGGGGTCTGGGGTCGGCCACATTCATCGCTAGGATCGAACCCATGTCTCGCTGTAAGCGAGAGCCGCTGATTGCGCTCGGCCGCCAAAAAAGTCGCGCTCCACGGTGGCACCAAGAATCCGCTTCCCGTTCACGATGACATGGGCCTGCGCGGCCGGCTGGAACACGCTGAACATTTCATGGATTGTCGTCTGAGACTTTTCCGGCGGCACATCGACGGCGAAGGCTTTGCCGAGCTTCTCCCACACCATGGTGACTTCGACGCCCTGAGCATGATTGAACGCAAGTTCGGCATGGCGGTTGGGGTAATCCGCTTCGGTCTTGAAGCTCGCACCGTCTATGACGCGGATCTCGTCGAGCATCTTTGCGCTCGGACGGAACAGGCCGAACTTTTTGACGAACTCGGCTATGAGATATTTCGCCAAAGGCCTGTTGTCGGTTATGCAGAGGCGAGTAGCACCATTAGCCTCCGGCTCATACGGCCTCTCCAGAACCAAGATGGCGTTTCCCCGCCCGTGAGAAGAAAGTGCAATGCGGAAGAACAGCGACAGGCTGGACCACTCGCCCTTTGGGTCCGTTTTCAGATAGATGAATGGGTTGTCCCCAGTCCAATCCACTTCCCCTTGCCTCACGGTCTCCAGCATGCTGCCTCTCCCTTATGATGTCTTGCTGAGCCAGTTGCGCCGCAACTCCAGGAAATCCGACGTGGGTGTCCAGCCCAACGCATCGTGGGCCTTCGCGGCCGAAAAAATTGAGGCTCGCGGGAATGCCTGAAATGCGCGTGGCACTGTGATTTCCGGCAGAGGACCAATGCGCTGCCGGTACCAGTCGAGGGTCGGCTCTGCCCGGCAGGTGTCCGCCGCGCTGAGGAAAAAAACACCGTAGCGCAGGGCCTCCGCCTTTAGCGCCGCATGGAAAGCCCGGGCAACATCAATGGCCGTGACATAGTAGAACAGCCAGTGTCGCGTTGGTTCATCGATAAAGTTGACGAATTCGCCGAAGGACTCCTTCATAACCACAGCAAGGGGACGCAAGCAGATCACGTCCATGTCGCCGCCGTGCACGAAGCTCAAAGCCATTTTTTCGACCAGGAGCTTACCGACGCTATAGGCCTGCACCGGCCGGCATTCATGGGCTTCGTCCACTTGCAGGTACTGCGGGCGCCAGTTGTCGCGCATCTCGGATAGGCCACATGCCGAAACACTCGAGCAGATCACTGTCTTCTTCACACCTGCTTCAGCAGCGGCCTGCAACACATGCCAGGAGCCACGCACATTAACGTCTATGTAGCGCTCTGGCTTTGCTTTCCAGTCGAAGTCGATGGCAGCGAGGTGGACGACCCCGTCGGCGCCGGCGAGCGCACGCCTCACCTCTTCAATGTTCAGGACATCTGTCTTGAGGAACCGAGTCTCGACGCTTCCCTGTGTTAGATCGGCATTCAACACGTCGAAATGCGGATTGAGCTCCTGCAGCACGTAAGTCCCGACACGACCGGAGCCCCCGGTGACAACGATCTTATTCAAGCTCATGTGCGAGTTGCCCCTCAGATATCGAGGGTGATCGATGGTGTCAGCGACCGCGAAACACAAATCATCATGTGGCTGTTTCGTTTTCGCTCCTCTGGGCTTAGCACTGCATCGCGATGATCGGGGATTCCCTCAAGCACCCGCTGTTCGCAGGTCCCGCACACACCGTCACGACAGGAGCAGGGGACGTCCATGCCATCGCGTTGGAGGACCTTGAGGATGGTGTCGCCCTCCGAGACCAGGACACGTCTGCCGGACTTGGCTAGTACTACCTCGAAGCTGGTGTTTCCGGTGGGGGCGGCCTTGTTTGGATTTTCGAACCGCTCGATGTGTAAATCCCATTGGCAATTGCCGGACGACTTCAGGGTTTCAAGATCGTCCAGCAACCGCATAGGACCACAGGCATAGATGCTGTCACCTTTGCCCTGAATGCTAAGAGTGCGCTCCAGGTCGAGGCGGCCACGCTCGCCAGAGTGATGCAGGATTACTCGTGCTGCCGGCAATGCGTCGATTTGGTCCAGAAAGATCATCCTGTTGCGCGATCTTGTAAGATAGATCAGCCGCCAATCGAGACGGAGCTTCTCGGCGTGTTGGACCATCGGCAGGATTGGCGTAATTCCGATGCCGCCGGCAATGAAGGTGGTCTGGCTCCTGGGATTGAATGCGAAGTTATTGCGTGGACCACTGACACTGAGACGTTGACCCTTTTCGACACCGTCATAAACATAGGCAGACCCCCCTCTGCCGCTGACTTCCCGCAGGACTGCGATACGCCACGCATCGCGGCTTTCCGCGGGGCCGCACAGCGAGTATTGACGGACAAGCTCGCCCTTATCCGTCGGTAGCTTAAGTTCGATGTGGCTGCCGGGAGACCAGGAGGGAAGCGGCTGTCCGTTCTCGGGCGACAGATCGAGCAGGGCGATCGAGGTGCCAACTACCTCTTTGCGGGCCACCGTCAGTTCCATTTATGCCTGTCCGACTTAATGACGGTGATCGCGCTACCGCTCGGCCGCGACTCGATAGCGGTTCACAAGCCAATCCTGCATACGGCCGACAACCTTTTCGTACCCGGAAAGCCGGCCACGCGGAGCGAAGCGGGACACGGCGCCTGCCTGATAGCGACGCCAAGCGTCCAGGTCCTCGATCATCACAGGATAGAGATCTTGTTTTTCCATCTCCCAGCGGGCCATGAATTCCGGGTCTGCGATGGTGGATTCCGGATAAGTCCAAGACACGCCGAATTCGGAGGATTGTGGTCCGGAAGGCAGCCAGATGAAGTATTTGACCTTGTCGGGCATGGCGACAATGAGCAAGTTGGGCGCTACCGTGATGTAAGCCAGTCGCGTACGTTGATGCTCTGTAAGCCCCGGCAAGATCGGGAACAGGGCTTTGCCGGTTCGGGTTGGCGCTGCATCAAGATGTTGGCTGATCAGCTCGTATGCGATGATGCCGTTCTGCTGATCATTATATTCCGACTCTTCGTCAATCGCAGTCGGGGGAACCGGGTACATTTTGCCCCAGGAATTGGCGTGCAAGTGAGTGCAATGGTAGCACTCGTCTGTGTACATCTTCCAGTTCCACTCGTGCTTTTCCATCTGCAAGGGAATGTGCGAGCGAAGCTCGGGCAGGTTATAGTTTGTAAGCTGTTGTTTCAGCTTCTCGAGGCGGCCAGACAGCGGTGCGACAGAGTTGTCGAAAGTCAGAAAGAGGAAACCTTCCCACACCTCGGAGCGAATTTCCGGTAGGCATACCTCCTTCGGATCGAATGTCGGATTGCCATTGAGGCCGGGAGCCGAAATGAGCTGACCCGATAGGTCGTAGACCCAGGAGTGCATGGGGCAACGAATGCGGCGAACGCTACCTCGCCCTTCGGCAAGCAGTAGGCCGCGATGCCGGCACACGTTTGACAGCGCGCGGACCGAGCCATTTTGCATGCGCACAATGAGTAGGGGCTCGCAGCCTACCGTAATCGTGTAGTAGTCCCCGGCATTGGGAATATCAGTCACGCGGCCGACGCAAAACCAGTCGTGTCCCCATATGGCCTCGAACTCGAATTTGTAGAATTCCGGATCGAAGAACGTCGCAGGCGGCAAGGCGACT
>Ga0209415_10004967_pt1 | contig 24153 bp, 25 predicted proteins | sample PeaSoiSIISIP2007_FD_187696 | JGI IMG/M metagenome (GOLD analysis project Ga0209415, IMG submission 187696) | Peat soil microbial communities from Weissenstadt, Germany - SII-SIP-2007 (SPAdes) (version 2) | ecosystem: Environmental > Terrestrial > Soil > Wetlands > Peat | place: Germany... | reverse complement strand
GCTGGGCCAGTGCTTCCGGTCGGTCCCGTTGTACCCGTGCCGCTTCCGCCGCCGGACGGCCCGGTCGCGCCGGTCGGCCCCGTCGTGCCGCCGGCACCGGTCGGGCAGGTTTCGCGCGGATTGGGCATGGCTCAGATGTCCTCGACGATCACGCTCGCCAGGTTGGCCCCCGTCACCTCGACCGCGTAGTTGCCCCCGCCGTTCAGGCCGTGGATCTGCATTCCCCACGAGTGCGCCGTGCCGGCCGTGACCGAATCGAGCGCGATGAGCGTCACGGCGTTGGAGACGCCCCCGACGTTGGGATCGACCTGCTCGAGGAAGAAGCTGCCGACCTCGGACCCGTCGCGGATGAGGAAGTATTGGAACTGTCCCCCGCCGCCCGTGCCGGTCACCGCAGCCTGCACCGTCACCTTTACGGTGCCGGTGACGGCCGTGTGCGTCGCGGGCGTCACGGGCATCCCCGCCCCGCCGAGCGCGATCTGCAGGGGATTGCTCGGCCCGAATGAGCCCGTGTTGATGACGTTCGTCGGGGAACCGCCCGGCCCGTTCGCGCCGGTCGGACCGGTGGACCCTGCACCCGTAGCTCCGGTGTGCCCGGTCGCACCGGTCGGTCCCGCCCCGCCGCCGCTACTTGGGCTGGCTTGCGGGTACGCCTCCCGGGCGTATCGACCGCGACCGATGACGAAGCTCAACTCAGTTTACCTCCTGCACATTGAGCTGCACACCGTTTGCGCCGATACCCACGTTCGCCACAGCCGACGCGAGTTGGATGACGAAGTTGAATGTTACCGGAACGCCGATGGGGAACACGACTGGGCCGACCTCCGTCGACGTGCTCCAGTCCACGATGAGAGCGAACGGTACCTTGCTACCTGAAGTACCCGATGCTGATGGATTGGCATTCGGACCGGAGTAATTGGATGGAGTCGCGACCCCCGATCCTCTCGTCATGCTGCCGTTGATGCCAACGTTCGGTATTGCAGACAAATTGAGGAACGTCCCGGTCACCGTAGTAATGAACTTCCCGGTGGCACTCGGAGTCACGGTGACGCTGACTGCAATGGTTGCCGTTGTCGACCCAGGGAAAACACCGGACGAATTGTCCGCCCACCCGCGCGCGAATGGCGTATAGACCCCGAAGTCTGTAGCGCTGACCAGACTCTGAGAACCTATTCCGGCTGCACCAGCCGACTGCCCTAAGAACAGACCGCCGGTGCCGCCGAAGGTATTCGCAAAGAGCTGGCACGCGTCTCCTACGAAGACTCCGAAGACTCCTCCGGTCGTGTCGAAGTTCACGTCCGTGCCGTCGCCGACGGTGGCATTCGGACCGTTGATGAAAACGTTGGCGTTGGCACCGTTCGCGATGGTGAAGCAGGCCCCCAGACTCCCGCCGGTCTGCATGTTGAAATCGACGTTCTCGCCGATGTTCATCAAGTCGTTTAGCTGGAACTGGTAGAGCGCCGTGACGGTGCTCTCCATGACCAGGTACGAAACATCCCGCCAGAGGTGCTTGATTGAGGCGCCGGGCTCGAAGATGAGGCCAACCGACGGCGCTCCCGAACTGGCCTGCGGCCCGGTGAGGTGGATGCCCGTCAGGTCCACGGCGGTCGAGACAACCGTTGTCGTCCGGACGAGCATCGTCGTGTCGGCACCGCCGAGCGCATTGCAGGCGGCGACGGCAGCCGCGAACGTGGGGTAGACGTTCCCGAATTGGACACCCACGGTCGGGTCGCAGATGACGGTCCCGAACGGGGCGATGCCCTGGTAGGATACCCCCCCGGTCACGCCCGGCTGCGATCCTGCCAAGTACGCTCCGGCTGACGCTTCAATAAGGAGAGCGCCTGAGCCCGTGAATACACTCGACTTGAGCGAGCAAAGATCCCCAACGTAAACGAAGAACTCGCCACCGGTCGTCGAGAAGTTCGCGTCCGTACCGTCACCGACGGTGGCGTTCGGGCCGTTGATGCTGACGACGCCGATGGCACCGTTGGCGACGGTGAAGCAGAGTCCCGGCGTCGCGCCCTCCATATTGAAGTTCGTGTACTCGCCGATGTTCATCACGTCGTCGTTCTGGAACACGTAGACGCCGTTGACCGTCGACTCCATCACGAGGTAACTGACGTCCCGCCATAGGTGCGTGATCGACGCGCCCGCCTCGAAGATGAGGTCGACCGACGGGGTCGAGGTGAGCGGCCCGGTTAGATGGACGCCCGTCAGGTCCACGGCCGTCGAAACGACCGTCGTCGTCCGGACGTAGATCGTCGTGTCCGCACCGTTCAGCGCGTTCGCCGCCGCGACCGCCGCCGCGAATGTCTTGTAGACGTTGCCGCTCGAACTGCCCACGGTCGGGTCGACCACGAACGTGGAAGTCTGCCCCGCGCCGGTCGGCCCGGTCGCGCCGGTCGGTCCGGCGCTGCCCGTCGGCCCCGCACCCGTGTGCCCCGTCGCGCCCGTGGGGCCAGTCGCGCCCGTCGACGCCGCTCCCGTCGGTCCTGTGTTGCCCGTGGGTCCGGTGACCGTGGACGCGGCGCCCGTCGGTCCCGTCGCGCTCGCACCGGTCGGTCCCGTCAGCCCCGCCCCCGTCGGTCCGGTCGCGCCCGTGTTCGCGGCGAGACCCATCGGCCCGGTCGTGCCGGTCGCGCCGGTCGGTCCCGTCGCGCCCGTCGCGCCCGTGTTCGCGGCGAGACCCATCGGGCCGGTGATCCCGGTCGCGCCGGTTGGACCGGTCACCGTCGACGCGGCGCCCGTCGGGCCGGTGGGACCTGTCTGCGAAGTGCCCGTCGGACCGGTGACCGTCGACGCGGCTCCGGTCGGACCGGTGCTGCCGGCCCCGGTCGGGCCTGTCGTGCCGCCACCGGCGGGGCCCGTGGGGCCGGTCGTCCCGATGCCGCCGGTAGACACCGCGACGAGCCGCCAGACCGTCCCGTCGCCGAGGAGTTCCGCGAGCAGGTACCCGCCCGCGGGCGGCGCGCTGTAGACGTCGTTCGCCGAATCGGGGGTCTTGATCGCGAACGCGATGCTCGAGTTGTGGACGAACGTGATCGCCTGCGCGATGTCGAACTCGAGGTAGAGCCGCATGTTCGCGGGGCACAGGTTGAACCCCGCGACCGACAGCGCCCCCGGCGCCCCCGTCTGCGTTACTTTGTAATATTGATTGGGCGGCGTGGTCGAATTGCCAATTGCGATGTTGTCGTTGAGGCCCGCGGTGACCGTCAGCGCGCCGACTCCCGGGATGGCGATCCCCGAGAGCACAAAGCCGCTGTTGACGGCGGTCTTGATGATCGATCCGTATTTCGTCAGGTTGGCGAGCGTGACGGAGATGTTGTCGAGCCACTGCCCGTCGCCGATGTAGGCGGAGCCGTTGAATGCGGAGTCGATCGCCCCGTTGTTGCAGAGAAACGTGGTCGCCCAGTTGTTGCTCGTGACGTAGGCATTGGGCTGGGTCTCGATCTCACCCGCGCCCCAGATCGCCCCCGCCGCGCTGCCGAGGCTGACACTGCCGGTCGCCTGGACATTGACGAGCGCGCCGCCGGCCCCGGAGATCTTGACGCCGCCCGTCGGGCCGCCAGTGAAGCTGGTCAGGCCGAGGCGAACGGTGATCGAGCCGCCAATCGCGAACCCGCCACTGAGGGTCGAAGCCTGCAGAATGCATCCAGCACTGCTGGTCCCCTGCGACCCGCTGATGATGTTCGTCGCGGCCGCATTGAACCCGCCCGGGAACTGGCACCCGATGGTGTTGATGAACCCGCGGCGGCCGTCCAGCTCGACGAACGCATCGAACACCGAGGAAGTGAGGAGGATCGGACAGCCGATGCTCGTGACGTTGACCGTCGAGGCGGTTGCGCCGAGATTCGGCACCCGCACGTGCAGGAGCTTGCACTGCGAGAACGTGGGCGTGCTCGAGACGTCCCCGCCGCTCGCCGACAACACGCTCAAATTGAAATAAGGGAGCGTCCACATCGCGTACGTGTCGGTATTCGCCCACGTGTTGTCCGGCACCGCCGTCGTCGGGTTGAGCGGCTGATCCATCGTCGCGGTCGTGCCGCTCATCGACCGGATGCACGCTTCACTGCTCTTGGTGAGGTTCTGGACGAGCACCCCCGATGCCGCGCCGCCGGGCATGCCCTGCAGTTGGAGATCGGTCCCCGGATTGCCCACAACGAGCGGGACGACGACACTCGGGCTGAAATTGCCCCCGATCTGCACCATCCCCGGGGTGCCGTCGATGAGCAGGATCGTGCCCTCGGTCAACGTGGGATTGAGGACGATCCGCTCCTGATTGATCGACTCGGTGCCCTCGAGATTGATCGTGGTGTTCTGCGGGAGGATCGGGCCGTCGGTGCCCCACTTGGCCACGATGCCGCCCATCACGGTCTGGACCGGTGAGCCGACCGTGCCGGGATTGGAGTCGATGCCCGACGATGGATTGACGTACCAGGGAGTCTGGTTCCATGAACTATTCGCCCACGTGGACGGCCCGGTGGGCCCGGTGGCGCCGGTCGCCGCGGTGCCTGCGGGGCCGGTCGGGCCGGTGACGGTTGATGCCGGTCCCGTCGGTCCGACTGGCCCGCCAGACGGTCCCGTAGGTCCCGTCACTCCCTGCAGGCCCGCTCCCCACTCGAGGATGATTTCGGCGCTGCCGCCCGCGCCGCCCGCGCCGCCTACGCCACCGGCGCCCCCGTTACCGCCTGCACCGCCGCCTCCACCACCCGCCCCGCTATTTGCAGGGGCGCTCGTACCCGCCGATCCGCCGACGCCGGTTCCCGCTGCTCCGTTGCCGCCCGCGCCGCCCGCGCCGCCGGCGCCGAGCGGGCCGCCACCGCCGCCGCCTCCCCCGAATCCGCCCGCGTTGCCCGCGCCGATTGACCCGTTTGCGCCGCCGGCCCCGCCGACGAACCCGCTCGGGTTGTCGTTGCCGGTCGTGGCCGCGCTCGTGCTGGTGAACGCTGCCGACCCGCCGTAGCCGCCCTGCGCGGGGGCGAGCTGCGCGGGGGCGCCCGCGTTCGCGATCGTGAGCGCGTTCGCGGTGACGGGCGGTCCACCGCCTGGTCCGGCACCTGCAAGGAGATCCATGACGGCCGACCCGCCCGAGGCGCCGGCCGCGCGCGCGTAGACCGTGGCGAGCGCGATCGAGGCGATGGTCGAGAGCGCACCCGGTGATCCGTTTGCGCCAGGCAGGCCCGCTGCGCCACCGACGCCGCCCGCGCCACCAAGTCCGACGGTGAGCTGCAACGTGTCGCCGGGGATGACGGAGATCATCACCTGCGTCGACTCGAGCGCTCCCCCACCTCCACCGCCGCCGTTCGATCCGTTCGCGCTCGCGTTGCCGCCGTTGCCGCCCGCCCCGCCACCGCCCGCGGGGATGATCGTCGCGCGCATGTTGGTGACGTTCGCGGGCACGACGAACGGCTGGCTCGTCGTGGCGACGAGGACTTCCTCGCCGGCGCCCGGCGGACCGGTGACTCCGGTCGGACCGATCGCCCCTGTCGGCCCCGTCGTGCCGGTCGGCCCGGTGGCGCCTGTATTCGCCGCGGTGCCTACGGGGCCCGTGGTCCCGGTCGGCCCCGTCGTGCCGGTGGCGCCGGTGAGGGTCGCGCTCCCAGCAGGTCCCTGCGCGCCGGTCGGTCCCGTTCCACCAATCGCGCCGGACGCGCCCGTCGCACCGGTGTTCGCCGCCGTGCCGGGGGCGCCGGTCGGTCCAGTCGTGCCGGTTGCGCCGGTGAGGAAAGCCTTGCCGGGTAGGCCGGTCGCGCCCGTGCTCCCGGTCGGACCGACCGCGCCCGTCGGGCCGGTCGTCCCCGTCGGACCGGTCGCGCCCGTCGCTCCGGTGTTCGCAGCCGTTCCGGCTGGTCCGGTCGTCCCCGTCGAGCCAGTCGGCCCAGTCGTCCCCGTCGGTCCGGTCACCGTGGACGCCGCACCGGTCGATCCGGTTGCGCCGGTCGGTCCGGTTGCGCCGGTGTTCGCCGCAGTCCCCGCTGGTCCCGTCGTTCCTGTCGGACCGGTCGGCCCGGTCGCGCCAGTGTTCGACGCAGTTCCCGCCGGCCCCGTAGTTCCCGTCGCACCAGTCGGCCCGGTCGGTCCCGTCGGTCCGGTCACGGTGGATGCGCTACCCGTCGCACCGGTCGGCCCGGTCCGCCCCGTTGCGCCCGTGGGGCCCGTCACCGTGGACGCCGCCCCGGTCGGCCCGGTCGTGCCGGTCGGTCCGGTCGACCCCGTGGGACCGGTCACTGTCGAGGCAGCGCCAGTGGGTCCTGTCCCCACGGCGCCGGTCACGCCCGTCGGGCCGGTCGCGCCGGTGTTCGCGGCGACGCCTGGCGCGCCGGTCGGCCCGGTCGCCCCGGTGAGGAACGACTTGCCGGAGGGGCCGGTCCCGCCCGTCGGGCCGGTGACCGTCGACGCCGCGCCAGTCGCGCCGGTGTTGCCGGTCGCGCCCGTGTTGAATGCAGCGCCCGGTGCGCCAGTCGCGCCGGTCGGGCCCGTGGGGCCGCTCGGCCCAGTGGCGCCCGTGTTGAACGCCATACCAGGTGCGCCGGTGGCACCGGTCGGACCGGTCGGGCCGGTCGGGCCGGTCGCGCCGGTCATGGTCGCGCTCCCCGGCACTCCCTGCGGCCCCGTCGTGCCCGTCGGGCCGCTCGGCCCAGTCGCGCCGGTATTGACCGCGGTGCCGGCGGGACCCGTCGGCCCTGTCGGGCCGCCAACTGGACCGGTCGGGCCGGTCGCGCCTGTGGGGCCCTTCGGACCGCCCACGACCGGATAGGACTCTCCGCGGTACCGCCCCCGACCGATGAGGAAGCTCATTGTGGTGTCACCCAGGAGAGGCGAATGAATCCGCTTCCGCCGTTGCCGCCGTTCCCACCACTACCGCCCGCCGTAGGACCGTTGCCGCCGCCCCCTCCGCCGCCCCCTCCGGATCCGGAGTTTGCAAGAGCAGCCTGACCTGGGCTCCCGACATTGCCGGTTCCGCCCGTTCCGTTTCCGCCGTTTCCACCGGCTCCGCCCGAACTCGCGGCCCCCGCGTTCGGTCCGCACCCGCCGCCTCCTCCGCCGAATCCGCCCGCTCCCGTCGAAGTAGCTCCGGTCGTCCCTCCGACTCCACCCGTCTGCCCGATCGAGAACGGATTGTCGTTGCCGGCTTTCGCACCGGTCCCGCCGATGATGCCGGTCCCCCCTCCGCATCCGCCTTGAGCGGGAGCCGGAGAGCTGGGACTGAGGTTCGTGATTGTGTTGGAGTCCGACGTGACGGGAGGACCACCGCCCGCGGCAATTCCGCTCGTCACGATGCTGGATGCCGTTCCACCCGATGCGCCATTGGCCGCCGCGTAGACGGTCGCCTGCGCGATGGAGAGGATGCTCGACTGTCCTCCCGGACTGCCGGACACACCTCCCGGGGCTCCCCCCGCGCCGAAGGCTCCTCCCGCGCCGATCGTTATCGTCAGCGAATCACCCGGTACGAGGCTCTTGATGGTACCGGTCACTAGCAGTGACCCACCACCACCCCCGCCGCCGTTGACGCCCGTGCCGGCCGTTGCACCGCCCTGCCCGCCCGCTCCGCCCCCGCCGCCTCCGTACATCTCGTAGTCCATCACAGTGACGCCAGCAGGGACCGCGAACGTTCCGGACGCGGTGAAGTCCTGCGTGGAGACGTGCGTCGCGGCTCCCGTCGGTCCAGTAACCGTCGACGCAGCGCCGGTCGCCCCGGTCGACCCGGTCGACCCGGTCGCTCCCGTTGGGCCGGTCACGGTGGACGCAGCACCCGTCGGACCGGTCGCGATGGCGCCAGTGGCTCCCGTCGGCCCGGTCACGGTAGACGACGCACCAGTCGCACCGGTGGGCCCAGTCTTCCCTGTCGCTCCAGTGGGGCCGGTCACCGTCGATGCAGCACCGGTAGCCCCGGTGGGACCGCTTGCGCCCGTCGCGCCGGTCGGACCCGTCACGCCGGTCGGACCCGTTGGTCCGACCGGACCGCCGCTCGGACCGGTCGGGCCGGTGAGACTACCGCTGCCACCGGTTCCCGGTGCAGTCGGATACGCCTCATGCGCGTACCGCCCCCGGCCAATGAGGAAGCTCACGGCTCACCGAGCAGCTTGACGAGGGCCGCGTCCGTGCTGAGTGCCAGCACGCTCACCGCGCCGCCGACGAGCACGGCGTCGAGGACGCGCCCTCGGTTCATGGACACGAGCCCGAACGCGCCCGCCGCGATCCCCACCCACGCCCCGACGCACTGGGCGCACTGCAATAATGCAGGCCAGCGCCGCTGCACGGGACGGAAGATCGTCCCGCGTACGAGGATGAGGGTCACTCCGACGAGCGCGACGAAGATCATCGCCGCTGCGTCGTCAAGAGGCGCGCGAGTCGCTCGGCGGCCTCCGGTCGGAGCTTGATCGTGCCGACCGAGCCAGCTTCCGCGTCGGCGTCCGTCAGCTCGACGGAACCGTCGTCGAAGAGTTTGACGGCAGGACAACATTTTTTGTAACCACATTCAGGTGCCGTGGGTCCATCGGGAGGCGCCGGATCCTGTTCGCAGAGAACTTCTTCGTGAACCTTGTTCGGCTGCATGACGATGCGCGCCTCCTTGGCTTTACCCGCGCTCACGGTATCACGCGGCAGAGGCGCCTAACAATTGAGGATTACAGGGAATACCCAGGACATACTTGGGTATTTCGTTGATGCCTCCGCATCGTGCGTGCTACCGTCTCTCTCATGCTCGCAACTGCTCTCGAATTCGCTCCCGGTACGACGGATGACTGCAAGCGGCTCGTGACGCAGCTCTTTCGCGAGCCCGGCGCGGTGCTCGGCGCGTATCGCGCGGCACGCCGGCAATTTCAGACGGGCGACCTCGTGCTCGTCACGGCGCAGCATGACGGGTCCGGGTTCGAGGCGATGCCGCGAGCGCACTACGTCGCGCGCTTGCGGCAGGGGCTCGGCCCGAACGGCACGAAGCTCCTCGCCGCCCTCGGCGTCGCGCACGAGAGCGCCCACAAGGTCGCGAGCCTGCCCTGGGACTCGGACGCCTTGTGGCTCATCATCAACCGGCGAGACGATCTGCCGGTGATGGTCGTCCTCTTCGCGGCGCCGTATGCGACGGGCGCGGACGCGCGCGAGCCCACGATCCTGAGCTAGCGCTGCCGCAGCGCCAGCGCTGAAGGCCCCTCCGGACTTTTACGACGCCGCGACCGCGCCGACGATGCCGCCTGCGACGGCGGTCGCGGCGAGCGTGCGCCAGCTCCGCTGAAGGCGCGTGCCCGCGCCGGCGAACGCGCCCGCGGTCCCCTCGCCGAAGAGCGCCGTCGCGGCGACGCCCGCGATCCCGCTCGCGATGGCGCCGCCGACGAACGCTCCCATCTTTCGCGAGAACGGTTTGCCGAAGCCCTCGATCTCGGCCTGCTTGACCAGCATGCTCTGGGGGACTGCGCCCACGCCGAACCCGGGAGCGGGTCGGCCACCGAACCGGATGCTCTCCATGAGTGGGAGAATACGCCGCTTCAGGCCGGGAGTCTACGGCGGGCTGCGAGGGCGAGCGCGCCCCCGATGACGACTACGACGGCGCCCGCGCCGAGCCAGACTTCGGTCTGGTGGTCTGCAAACCAGTCGAGGATCCCTGGCGTGGAGTCAGCGGCGGGTGCGGACGGCGAGGCGGCTGGAGCGAGTCTGGCTGGCGCGGGTCCGGGGGATGGGCGCTTCGACGCGGCGAGCTTCGCGGCTTCGGTGTACTGCCGGATCATGTCCGAGACGAGCGACTGAGCGGCGCTGACGTTGGAGTCGCCGACGGTCGCGAGCCTGCCGTTACCGACCCATGCGGCGTGCGTCGCCTGCATGACAGCCGGGTCGCTGCCGCTGAGCGCGTCGATGGCCGGCCCCACCGATCCTACAGCGGCGTTGCCCGCGTTTCGCAGGCTACTGACCGCCTCCCGCGGGTTGTCCGCGCCGGCAACCTGCGCCAGAGCAGCCTGGAGCGCCGCGATCCCGGAGCCGATGCTGTCGGGTGCGCCCACGCCGAAACCCATCATCCGGCGACCGTTGTACTGGAGCATGGGGCGAGCTTACGGCCGGCGAGACACGGCTGTCGACAAGAGGCGCGCGTACGGCGAGAGGACCGCGAGCACGACGACGCCGCCGACGACGACTCCGCCGACGATGAGCGCGGTCTTGTGTGCCTTGAACCAGTCGAGTTCGGGCAAGGCTGTCGAGCGTGCCTGCTCGCCCGTCGCCGAGGCGATGACGTCCAGGGGAGCGGTTTCCGCAAAGAAAGTCAGCCCCGGTTCGGACTGAAGCTGGTAGGGCAGCTTGTAGTTGGGCTTCCAGCCCGCTGTCATGAGCCGGCTCGCGATGTCCTGCTTGTCGCCTTTGGAGACCTGCATCGGGATCGGCTGCAGTGCCGCGACGATGGCCTTGTAGGCTGCGTTCGTGTTGTAGGTCGCCTCCAGGCTGTCGGGCATGAAGAAGCTCCTGCCGTCGGCGATGGCCTTGAGCCCCGCCGTGCGCGCGGCCTGGTACGCCTGGTTCAGCGCTGCCCAGTCCCGCTGGATGCTCGGGTCGGCGGACTTGGCGACTTCGACGCTCATCGCGGCCAGCTCGACATCTTTATTCTTGATGAGCTTGTCGAGGTCTTCGACCGAGTAGGCGCCGAGCACGGTGCCGAGCGCGAAGCCCTCGACCGTTCGGCCGCCGCGACGGATCGTCTCCATCACCGCCTCCTCCTCTTGAACGTCCGGCGCGCGATCTCTTCGAGCGCCCAGCCAGTTGCCGCCGCGACGACGGTCGTCACGATCGCGGCCTTCCACGGCGCTGGATGTTCGGGCGATTCGGCAAGGCCGTGAGCACAGCCGCGCGAGGCGGGCGCGCCCACGTCGAAGCCGGGAACTCGGCGACCGTTTCGCTCCAGCACTCGGGCTAGCGTACACCCGATCCGGCAGCGGCTACGCCCTTAGTGGCCTGGTACGCGGCGACCGCCCTCTTCGCTCGTTCGCCCGCCATCCCGCGCACGCTCCCGGGTTCGCGCAGCTCGCGCAGGATCGATCGGGGGTCGACGTCGTGAGTGGCAGCGAGGCGGCGCAGGACCGAGGCGGGGATGGTGGACATCGCTTGGTGTTCTCACGACGCTATCATGATGATCGCATCACGCAAAGAATCGTGCCCGGTGCGCGCGTTCGGCGTTGATCGAGCTTCGCGAAATACAGGAGGATGCCCGGAGTAGGACTCAGGGATGCCTCGCGCGACCCTCTACCCCGCCATCGCGTCGATCAAGATGAGCCAGGAGCAGCTCCGCCTCATCAACCAGCGTGCAAAGCACTGCGGCGTCCGCCCGAGCGTCTGGATGCGCACGGTGCTCATGCGGGTCGCGCAGTCCGCGGCGGAGAACCGGAGCGATGGTTACATCCGGATCCGCGAGCCCGACGGAGTAACCACATGACGCAGCGACACATGATGGGCCTCGACCCCGAACCGCGCACGACGGTGGACAACCGCGTCTGGTTCGGGCAGAAGCTCGCCCTCTGGCGGAGCAAGGTCGGCTGGGAGATCGCCGAGAGGCAGGCGAGCGAGATCGTCGCGCGCTGCCAGCACATGACCGGTTGCCCGGCGGAGTCCGTCGAGACCGAGACGTGCCTCGCGGACTGCCCGGACCGCGAGTTCCGGATGTCGGCGCTCGTCATCTTGAATGCCGCGCGCGGGTTCACGCCCCCGGTCGCCTCCAAGATCTCCGGGCAGCTCTACACGATGCCGAGCCGCGAATACTTCTCGGCCGTCGTCGCGGAGCTGGCCGCGTGCCAGGCGGAGCTGGCCGCCCTGCGCGCCGCGGGTGCCAAGGCCGAACCGCCCCCGAATCCCCCCTCACTCCAGGAGAAGACATGAACTTCAGACCCAGGCGCGACCAGGTGGTCGGCCGTATCGTCGTCCGACTCACGGACTCGGCCATCGTGCGGCCGGACGAGACGAAGAACACGACGAAGTTCCTGCTGATCGACGCCGTCGGCCCTGACCTCAAGGACGACCTGAAAGTAGGAGACATCGTGATGCCCACCGCGGTGATCGGCATCTCGATGGAAGGTGGCGCGTCGTTTCGGCCAATGGCCACCGACGCGAACATCGCGCTCGTCGTGCGGGACTGGACGAGCCTCGACGAGTTCAAGGTGCAGAACGAGAGCGGCTCGGAGTACGTGCCGTTTGGTGACCCGCGCGCGGCCAAGTCGCTCGGGTTCATCGAGTCCTTCTCAAGTCAAGCGGCGGCATGATCGCGCGCTACGACCCCGTCGCGCTCTCCCGCCGAAGTGGCGGGTGCGCGTGCCACACGCCGGCAGCGGCGCGCACGGTCGCCGAGCGGGCGTTTTTGCAGGCGTCGCGGCGAACGCCGCTTCGTCACCGGGTGAAGGACGACGCGCACGAGGTGGCGCTCGCGGGCGCCGGCGCCGATCCAATCGTGCTCGGGGCCGGTGAGGGATCAAAGTGCCGCCCGTTCTTGACCGTGCAGAAGGACCCGGCGCGGTTCGCCGCGTGCAATGCGCTCGCTGACAAGATCGGTCCCCTCGATGATCCGGAGAAGGCGGCGGAGCTAATCCGGGAAGCCATCGGCGGCGAGGTCAACGAGGTCTTCGGGATCGTCACGCTCGACCTGCACCTGAGGATGAAGAGCATCGCGGAGACCGGGCGCGGCGAGCCCTCCGCCGTCATGGCGCCGCTCGTGCCGACCCTGCAGGCGGCCCTCATCGACGGCGCGCACGCCGTCATCCTCTGCCATGTGCACCCCTCGGGGATCCCCGCCGAGCCGAGCGACGCGGACAAGGAGACGACCGAGGCGTTCGCGGACGCGTTCGAGGTCGTCGGCGTCCACCTCATCGACCACGTCATCATCGGCGGGTCCGCGGACAAACCGTCGTACTTCTCCTTCGTCGAGGCTGGCCTGCTCGAACCACCCGAGGACCTATGACCCAGAACAACTTCCCCGCGAGCATCACTCCCTCCATCCTCCCGGTCGAGCGCCTCCTGCCGCAACCGGACCCCAACGCGACGGCCCTCGTCCGGCTGGTCACCGACTCGCTCGACGAGAGCAAGGACCCGACGGCGTGGCTCCTCAATCGCCCGCACCCGCTCGCCACCGAGGCGAAGATCGTGCGGATGTACCAGCGCGAGGACGGCGGCGTCGACGTCTACTCGTCGGACGGCCGGATGTTCGTGAAGACGTTCGTCCCCGAGCGCGTCATCCGGTTCGCGGACGAGGCGATGAGCGAGGACACCTTCGTCGAGTTCATCACGATCGCCGAAGAGGGTGAGGAGGAGGAGGAAGAGCCGGAGCCGGAGCCCGCGCCTGCTCCCACGCCGCCGCCGAACGGACCGAGCGGGTCGAGCGCGGCGTCGTGAGCCCGGAGAACGATCCCCCCGAGTCGGATGAGGAGGAGGACGAGACGGATGCTGATGATGATGAAGAGGAGCGTCCGCAGAACCTCGTCCGGCTGCAGCGCCGTCCGCCGCTCCCCCGCCCGCCGCTCCCCCCGACCCGTGACGATCCTCCCCCCGCGGTCGCCGCGCCCGCTCGGCGCCGCCGCCGGCGCGCGCCCGCCCCCGACCCTCTGCCCGAGCCGCCGCCCGTGACCCAAGCCCAGCCGCCCCCGCCCCCGGCGCCCGCTCCGGCGCCCGTCGACTCGAACGTCTTCGTCGTGTTCGAGGAGACGCTCAAGCTCCACCCGGCAGCGGCGCAGACGATCGCCGTCGAGCGGAAATCCGGCACGCCGGCGCACTGGATGCTGACCGAGCGGCCGCGCACCGCCAACGAACTCTACGCCGCGGTCAAGCGCCTGCACGGCCGGCGCGAGGAGACGACCTACGAGATAGCGTTCATGGACGCGGCTGGGCACGGCAGCAAGGGCCTGGCCTCGATGCCGAGCACCCTCGACGAGCCGCTGCCGCCGGGGCAACCGCCGGGGCAACCGCCGCCTTATGCGCCGCCTGCATACCCGGCCGCCGCGTACCCGGCTGCACCCGCGCAGGCTGGCTCGCCGTTCGATGGGATGCTCGCGATGCAGCGACAGATGTTCGAGATGGTGCAGGCGATGCAGCGGGGGGGCGCCGCACCGGCTGGCCCCCCGCCCGCACCCTTGCCGCCTCTGCAGCCCGCGCCGCCTGATTTCCAGAACCTGCTCGCGATGCAGAAGCAGATGTTCGAGATGATCCGCGCGATGCAAGCCGGACAGCCGCCTGCGCCGCCCGCGCCGCCGCCGCCGCTGCCAGGGCAGCCGCCCGACCCGGCGGCGTCGCTGCTCGCGATGCAGAAGCAGATGTTCGAGATGATGCAGGCGATGCAGGCGGCAGCGGCCGGGCGCGCCGCGCCGCCGCCGTCGCTCCAGCCGACCCCGCCGCCCGCTGCGTCGGGCGCGGACACGCTGCTCACGATGCAGAAGCAGATGTTCGAGATGATGCTGACGATGATGCAGACGGCGCAGCGCGGCGGCGCGGGCAGCCCGCCCGGCGCTCCGCCGTACTACCGCCCGCGCTACGGCGGTCCCGCGCACGCGCCCGATGCGCCGCCGTACGACCCGCGCGCTCCGTACGACCCGCGCCAGCCCCCCGCCCGCCCGCAGACGCCGAGCGAGCAGCTCCGCGACGCCGTCAGCGTCGTCCGGTCGACGTTCGAGGTCGCGCGCGAGTTCGGGTTCGGCGGCGAACGCGCGGAAGCGGCGCCGCCCGAGGACGACGACAGTCCCGTGCGCGTCATCGACATGGGCAAGGCCAAGGGCGTCATCAACCGCAGCGACGGGACGCTCCGCGGGTTCGAGACGGTCATGGCCAACCTGCCCGACATCATCCGAGGGGTCAGCGACCTGCGCGCCGAAATCATCAAGGAGCGGAGGGAGAACCAGCAGCGCGTGCGGCCGCAGCAACTGCCACCCGGGTACGTCGAAGTGACCGAGGGCTACGTGCCCCCCGAGGGGTTCGTCGCGGTCCCCGTCGACCAGATCCCGCCAGGCGCGCAAGCCGCGCAAGCCGCCGAGTCGCCGCTGCCCGAACCGCCCCGCGAGATGCCGCCACCGATCGCCGCCGAGCCCGAGCGGCCGAAGCGGGCGTGGGGCATGCCGGAGGTGCCGCGATGAACGAGATGCAGCAAGTCCTGCAAGCAGGCCAAGTGGGAGCGCAGCAGCGCCGACAGCACGGACCCGTCACGGCGGTCGCGTTCCACCCGGGGGCGTTCGGTTTCGGTGCGCCGCCCGGCGCAAACGGTCCGACCGGTCCCGGCAGCGTGCAGAACATCCGCTCCGGAAGCGCCAAGGGGATCGAACACTGCTTCCCCATCGAAGCGACCCGGCAGACCGAAGAGGGGTGGGGATGCTGCCAGTGCGCCACGTTCAATGCGGTGCAGCGCGACACCTGCCGCACCTGCGGACACGTCCTCTGCATGAGATCGCCCGTCGTCACGCCACCACCCGGGCCCGCGGCGCCCCCCGAGGGGGCATGAGGTTCGCGATCTTCATGAAGGTCTCGGTGAACGCACGCGACCCGCAGCAGGCGGTCGAGTGGGCGAAGAAATTCGAGAAGCTCCTGAAGAACCCGATGGCGACGATGGCGATCGAGGCCGAGGGGATCCGGATGGTCGGCGAGCCGGTGGCGCTGCAACCGAAGCCGGAGTGAGTCCATGAGCGAGACGGTCACGCCGTGAGTGTAGTGTCTGGACGCTGAGACCCGGCGCGCGTAGTCTACGAGACGTGCGCACGTACGTCGTCCAGGAAGGGTGACGCGCCGGCGCGCATCGCGGCGCATCCGGAAGTGACAGCGGAGCGATCCGCGCGTAAGCTGGGGTCGAGATGCCGGCGATCATCGATCTCACTGGCAAGCGTTTCGGGCGGCTGATCGTTATCGAACGTGTCGTGGATCGTTGGAGTTGCCGATGCGATTGCGGCAGCACAAAGTTGATCCAGGGGAGTTACCTTTGTAGCGGGAATACGAGGTCGTGCGGATGTCTTCGTCGAGAAACATCAAGCGCTAAAGCAGCAAACATTACTGGCCTTCGTACCGGCAAACTTGTTGTGATCGAGCGAGACAGGAGCGAGGGCAAGAGCAAGAAAGGCGAATCGTGGTGGACGTGTCGCTGCGACTGCGGTCAGATCACATCCGTTCGAGCTGCCGCACTCACGCGCCATGACGGAAAGAGACATCCGCAACAGTCGTGCGGATGCACACAAGGCAAGCCGGTGACCGATTTGGTTGGATGTCGCTTCGGCAGGCTGATTGTGCTCGAACGAGTTGGCAGCGCACCACTCAAAGGGGGCGGTGGAGCACTATGGTTGTGCGCTTGCGACTGCGGCAGGATGACGCGTGCTAGAACAAGTGATCTTCGGCTTACCGATCGACCGAAGAGGTCGTGCGGCTGTCTCAAAAATCGCACCGTGGACCTCGTAGGGCAAAGGTTCGGTCGCCTGGTCGTCATAAAGCGAGCCGGCACCTTGAGAGGCGCTCGATGGGAATGCAAGTGCGACTGCGGCGCGACCGCGTTCGCGTGCTCGGGTGATCTTCGTAAGGGGCGTCCGCGCTCGTGCGGGTGCTTGTGCAGCAACCCGTCCAGTCCACCTCAGACGTGGACACATCTCCCGGGGACAATCTCCTCGCCCGAGCGCGTGACCTGGCAATCAATGAGGGTGCGGTGTGCTGATCTGAACAACCCACGGTACGGAGGTCGCGGCATCAAGGTCCACCCAGCCTGGGTCGACAACTTCGATGCGTTTTTCGAGTACGTTGGCCCGAGGCCGTCACCAAATCATTCGCTCGATCGCTTCCCGAACAACGACGGCAACTACGAGCCCGGCAACGTGCGGTGGGCTACGCGTATAGAACAGGCGGCCACGCGCAGCACCACCAAGGTAGACGAGTGGGGCAAGAAGTTCATGTCGTTGTGGTTCCGTCGAGGATACAAGACCAAGGACATCGCTGAAGCCTTTGGGATAGGCTCCGCGTACGCTAGCAAACTCAAGCGGCAGATCCTGCGAGACGGAGAACGGGAATGAACCGGCAATACGTCGTTCAGCCAGGAGACTCGCCGGCAAGCATTGCAGCGAAGGATTTTATGGCCGGGTGCCCCCGCTGTTCCTGCGAATTGCCGCGCGTAAATTTGCACAAGCCCACGATCACTCATCCCAACGGGCTCATATCCTTCAAAGAGCTGCGCGTCGGCGAGACCATCAACTTGCCCGACGAGTGGTTCCACCCCGCCCGCGAGCGCCTTCCCTCGACGTACTACAAGATCCTCCCTCATCACGACGGCGTGACGCCTGGATCCCTGGGCGACACCCTGGGGGACTTTCCCGAGCTTGACGCGGCAGTCTCTGCCGTCGCGCAGCTCGCGGCGAAGGACGATGCGGCGTTCGCGCAGTCGGTCGGCGACGCGGGCACGAAGATCGACCTCGCAGTGAAGGAGGCGTACGGTTCGAATAAATCTGACGCCGCCGCGCAGGCGCGAGCGGTCGGGGACGCGACCCGGTGGGCCTGGAACCGCAACCGCGACCTCGCGGCTGCCGTCGCCGCCGGCGACCGGGCGACCATCACGCGCGCCCGGCTGGACATCCAGAACGCGCTCTCGACCGCGCTCGGCACCGCGCGGAGCGCGATCCTGGCGCACTACCCGTCCGCGGCGCCGGCGCCCGCGGCGCCCGCGCTCCTCAGTGCCGCGAAGAGCGCAGCCGCCGCACTCGCCGCGGATCCCAATTACTGCACGTCGGTCGGGCACCCCGGGACGCCCGTCAACGCCGCGGTGCACCGGTTCAAGCTCGCCTGGAACGCGTCGCAAACGCCGAAGGTCCCCGTCGGCACCGGGACCTACGAAGTCGCGACGACCGTCGCGCTCGCGCAGGTGCTCGGAGCCGCGCCGTCGGCGTGCGGGGCCGGCGGGCGACCGGTGCCCGCACCGAAAGCGCCGCCGCCCGAGAAGAAGGAAGCGGCAGCAGCGGTCACGGCCCCCGAGGAGGAGCCGAGTGGCTGGCCCTGGGGGACGATCGCCCTCGGCGCCGCAGTCGCAGCGGCCGCGGGCGGGATCGCCTGGATCGCGACGCGACCGAGTCCGGAGAGGCGCGCACCGGTCACGCGCAGGGAGTATGCAACATGATCGTCGACAAGCCGCTCGAAGGGGTGACCGTCGACCGGCGCCTGCACCCGGCCGGTCGCGCGGGGTCGCTCCTCTCGCTCAAGGAAGTCGCCGAGCGCGGGTGGAAGGCGCGAATGAGTCCGCGCCTGCGTGCGTGGGTGACCCAGCAACTCGACGCGTGCGGCGTATCGCGCGACAGTCGGCGCAAAAAGATGCAGTGCGTGCTCGACGCCACGCGCGCCAAGGTGCCTTACATCGCCGACCCGGTGATGGGCGAGTTCATGGCCACCCCCGATCAGGTGCTCTGCCTCGACCACGAGAAGGGGCTCTGCATCATCGGCTGTGACTGCGACGAGTTCACGATCATCCTCATCGCCTCTGCCATGTGCATCGGCATCCCAGCGATGGTCATCGGCTCGTCGCACAAGCACCCGCACGACGTGCCGACGCACGTCTTCGGCGCGTTTCAGGACGAGCAGGAGGACTGGGTCAAGATGGACGGGACGACCAAGCACCCGGTCGGCAAGGTGGGCCTGCACGGGCGCGAGTGGTGGGTCGAGCCCGGCGCGGAAGCGAAGGACCGCGGCGAGGGAGACTTCGTCGGGATGGCCGGCGGGAGCGAAGTCGGCGTCAGCGGCGGGCGCACGAAGCGGCGGCCGAGCGCCATCGACCTCTTGTACCCGTACATCAGGTAGCGAGGCCGAGCGCGCGGATTCTCGCCGCCGTAGCGACCGGCAGATCCATCTTGGCAGCGAGCGCGTCGAGACGCTTCTTTTCGGCCGGCGTCAGATGGAGGACGATCCTGATGGACTGCTTCTCGTCCACCGATTTGCGCGGGCGACCTACTCGATTTTTTGCGACAGATTTGCGTGTCCTTGTCCTAGGTACGACGGGCGATTTGCAACGGCTGGCCATCTATTTTTAGGGTACACGAAAATTCGACATTGTCCAACTTGCATCCGAGTAGTTTCTAGGGTACACATAACTAACCAATGAAAACCCTGACCCTCTTGCTCGCGCTCACTGTCTCGACCCTCCTCGGCTGCGGCGGTGCGCCGTTCACTGCTGGCGACTTGCTGGCCACGCCCGAGGCTATGCCCGATGCCGGCGCGGACGAGGCAGCGGATAGCGGGCCGGTCGTCGTCGCAGATGCTGGCTCGGCGATCGAGACGGGCGCTCGAGAGGACAAGCCGGAAGCGGAGACCAGTGAAGGCGGCCCATCGATCGACGAATCATCCTCCTCGTCATCGAGCGGCGGCGCCTCGAGCAGTGGTTCGTCTTCGGGCTCGTCGAACGACGGAGCGGCGAGCGGGTCGAGCAGTGGCTCTTCCTCCTCCTCAAGTGGCGGGTGCAATCCATCGACGTGCGCCTCGTGCGGTCTCGCAGCCACCCCGTGCTGCACCACGACTGGCAAGTGTGGGTGCGGAGGAGGAACAGTGCTCTGTAGCCCGGACGTGCCAGGGCCCTAGGTAACGATTCACCACGCGGAGATACCAATGGGACTCAGAATATTCCTCGGCTCCCCCTGCTACGACACGATGGAACCCGAGTTCGTGGGCTCGCTCATCGCGTCGATGGACATGCTGCGCGAGCGAGGGCATGAGGTCTGCGACTGGGGGTTCGTCCGCGGCACCCTGCCTCATTTTGCTCGCAACTCGTTGGCGGCCGAGGCGCTGAGCGAGGAAGTGGACGTCATGGTGCAGCTCGACACCGATCATCAGTGGCGGTCCGGGGACCTAGTCGCGGCCATCGAGTGCATTGGTGCAGGTCGCGCGGACGTCGTCGGCTTCGCGCACGTCACGCGCAGTAACCAGACGCTCGGCGGCGATCCGTTCGTGTCCCCGAAGATGCTCCGGGAAAAGACGCTCCGCGCGATCCAGCACGAGGGCGTCGTCTACATCGAGGTCGCGTCGGTCGGCGCGGGCATCTTCGTAGTCTCGCGCCGTGCCCTCGAGCGGTTGACCGAGACGGCGACGCGGACCCGCAATGGCCTCCCCATGCTGTTCAAGATGCCGGACGACACCGGCGAGGACTTCTACTTCTGCGAGAAGTGGCGCGAGTTGGGCGAGAAGGTCTACTGCCACCGGGACGCGATCGTGGCGCACATCGGCAAGACGACGTTCGCGTCGAGCTTCCAGCTCGCCATCTCGGGCATGCCGATCGAGATCGAGGAGGGGTGAAGTTCGGCATCATGCAGCCGCGTGGGTTCCCGGCCTTCCAGGAGGTGGTCGAGAGCATCCACTACGGCCTCTTGTCCCTGGGGCACGACTCGGTGATCACCAAGCGCTGGCTAACCGACCGGCGACTCATTCTGTTCGGGTCGTTCTCGATCCCGCTGCTCGGCGTATTGCCTCCCCCGGGCACGATCCTCTACAACCTCGAGCAGGTCTTCCACGGCTCGCAGTTCATCACGCCGACCACGGTGGCCATCTTCCGGCAGTACCCGATGCTGGACTACAACAAGCGCAACATCGAGCGCCTGGTCCAGATGGGCGTCCCCGCCCCGCGGTACCTGCCGATCGGGTACGTCCCGGAGCTGACGCGCATCGAGGCGGTGCCCAATGAGGACATCGACGTCCTCTTCTACGGCAGCACGGACGAGCGCCGGCGAGCGGTGATCGACGCGCTGCGCGCACGGGGCCTGCGCGTCGAGGCACCGTTCGGCGTGTTCGGACGCGCGCGGGACGGACTCATCGCCCGGTCGAAGGTGGTGCTCAACATGCACGGCATCTCAGACGTCTTCGAGTCGGTCCGCGTCTCGTACCCGCTCGCCAACCGCAAGGCCGTCGTGTCCGAGCGCGGGGACGGACACGAGGACTTCGTGGACGGCGTCGCGTTCGCCGAGTACGACCAGCTCGCGGACCGGTGCGTCGACCTCGTACGGGACGATGCGGCGCGCGCGGCGCTCGCGGAGCGGGGGTTCGCGGTCATGTCGAGCCGGAAGGAGTCCGACTACCTGAAGGCGGCGCTCGGCCTTTGATCTTCATCGCGACGCACGCGCCTTGCCTCTTGCCCGAGAGCGCGCCGGACTTCACCGCGATCGGTCTCGGGGGCTTCCGGCCGACGACGCTCCCCGCGGTCGTCGACGACACCGGCGACTCGATCGCGAGCAAGAACCAGCACTACAGCGAGCTGACCGGACACTACTGGCTCTGGAAGAACCGTCCCGACTTGGACGTCGTCGGGGTCTGCCAGTACCGGCGCTACTTCCTCTTCGACCCGCGCGTTTCCGCAGCAAAGGTGTACCTGCCCTGGACGGCCCCGAGCCTCGCGCAGATTACCGGGCCCGAATGCGGGAAGTTCGTGCAGCGCGCACTCGCTACGGCCGACGTCATCGTGCCGCGCCCTCAAGACCTCGGCTCATCGCTCCGCGCGCAGTACGCGCGCTGCCACCGGCGCGCGGACTGGGACCTCTTTCTGCAGGCGATCCATGAAACCTGCCCGGACTTGCGCCCGCATCTCGCGTGGTTCGACGAGGAACGCGCGGCGCACCTCTACAACATGCTGATCGCGGCGAAGCCGCTGTTCGATGCGTACTGCTCTAGGCTCTTCGCGGTCACGCGCTGGATGGAGGAGCAGCGCGCGTTCCCCACCGAGCCATACCAGTGCCGGGTGCCCGCGTTTCTCGGAGAGCGGTTCTTCTCCTTCTACCTCCACGTGACCCGCGCGAGGTGTTGCAAAGTCCCGGTCGCCGTTCTGGACCCGCGGGCTTTCTGAGACGGCTTAGCTCCCCGGAGTGATGTTTCGCAGCGTGATGGCGTAGTCGCGCGGTCGGGAGGGGTTACTCCATCCGCTGTACGTCGAGTCCCACTTGCGGTGCCCGAGCGCGTTGATGGCGTTCTTGCGCTCCCGGTACGTCGCGTCGTCGATGAGCGCCCTCGGGTGACCGGCACCGTTGCCGTTCTGCACGCCCCCGGACTTGCACTTCAAGGTCGTCATGTTCCTGCGCATGGCTCACTCCTCTCGGGGTCGTCCCGGTGTTACGAACGCTACCCGCGTCCGCCGCCGTCGACAAGGAGCAAGCGCGCGGGAGTAGCATACATCCGATGCAACTAGTTGCACGCGAGGGAACGATGCAACGGACCGATCATCCAAGTAGGTAATACCCGAGACATACTGGAGTATGCCGAATACGGCGCAGCAACCGAGCGCGCGATCGAAATCGGACGCGCCGTTCCATGCTCGCCGATCGCTCGGTTCATCGGACTGCATTTCCAGCGCGCTGACTGGTCGATAAGTGTTCGATTCTGCGGCCGTTTAGGCAGGACATCGCACGTCCGTGAACTCCCGGAAACACCGGGCTCCACGCACCCGCTCGGCGGGGCGCGTTTCCGGATCCAGACGTGCGCGCCTGAAATCACTCGTTGACGCTCGAAGAGCGCATCGGGATGCTTCTCTGCAGTCGATGACATGGGCTTGTATAAGAGTCGTCTCGCCGAACTCTCCGCCGCGCGCGAGCGCGCCGGACAGCACGCGCGGGCGCGCCCGCCCTACTACTCGCAGTCTCGCCACCCCGGCCCCGCGCGGCGCCGCGAAGTGCGCATCGGCACGGTCATCCCGAGCACGTACCGGCCGTACGCTCCCCCACCCCCGCCTCCGCCCCCGCCGCCTGATCCGGTGCCGGACAGCGGCTACGTCGAATCGAAGAAGTCTGCCATGCAGGTGCAGTCCCTGCTCTTCGACCGCTCCCTCGGCTGGACGCCCGAGAAGGCGAAGAAGTGGGCCCGAGACAACGGCTTCAAGACGAGCAAGGTGGACGTCACCGACCGGTACGTGCGCCTGCGGCAGCTCGATCCGAAGGGGTTCTCAGTCAAACGAACGAAGACGTTCGGTCACGGCATTCGCGCAGTAGTCGCTCGTGAGGAGACCATGCCCAAGAAGAAGAAGACCACTCGCCGTCACGCCCCGAAGCGCGCTGCGTCGAAGCACAAGAAGACGACCCATCGGCGTCCCACCCGGTCGAAGACCAAGTCGACGCGCACCGTCGCCGCTCGCCGCCGCCCGCGCCACCACGCGCGCGAGGCGCGTCGCGTCGCCGCGCCGCGTAGCCGTAGTGTGCGTCAGACGCGCCGGCCGACTCGAGTCGCCGCCGCGCCGCGCCGTACGGTGCGTGCCGCCGCGAGGCCGTCCGTCGTCGCCGCTCCGCGCCGCCGCGCTGTGCCGCTGCGCCGTGTGCGTACAGTCGCTGCCGCGCCGCTCGGAGTCGAGGCGCGCCGCCACTCCCCGAAGAAGCGCCACCACCCGAAGAAGCGCCACCACAAGGCCAAGAGCTACGTGATGACGCGCCGCCGCCACAATGTGCGGGCCTGGCACGGCGACAGCGCCGGCCACAGCAAGGCGGCGAAGAAGGGGTGGAAGACCCGGAAGGGCGGCCACAAGTCGACCAAGAAGGCCGCCGAGTCGCGCCGCTACACCCGCGAGCCGCTCCGCGTGGCCGCGCGCCGGCCGCACAAGCGCACGTACGCGCGTGCTGCTGCCGCTCGCACCACGGTCGCCGCCCGCCGGCCGCACAAGCGCACGTACACCCGCGAAACGGCGCAGACGGTCCAGGCGAAGCACCGCCGCACGTACGGCAAGAAGAAGCACCACAAGAAGCACCACCGCGCCCGGGAGACGCGCTACGTGCGCGCGCTGCCGAGCTTCGGCACCATCGCCCGCACGGCCGGCAACATGGCCCTCGAAGTCGGGACAGCCGCCACCGCTTACCTCGTCGCGGACGCGGTCGACCGGTTCCTCGCGACCTACGACCCCGCTGGTGCAAAGAAGCCGGCGAACAAGTTCACGTCGGATGGCACCGGCACGCTCGCGAACGCGCTGAACGTCGCCTCGCCGCCCGACCTCATGCGCTACGGCGCTCTGGGAGCCATGACCTTCTTGCCGCTCGTCGGCTCGCTCTTCGTCAAGAAGGCCGCGATCCGCTCGTCGGTCGAGGGACTCGGAGTCGGCGCCGGGATCAAGCTCGCCGCAACGCTCTGGTCGAACGTGCTGATGCCGATGCTCGTCGGCAAGGACACGTCCGTACCGGCCCTGCAGAAGAGCTGGATCGCGCGGCTCTACCCCGCCGAGGTCTCGGCGACCCTCAACATGAAGAGCGG